>LZQQ01000073.1_pt1 | contig 16714 bp, 18 predicted proteins | sample 768581 | NCBI WGS metagenome assembly LZQQ01 (sample SAMN05207185, study PRJNA324510) | oil field metagenome | isolation source: sample BH-FW-20 from oil reservoir | place: India: Bombay High | collected 2015-11-25 | reverse complement strand
TGCGGCGGAAGCTATGAGCGGCTCGGTTCGCCGGAAGGCGGATTTGGCACTGGCGCAGGCGGCGGTTTATCTGGCGGTGGCCCGAAATCCAATGCGGTGCCGATGTGCGCGCCTTGGAAGTCACGGTCAATGCGGCGGAAGCTATGAGCGGCTCGGTTCGCCGGAAGGCGGATTTGGCACTGGCGCAGGCGGCGGTTTATCTGGCGGTGGCCCGAAATCCAATGCGGTGTATATGGGGTATAAAGCGGCTTTGAAAGACATTAAAGAACACGGTTCCTACGATGTGCCGCTGCATTTGCGCAATGCGCCGACCAAGTTGATGCAGAACATGGGCTACGGCGAGGGTTATCGTTATGCGCATGACGAACCCGAGGCCTACGCCGCCGGTGAAAGTTATTTTCCGGAAGAAATGCTGGAGCGCGATTATTATCAACCGGTCAACCGTGGCCTGGAAATCAAAATCGCCGATAAGATGCAGCGCCTCAGACAAATGGACGCGCAATCCCCAATCAAAAGGAGAGAGTCTTGATTCACTCGTTTCATATCTGGCAGTTGGTCGCCGTCGGGCTGGGTGGCTCCTTGGGCGCCATGGCTCGGTTTGTGGTGTCCAACCAGATGTATACCTGGTTGGGGCGGGATTTCGCCTGGGGCACCTTGACGGTCAATGTGTTGGGGTCGTTTATTATCGGGCTGTTAACGATTCTGATGATCGACAAGGTGCAGTTGTCGGTGGAAATGCGCTCCTTTTTGATTGTCGGGTTCCTCGGGGCCTTCACGACCTTTTCGACGTTTTCGTTTGAAACCTATTCGTTTCTGCAAACCGGTGACGTGACCAAAGCCATGCTCAATATCGTGGTGAGCGTTTTGTCTGGTTTGGTGGCCGTATGGCTCGGGATTTTAGCTGGCAAACATTTTTTCAGTCCGTAAAATAGTCACCTATTCTGTGTCCACGATTTAATAGCACAACACGTTATTCACTTTTAATTAATTTGTTAGAGATTTTTTCATGTTAGATTCAAAATTGCTGAGAACCGATTTGCAAGCGGTCGCCGAAAAATTGAAAACGCGCGGCTTCGACGTCGATGTGGCGCGCATCGAGGCGCTGGAAGCGCAGCGTAAAGAACTGCAGGTGAAAACCCAGGATTTACAGGCCGAGCGTAACAGTCGATCGAAAGGCATCGGTAAAGCCAAAGCGGCCGGAGAAGACATTCAGCCGTTATTGGACGAAGTGGCGAATCTCGGCGAGCAGTTGGAAGAAGCGAAAACCGCATCCGACGCCATTCAAGCCGAATTGGAAAATATCTATGGTGGCATTCCGAATCTACCGCATGACTCTACGCCGGTCGGTGCGTCCGAAGACGATAATGTGGAACTGCGTCGTTGGGGGCAGCCGCGTGAATTTACATTCGAGATCAAAGACCACGTCGATTTGGCCGAAGCGCGCGGCTGGTACGATAACGAAGCGGCCGTGAAAATCACCTCATCACGTTTCTCGGTGTTGAAAGGGCCAATGGCGAAACTGCAACGGGCCTTGACCCAGTTCATGCTCGATACCCATGCCGAAGCCGGTTACGAAGAAGTTTATGTGCCGTTTCTGGTGAATCAGGACAGTTTGTACGGCACCGGCCAATTGCCGAAGTTTGAAGCCGATTCCTATAAAATCGACAAACACGAAGAGCACGACACCTCGGATCGCGATTTGTATTTGATTCCGACCGCCGAAGTGCCGGTGACTAATTTATTCCGTGACGAAATCATCGACGAAGCACAATTGCCGTTGAAGATGACCGCGCATACGCCGTGCTTCCGTTCCGAAGCCGGTTCTTACGGGCGTGATACCAAAGGCTTGATTCGCCAGCACCAGTTCGAAAAAGTGGAGATGGTGCAAATCGTCCATCCGGAGCAATCCTACGACGCATTGGAAGGCCTGACACAGCAAGCGGAATCGATTCTGCAAAAGCTCGAACTGCCGTACCGTGTCATGGCATTGTGTACCGGCGATATCGGTTTTTCATCCGCCAAAACCTATGACCTGGAAGTCTGGTTACCGGGGCAGCAGGCGTATCGTGAAATTTCCTCCTGTTCCAACTTTGAAGATTTTCAGGCACGTCGCTTGAAAGCGCGTTTCCGTACCGGACAAGACAAGCCGCAGTTGGTGCATACGCTGAACGGTTCCGGTTTGGCGGTGGGGCGCACGTTGGTCGCAGTGTTGGAGAACTATCAAAACGAAGACGGTTCCGTCACCGTGCCGGAAGCCTTGCGTCCGTATTTGGGCGGTGCAGAGCGTTTATAAGCACGCATCGGCACTTTCATTGTTTATATCGAAAACCACCAGGCCTGGTGGTTTTTTTATATGAGCTAGAAGGCGGTTTTCTGGGTTTTGAAACGCTTTCGCTGTATTCGCTTTGTGTTTGGCGACAGCGGGAAAGGGCGAAGCTTGGCCGTCGAAAAAGTTTGTAAAAAAGGGTAAAAAACGCCGGAAACGCTTGCAATTATCCGGCATCCCTCTATAATACGCACCTGATTTGGTGGACTGGCTGAGTGGTTGAAGGCGGCGGTCTTGAAAACCGTTGTAGGTTAGTAGCCTACCTGGGGTTCGAATCCCTAGTCCACCGCCATTTAATTTCAAAAGTTGTGTTATTTGACAGCTTTTAAAATTGCGATGGGAAAAGGCATTAAAAGCGCTGAAAATGGCTTGACAAGATGTTCTTAACTCCCTAGAATACGCACTTCATTTCGATATGCGCCCGTAGCTCAACTGGATAGAGTACTCGGCTACGAACCGAGCGGTTAGGGGTTCGACTCCCTTCGGGCGCGCCATTATTCCAAAGCCCTGTCATGGTTTCATGACAGGGCTTTTTTGTTTTCTGCTTCCCGAAAAAGGGATGTCTGTTTTGATTCAATTATTTTTGTTTCAGTCAGCTTGGGTGCTTTGTTGTTTAGGTCTTTCTGTCGGTCGTCTAATTGGTTGTATTTCCAGATAATTTGTTATCGCGCTAAATTCTTGAGGAAGTCTTGACGCTCAGGTAGGAGGTTGTTAGTCTTTTAACCCTGTATATAAAAACCCTTGTTAAAGGTTCACTATGTTGCGCTTCTCCAAGATTCTATTCCCGTTTATTGCTATTGTACTTGCCGCTTGTAACTCGCCATCCGAGACTAAACCGTCTGAAACTTCGGCTAAAGCGTCCAAGTTTAACGCCTATACCGATCCGTTTTATGCGCCTCTGAATGGCGTGTCGCTGAGCCAATATGAAAACGAAGGTGGCGGTTTATTGAAGGTGACGGAAAAGAACGATTTTGATTTGTTGCTGACGTCTCCGGGAACAACGACCGTGGTTGATACGCGAGGAATCGCTTCCCTAGGCTTGGAAAAAAAGACGTTGTATAAGCAGCGTTTTGAAGGGTATTTGCAGCGTTGGAATAAACGCAGTGATCCTATGCCTTATCTTGGAAGACTGACCATTCAGCAGCATAGTGGTCGTAAAACGGTGTTCACAGGATCTTTTTGGTCTCGCATCTATGAAGGGAAGGTGTTTGGTGCTAGTCATCCGAACTTGGGCGCGTTGCGGGAAGGGTTTATTGAGCAGTATGACCGGCAGGGGCACTTGGTCAGCCGGCAGTATCACATTAATCGTTTCTATTGGACTTATTTGTCCTTAGCGAACGAAAGTTACGCTTCGAGTTTTAAATATTACACTCAAAGAAGACTGACCTTTATCGAAAAGGAAACCGGGCAGAAACCCTATTACGGGACTTTGCTACCGCAGTACGAGTTTGTTTGCCAAAACCCGCAGCGCTTGTGAAAGTCTTTCCGGATGACCCGAAACGTTCGAGCTATATTCATGAGGAGTCTTTGGCCAAGGCGCTCAAAGGAAAGCAGATTTATACCAAGCATTTGTTGATTCGACCACCCGTGCCGGCTTATTTAGGGAGGGGAAGTGGTTTTGGGAGCAGTTTCACCAAACGGGATCCAAATCGAAAGTACCATTCTCAGGAGTCTCCGTTTGTGCGTGACTTAATCACCGAGACGACTTATTTACAATCCTACAATCGGAACACACCGGTGCTGACGTTGCCGTCGTATCAAAAAATGATTGCGACGATTAACCAACCGGAAAATGCGGCTTGTATGGGGAAAACCAAAGGCGTGGCGGTGTTGACGGGGCGTTGCGATGCGAAAGCTCCGGTGTTTCCGTTAACGGTTTTGACGCAAATGCCCAATGACCAGTTTTTGATTAATGTCTGGACGGATGCGAATAAGCGCTCGACCTATTTGTTGAGCGGAACGCGGGATCTGGAAAGGGGCTATTATAAGTGGTCCGTGGATGCCTTTATGATTGAGAAGCCTTTTTCAACCAAAGAGACTATGCAGGCGTTATCGACCGGCAAGGATTCGACGTCCGTGCAGTTGGCCGGGTTTGCGGAAACGAAACAAGACCAGTTGGCCTGTCGTAAGATGGTTCAGGCTGTCCAAAGTGCGGAAAGTGCTTTGCAAGGTTCGATGGGGCTGGAGGAAAAGCTGGATAGCTACGAAAGAAATGTGGATATTTGGGACAATATGGGTTGGGCCGTCGAGAATATCAAGAGCGATTATTCGCCGTCCGCTTTATTCAAGAGTACGGTGTGGGACGATAGCGTTCAATTCGAAAAAGACTTCAAACAGACCGTTCAGCGTTTTACGCAAAACAAAAGTGTTAATAACAGTGTGTGTCAGGCGGACACTGCGCGAATGGCGCAGCTGACGGCGGCGCTTAACGCGCGTTCCAAGCAGATATCCGATACGCTGGATAGGCTGAATGACACTTATTATGCTCAGGCGCGCCAAAGAACCAGTGATATTTATGCCTTGCGAGGGCGGCTTAAAGAAGCCAAACAACAAATGGCCATGAATCAATTCATCACCAAGATGAACCAATCCTTTGCAAGGGATGAGGCTTATCGTCGAAAAGAACGGGCGGAAATGGATCTGGCCGTGCAAAGGTCAAAAGACTCCGTGAAAGCGCAAATTGCCGACGTGCAAGCCCGCAATAAAGCGTATTTTGACAATCAAAAACCGGTCTATACGCAATCCATTCCGGTGGTGGTGCCGGTGAAGCTCCCGAATCGCAGTTTGGACACCACGACGGTTGCCAAAGCCAAAGCGCCACAGCCGAAATCCAACTCACGCTTGTCCACAAAAGAAGCGATTGAACAGGCAAAAGCGAAAACGGAAAGCCTTAATCAGCCGGTTGACGTATCCCAAGCCGGTAAGAATGGAGCGGGAGTGGATAAAGCTCCTGAGGCATCGGGCGCGGATTCGGAGTCTTCCGTGCGTCGCGGTGATGGCGGTGCGGCCATGTGCGCGGTGGCCAACCGAAATAGCACCAATACCCCGAGTGATGAAGCTTACTATTATCACTATGGGCGAACCATCTCCCCGTTGCAGGCCGATAAAGAAGTGCGGAAAAAACTGCCCGACCATTACTCGGAGGTGCCGTCTTGTTGGCGCAATAAAGAGGGGCAAGTGGGCGCGATGGTGGTGATTGTCTATGGCGGAAAAGATTCTAAGGGCACTCCGTATCAGCGCTATGGTATGGGGTTTGGCCAAACGGTGGATGCGGCCGAAGTCGATGCCGTCAAAACTTGAAGATGCGGGACTGGAACTGGACGACAGCCAAAGGTTATAAAGTGGCTTTCGCTAAAAAGTATTAATCTTTCGCTCGGTTGTGACATCGTGTTTTGATGGCGGCTCTCCTTTCAATAAAACAATCATGTCGGCGCCGCTGTTAAAACCAAGTGTTCTGGTAACAAATGAAACGCTTTCTGCACCAAGCCGGTTCATATTGTGATTTTTTTACCTTTCAGTAAAAAAAAAGTGATTCCTATAACATTATGATTTAATAAAACTAATTTTTTTGGTATGGCATATGTTTTACCAGTTTGAATTTGGTTTGATTATAGGAGGGGCGATTTTGGCAGATCTTAAAGTGTTATTGGTCAGTGACGACGTTGACAATGCTGGAACATTGAAATCTGGCTTGAGTCAATCCGGAGCGAATTATGTTGATGTAATGTCCGTTTCGGAGGACTTGTTGTCCAAACTATCGTCAGACGACTACGGTTTATTGGTGTTGGAGTGTAAGTTTCCGACCGAACGTTTCTTTGAAGCCTTTGCGGACATTTGCGGCGCCATCGAAATTCCAATCATTTGTTTCAGTAACGAGCGCGATTCGCGTGTCATCGCCAAATCGGTGGAAGCCGGTGTGGTGTCGTACATTGTGGATGATAAAAGCATCAGTCGCATTCAGCCAATTGTGGACGTGGCCTTGGCGCGTTTCAACGAGCGTAAGTCCTTGAAGAAGGAGCTGGCGCAATTGAAAGATAAGCTGGCCAAGCGCGCCTTGATTGAAAAGCAAAAGGCCTGTTGATTCAAGCGAAAAAATGACCGAGGATGATGCATATCATTACATGCGCAAGAAAGCGATGAACCAAGGGCGCCGCTTGACGGATGTGGCGCAAGAGGTGTGTGATGGCTTGGCGCCTTCATCCATGGCGGCTTCCGACTATGCCGCAGGCGGTCATTTTATGGCGTCTGGCGATGATGGAATGCGTCCGGTGGCGATGGGGCAGGATTGAACTGAGCGTCGGATTAGAAGTTGAACTATTTAAATGACAGCGAATAACACTAATTTTCATATGCAGAGCCGAGAGCCGGTTGCCGGAAGCAAAACATTGAAGCTGGAAGACAAGAAGCTGTTTTCGGTCTTTCAGCCGATTTACAGTTTTTCCAATCAGGCATGTATTGGTGTCGAAGCCTTGGTGCGCGGTCGTTCGGTCGAGACCGGGTTTCAGATTCCCGTGGATGAATGTCTGGCTGTGCCGGAAGACATGGCGCAGGCTAAATTTCAGTCATGCCTTGAATCGTCTGCATGTCGAGAACTGGCAGCAATCGCGTTTTGCCGGACAGTTGGTTGTTTTTGAACCTCGATTTTGAAGGCGTTAACGACTTGAGCGAAATCTGCATCGAGCAGGTTTTGAAAGATTTGCGGGTCAAAGGGCATGAAATCGTCATCGAGGTCGTGGAAAGCGAAATCACCGACGAGAAGCTGTTTGAAGAAATTATTGCCACTTTACGTCGTTTGGGCTGCTTGATTGCGTTGGATGATTTCGGGGCGGGGCATTCCAATGTGGATCGTATCTGGAAGGCGCAACCGGACATTGTGAAGCTGGATCGCGGCGTGCTGTTGGAAGCGTCGAAAAGCCTGCGCAGCCAAAGTATTTTGAAGAATCTGACGCGTCTGATTAAAGAAGCCGGCAGTGTGTGCTTGTTAGAGGGGATTGAAACCAAAGAGCAAGCGCTGCTGGCGATGGATGTGGGCGTTGACTTGGTGCAGGGTTTTTATTTTGCCCGCCCGAGACAATTACTGGATCAGGTCAAAAAGGGCCAGGCCTGCATTAAGGAAGTGATTGACGAATACCCGCTGTACATTCAAGAACAGCAGTTCATTAAGAATATTCAACGTCGTGGCTATGAAACCCTGTTCGAACGCGTCGATGACATTAACAGTTTCCGCTCACTGGAAGGTGAGATGGTGAAAAAGGTCATGGATTTGTCGTTCGTGAAACGTTATTTCATTTTGGATCAGGAAGGGTTTCAGGTCAGTGACGAGTGCAACTCGCCGGATGTCAGTGATCGAGTCGAAGTCTTGAAAAAAGGCAAAGGCCTATGCTGGAAGAATCGCCGTTACTTTGTGAAGGCTTTTCAAACGCCGGGGCGGGTGTATGTGTCTCAGCCATATCGATCGTTAATCGATATGCAATTGTGTTTTACCATTTCCAAACAGATTACATTGGATGAAGGCGAATTTGTCGCCTGTTTCGATGTGGTCTATCATGACAATCCATGGAGTCGGTCCAGATTTCCGTGTAACCGCCGCCTTATTTCTTCTTTGGCGAGTCTCTTTCTTTTTAGCGTGTTTTTGGTTCAAATTGGTGCATATTTACGGTTGATGGAAGGCTGTAAAAATTAAGTTATTGATACCGAATAGAAAATTTATTTTGGCTTGTATGTCGCTACTTACTTATATAAGTAAGAGGTGATGTAATGCAAGAGTTTATTAGCTTATACAATGAGCACAAACCGGAAATCGAGAAGTTTCTGGTGGAGACCATTTGTAACAACGCGCAGTTAATGAGCTTGGAAACAAAAGGGGCGCAGCAATTCTACACGATTTTCTCGTGTCTGGAATTGATTTACATTGCCGACTCCGAATACATCCAGACCTCTCCGAATATCTACAAAAACAAACAAAGCGATGCGGCCATCGGTAAAAACCGTTCCTATCTGGTGTCGCATGTCGATCATGAAGAACAAGGCGTGTCGGTGACGTCGCCTTATATCAGTTCGGCGACAGGGGAGTCCTGCGTCACGGTGATTGTCAGTGCCAATGGCCGGTTCTTCTTTTTCGATTTCAATGTCGTGTCTTTATTGATGCGCCTCGGTTTGCTGGAGCTGCACCCGGTCTTCAATAAAGTGACCAAGAGCTTTTATTTGGCCATTGGTCTGTCATTAATGTTTTTCTCAATCATGTCAATCGGTTATGCTTTTTATGACTACTTCCTGCAATGGCGTCATCCCGACACCTATACGCTGGAAAGTGTGTTCAAACCGATTGTCGCTTTAACGATGGGGTTGGCGATTTTCGATTTGGCTAAGACCCTGTTGGAACGGGAGGTGTTCTTTAAAGCCTATTCGGACAAGAAGGACGAATCCCGGTTGCTCTCGAAATTTCTGATTGCGATTATCATCGCACTGTCCATCGAAGCCTTGATGGTGGTGTTTAAAATCGCGTTGAACGATCCGACCTTGATGCTGCATGCGCTGTATCTGATTATCGGTATCGCATTGATTATTCTGTCACTGGCGTTTTATTCCCATTGGGTGAAAAAAGCGCCTGGCAAACAAAACTGATTGAAGGGGAAAGGTGTGTCGAAGCTGATCATCTTTACGGATCTGGACGGAACGCTGCTCAACCATAACACCTACGATTACGAGGTGGTGCTGCCGATGTTCGAGCGCTTGAAGCGGTTGGGCATTCCGGTGGTGCTCAATTCCAGCAAGACCTTGTCCGAACTGGAAGAGTGGAAATCCAAACTGAAACTGGACACGCCGGTCATTGCCGAAAACGGCGGTGTCATGACCGTGCCGGCCACTTCGTCGCAAGCTGCCGAAAAGGTGTTGATCGGCCATCCTTACAAAGACATTCGTTCTTATATCAAACATCTGCGCAAGCGTCACGATTGGCAATTTGAAGGTTTTGGCGATTGGACGCTGTCTCAAGTCATGAACCATACCGGCTTGCATCATAAAGAAGCCCTGTTGGCTACTGAGCGAGAAGTCACCGAACCGATTCTCTGGCAGGATTCGGACGAGAACCTGCAACGCTTTAAAGAGGCGCTCGCCGAAGAACATTTAACGTTGAAAAAAGGGGGGCGTTTTTATCATGTGATGGGTAAACATGATAAGGCGGATGCCATGCATTTTTTAGTGAACAAAGAATATTTTCCTGCGGGCGGGATTGTGTGGTGATGGCGTTGGGCGACAGCGACAACGACATCGCCATGTTGAATTACGCGGATATTCCGATTGTGATTTCCAACCCGGCCGGAAAAGGCATTGAAATACCGAGTGCGATTTACACCGATGCGGAAGCGCCGCATGGCTGGATTGAAGCGGTGGAAGCCGTTTTGGCGAAGCCCGAAAACGAATTAACCAAAAGCTCAAGGGGGAGTGTATGAGTGATTTCTTTCAAAACGGAACCGTTACGACGTTCCACAACATCACGGATCGTCCGGTTGATGACATGGAAGCGGAGCTGTGCCGTCACGGCAACAAAAACCGTTAGGCTGATTCTGCCGTCTTTGTTCAGCGAGCTGGAAGGCCCGGCCCTGGGCAACATTGTTGAAGAGCTGAAGAAGGTGCCGTATCTGAACCAAATCGTCATCGGTTTGGACCGGGCGGATGAGAAGCAGTTTGAATATGCCAAGGAATATTTCTCCGGTTTGCCGCAGGATGCCAAAATCATCTGGAACGACGGCCCGCGCATGCAGGCCATTACCAATAAATTGAAAGAAAAAGACCTAGCTCCCCGCGAGCGCGGGAAAGGCAGTAATGTCTGGAACTGCTTCGGGTACATTCTGGCCTCCGGCAAAGCCGAAGCGGTGGCGTTGCACGATTGCGATGTCGTCACTTATGACCGCAGTTTGCTGGCACGATTGATTTATCCGGTAGCTCATCCGACCTTCAACTTCGTATTCTCCAAAGGCTATTACCCGCGTTACTCGGAAGGCAAGTTGAACGGGCGGGCCTCTCGCTTGTTAGTGACGCCGTTGCTGCGTGCCTTGAAAGGCGTGTTGGGGAATGACGACTTGCTGACGTATTTGGACAGTTTCCGTTATCCGCTGGCGGGTGAGTTCGCGATGGATGTGCAGTGTTTGAAGGAAATTCGTATTCCTTCCGATTGGGGGCTGGAAATCGGTGTGATGTCCGAGGTGTTGAAGAACTATTCCAACCGCCGCGTGTGTCAGGTCGACATCGCCGACGTTTATGACCACAAGCACCAGGAAGTTTCGTTTGAGGACAAGCAAAAGGCCTGTCGCGCATGAGTCAGGACATCGCCAAGTCGTTGTTCCGAAAACTGGCGGTGCGCGGACACCAATTCTCGCAAAGTACCTTGCGTACCATCCGAGCCAAGTATTACCGTACGGCGCTGGATCAGCTTGAATCCTATGCGTTCGATGCGGAAATGAACGGTTTGAAAATCGACTTGCACAGTGAAGAACAGGTCATTGAACTCTTCGCGCAGAACATTCTCGATGCCGGTAAGGCCTTTATCGAATCGCCGAGTGAAATTCCGTTCATGCCGAACTGGAACCGGGTGATGAGTGCCTGCCCGGATATTCTGGAGAACATTTACGAGGCGGTCGAAGAGGACAATAAATAGTCGACACTGAATAAGCCTGGCACAGGCAAACAAAAGGCAAAACGATGAAACAAGCGATTCTGAATCAGATAAAAGACCGATTGGTATTCTGTTACGGCGATACCGTCGGGCAGGAAACTTTCGAGCGTGTCAGCGCGTTGTTGGCGGATTCGGCAGACGGCGATTTCAAAGACTCGCGCTGGTCGCAGGAAGATGTATTGCTTATCACTTATGGCGATACCTTCTTGCGTGATGGCGAAAAACCGTTGGAAACCCTGCATGATTTCCTGAAAACCCATGTCAAGAAAGCCATCAATAACGTGCATATCCTGCCGTTTTTTCCATACAGCTCGGACGATGGTTTTTCGGTCATCGATTATCAACAGGTCAATCCCGATTTAGGCGATTGGCCGGATGTTGAAAAACTCGGTGAAGACTATCATCTGATGTTCGATTTCGTCGTCAATCATATTTCGCGTGAAAGCCTTTGGTTCACTCATTACAAGGCGGATAACCCGCCGTACAACAAATTCTTCATTGAAATGAAAGGTGACGAGGATGTGTCTCAGGTCACGCGTCCGAGAAACACGCCGTTGTTGGTGCCGGCTTATACTCACCATGGGCGAACGCTGGTGTGGGCGACCTTCAGTGCCGATCAGATTGATTTGAACTTCAAGAATCCGGATGTTTTGATCAAGATGTTGGAAGTGCTGCTGTTGTATTTGCAAAAGGGCGCGCGCATCATCCGACTGGATGCCATCGCCTTTTTGTGGAAGGAACTGGGCACCAAGTGTATCCACTTGCCGCAAACCCATGAGATGGTGAAACTGTTCCGGGACGTGATGAGTTTCGTCAAACCGGAAAGCATTTTGTTGACCGAGACCAATGTGCCGCATGCCGAAAATCTGTCGTATTTCGGCCATCAGGACGAGGCGCACATGGTGTATCAGTTTGCGTTGGCACCGTTGGTGTTGCACGCCTTACACCGTGGCGAAGGGAACTATCTGACCGATTGGGCCATGTCGTTGGAACCGCCTCCGGAAGGCTGTACTTTCCTGAACTTCACCGCTTCGCACGACGGTATTGGGGTGCGCCCGGTGGAGGGCATTCTGCCCGAACGTGAAGTGGAAGATTTAATCACCAGTATGCACCGTTTAGGCGGTTTCGTAACCACCAAGTCCAATCCGGACGGTTCGGAAAGTCCTTATGAATCAATATCGCCTTGTTTAGCGCCTGTCGGGAGACTTACCACTCTAATGGCCCGGACCAATGGCAGGTGGATCGTTTCATCTGTTCCCAGAACATTATGATGACGTTGCAGGGGATTCCGGCCTTCTACATTCACAGTCTGGTGGCGACGCCGAACGATTTGCAAGGCGTGGAGCAAACCGGGCGGACGCGTTCCATCAACCGTCGTCGCTGGGATTACGAATATTTGCTGGCGCTGGTGGACAGCGGGCGAACCTCGAATGCGGAGGTCTTGAAACGGATTACCAATATCCTGCAACGCCGTAAAAAACACAAGGCGTTCCACCCGGACACGCCGCAGAAGGTCTTGAATTTGGGCAGTGACTTTTTCGCGCTTTGGCGGGATGCCGAAGATTTACGCTTCCCGTTGTTGGCGATTCACAACCTGACCAACGACATCAAATTGATTAATCTCAGTGAAATTGAGGGCATGGAACGTTTTTCCTATTGGGTGAATCTCCTCGATAACGGCGGGGTGTCCAATGCCGAGACCAAATACGTTTTACAGCCGTATCAGTCGGTGTGGTTGATGCCGGAAACGGTGGACGATGTCTCGGCCTTGTGGGCGCCTTATACCGATTAGGCGGATTAGAGAAACTCGCCAGGCCTGGCCGGAATGTGGTTTTTGACCAGGCCTGGGCGTTTTCATTGTTTGACGGCAGTCAAACGAAGTTGCACTTAAACGACTCGCATTTAAATGAAGAAGGTGGATAGAACAGATGAATAAACCGCTTTTGAACTACCCGATCAACAGTTTCTACGATGAGACCATGGAAGCGCCGGACACCCCGCGTGCTTGTGCCCGTCAGTTCATCGACCAGTTGCAGGATTACAGCATCAAGGATTTTGTGGAGTTGCAGAGCAACGCCAATACCACCATTGCGGAAATGGGCATTTCTTTTACCGTGTACAGCGACAAGGGCAATATCGACCGCCTTTGGCCGTTTGACGTCTTCCCACGCATCATCGATGCCGATGAATGGGAAACGGTTTCCAAGGGGCTGAAGCAACGTTTGACTGCCTTGAATATGTTCATTGAAGACCTGTATAACGACCAACGCATCATCAAAGCGGGCATCGTGCCGGAAGAGGTGGTGTTGTCCTCCAAGGATTACCGTCCGGAATGCAAAGGCATGAAGCTCAAGCATGGCGCCTGGGCGAGCATTTGCGGCTCCGATCTGGTGCGCGGTGGCGACGGCACCATTTATGTGTTGGAAGATAATTTACGGGTGCCGTCCGGCGTGTCTTACATGCTGGAAAACGCGCGGTGATGAAGCAGGTGATGCCGGAAGTCTTTCATGACATCAACATCATGCCGATTGACCATTACCCGACCAATCTGTTGTCGATGTTGAGTTCACTGTCGCCGAACGAGTCGCCGATTCCGGAAGTGGTGGTGTTGACGCCGGGCATTTTCAATTCCGCTTATTACGAACACGCGTATCTGGCCCACGAAATGGGCGCGGAGCTGGTGGAAGGTAGCGATTTGGTGGTGTTGGAAGACGACTGTGTTTACATGAAAAACATCGACGGCTTGAAAAAAGTCGATGTGATTTATCGCCGCATCGACGACGCTTCATCGACCCGGAAGTGTTCCGTGAAGATTCCGCTTTGGGCGTGCGCGGTTTGATGCGCGCCTGGAAAGCCGGAAACGTGGCCATCGCCAATGCACCGGGTTGCGGCGTGGCGGACGACAAGGTGGTGTATTCCTACGTGCCGGACATTATTCGCTTCTATTTGGACGAGGAACCGCTGGTGCAGAACGTTCCCAGCTATCTGTGCAGCGTGGAAAAAGACAGACAGTATGTACTGGAGCACCTGAATGAGCTGGTGGTCAAACCGGCCAACGAATCCGGCGGTTACGGGTTGTTGATTGGACCGAAAGCGTCGGAAGACGAAATCGAACAATTTCGCCAACTGATTCAGGAAAACCCGCGCAATTACATCGCTCAGCCGACCTTGAGTCTGTCAACGGTACCGACCTTGTGCGACGATGCGGTGGAACCGCGTCATGTGATTTACGACCGTTCATTTTGCAAGGGCAGAAAGCTATGTAACGGCCGGCGGCTTGACGCGTGTGGCGTTGACCAAAGGGTCGTTGGTGGTGAATTCTTCCCAAGGTGGCGGCAGTAAAGACACCTGGATTGTCAAATCGGAGGAAGGCTAAATGTTGTCGAGAGTAGCGGAAAGAGTTTATTGGTCGGCGCGTTACATTGAGCGTGTCGAAAACACCGCGCGCTTGGCGCGAGTCCATTCCCAATTGATGTTCGACTTGCCCAAAGCGGTGAAGTTGAACTGGTACACGCTGGTGCAGATCACCAGCAACGAAGCCTATTTTGAAGAAAATTACGACGGACGTAACGAAAAAAATTGCATGACCATGCTGCTCAGCGACCGGAATAATCCGACCTCGTTGATTTCATCGCTCTGGTGGGCGCGGGAGAATATGCGCACCACCCGTGACATTCTGCCGCGTGAAGCGTGGATTCACATCAATGAACTGTATTTGATGGTGAAGGAAACCAGGAAGATTTTCAGTCCCGCAGTAAGCGTAATCAACTGTTGGCGAAAATCATCAAAGCCTGCCAGGCCTGGTCGGGCATGATGTCCAGCACCATGAGTCTGAACACCACCTACCGATTCCTGAAACTGGGTATGGGCATTGAACGGGCGGACATGACCACGCGGATGTTGGATGTCGGTGGATTTTCGTGGCGCAGGCCAGCGACGAAACCGAAGAGCAACCTTACGACAGCATTCTGTGGGCGAACCTGTTGAAATCGGTCAGCGCTTATTTCATGTATCGTCAAAAGGTGCAGGTCGATATTCGGGGTCAGCAGGTGGTGGACTTTTTGATTCACGACCCGGAGTTCGCCCGTTCGGTGAACTATTGCATCGACATGGTTAAAGGCATTGTCGACAAGCTGCCGAACACCGACGGCTTGATTGCGGACTTGGAGGCGCTGGAAGCTTTTACCCGTGAAAACGAATCCTTTGAAGTCGGTTCAATGGCCTTACACGATTATCTGGATGCAGTACAATTGAAGCTTTCGTCCATTCACACGAGGTTCTATGAGATTTGGTTCAACCCTAAAGAAGTCGCTTAGAATCGTGCGCCCCGATAAGGATTTGGAAGCAATTTAATGAAACGCATGTTTTGCAAATGCGGGCAGGAGATATTTTTCGATAATCTCTACTGCGCCGCTTGTGGTCGTGATTTGGCCTATGACCCGACCATCGGCACCATGTGGAGTGGTGAAGTACGGAGCGATTCGCGCTTTTACCCGCACACCACCAACGGTACCAAGTTGCCGAGTTTTAAGATTTGCAATCACCGCTATTCGGTGGTGAATTGCAATTGGCTCATCAGTCCGGAAGACGAAGGCAGTTGTCAGTGTGTGTCCTGTCGCACCACGCGGACGATTCCGGATTGAGTTTGCCGAAAACCCAAGCGCTGGCGGATTCTGGAAAGAGCCAAGCGGCAATTGATGTACACCTTATTGGATTTGAAGTTGGTGGACCCGCAAGGCGCATCGGGGCATAACGTTTTGCGCTTCGACTTTCTGGAAGATCAACGCAGTAACCCGAATGTCGCGCTGGAACATGTGTTGACCGGCCACAGCAATGGTTTGATTACCTTGAATGTTGCGGAAGCCGATGAAGGCTTTTTGCATGTGATGAAAGAACAGATGGGCGAACGCTATCGCACTTTGCTGGGGCATTTTCGTCATGAGGTGGCGCATTATTTCTGGCATGAAATCATTGAACAGGAAGGGCTGTTGGAGGCCTTTCGGGAAGTGTTCGGCGATGAACGCGCCGATTACGACGAATCCCTCAAAGCCTATTATGAAAAAGGCTCGGTGTCGCACTGGAAAAGCCGTTACATCACGCCTTATGCCAGCAGCCATCCGCATGAAGACTGGGCGGAAACCTGGGCGCATTATCTGCACATGGTGGATACGTTGGAAACTGCGGTCAGTTATAGCTTGAGTGTGTATGAACCGCGCCGCAACGATTTCGACGACTGGTTCAGCGAATGGAAACGGGTGTCGCAGGTGATGAACGCTCTGAACCGCAGCATGGGGCTGGCCGATCCGTATCCGTTTATTTTATCGCCGGTGGTACAAGGCAAACTCCGTTTCATCGATGAAGTGGTGGACGCTCATTTTTACAGACAATCGTTAGAGGAGAATGCTCGTGAAAACCAAACCAGTCGACAACATTCGCTGGACGGGATCTAAGCTGTGAAGACCGTTCTCGTTGCGCCCGATTCGTTTAAAGGCTCCTTATCCGCGGTGGACTTCTGCCGCATCGTCGAACGTGCCGGACAGGGGGTGGCCGATGGCCTGAATTTCATTTCTCGCCCCATGTCCGACGGCGGGGAAGGCTTTGTCGAATCCATCACCTACGCTGGGTTGGCCGAATCGCATGAAGTGATTGTACAAGACCCGTTAGGCCGTCCGGTGGCCGCCAAATTCGGTTGGCAACCGGACTCAAAACGCCAT
>LZQQ01000072.1_pt1 | contig 16749 bp, 16 predicted proteins | sample 768581 | NCBI WGS metagenome assembly LZQQ01 (sample SAMN05207185, study PRJNA324510) | oil field metagenome | isolation source: sample BH-FW-20 from oil reservoir | place: India: Bombay High | collected 2015-11-25 | reverse complement strand
GTGCCGCCAGCACATCGGCGCGACGCGCGTCGTCGCGGAGCACCTCGATGGCATGGCGGGCCTCTTGACGGGAAATCCCCTCGGGCGAGCCAGCCGGTCGCCTGGCCCCACACCGGGGCGGTTGCCAACAGGAGGATATCGATGCGAAGCGAAAGAGGGCGGGAACGGGGCCTGCGCATGGGTTGAAGGAGGCAGGCTGGGCGGCGATGGCCTCGAGTGCCGCCAGCACATCGGCGCGACGCGCGTCGTCGCGGAGCACCTCGATGGCATGGCGGGCCTCTTGACGGGAAATCCCCTCGGGCGAGCCAGCCGGTCCGGCCTGGCCCCACACCGGGGCGGTTGCCAACAGGAGGATGATCGATGCGAAGCGAAAGAGGCGGGAACGGGGCCTGCGCATGGGTTGAATGGCACCTTGAGGAACGGGCATGAGGAGCCGGCGCCGCAGCCCGACGCCGGACGGCGGGCCGACAGCCATGCAGCGTTGGGCAGCGAAGGGGACGGCGAGTTTCGTGCCCGCCGCTCGCTCCGCCCGGGCCAGGCGGCGGCAGGCATGCGGCCGACAGGCGGGTCAGGTGGCGACGGTCAGGGTCGGCGGCGATCCATGTGCCCCTCGCAGATGCGGCCTAACAGGCAGGCCCGCGCTTGGACCGGCCGGCCTGTACCGCTCAATACCCCCTGCCCAGATCCACCACCCCGCTCACCTGCTGCCCCGCTTCCAGCGCGCGAATCTTGCCGCAGATCTGCTCCACCGTCGCATCGCGCAGCGTGCGGGCAGAGATGTGCGGGGTGATGGTGAGGCCCGGGGTGCGCCAGAACGGGTGTTCGCCGGGCAGTGGCTCCTGGCGGAAGACGTCCAGCACGGCGCGGGTGACATGGCCTTCGGCGAGGGCGCGGATGAGGTCTTCGTCGACCAGGTGCTCGCCGCGGCCGACGTTGATGAGCATGGCGCCGGGGCGCAGGCGGCCGAGCAGGCGGTAGTCGATCAGGTCGCGGGTCTCGTCGGTCAGCGGCAGGGTGTTGATCAGCACCCGTGTCGATTGCAGAAACGTGTCGAGCTCCGCCTGGCCGGCATGGCAGCGCACACCTTCGATGTCGTGCGCGGTGCGCGCCCAGCCGTGCACCGGATATTCCAACCCGGCCAGGGTCTGCGCCACGCGCTTGCCGATGTGGCCGAGACCGAGCACGCCGACCGGCCATTCGCTGCGCTTGATCGGCCGGTGGATCTTCCACTGGTTGTCGGCCTGCTGGTTGCGGTAGAGGTCCATGTCGCGGCTGGCGCCGATCACGTGGTAGGCGACGTATTCGGCCATCTGCACCGACATGCCGGCGTCTTCCAGGCGCACCACCGGCAGCTCCGGTGGCAGGTTGCGCAAGCGCAGCAGGCCGTCGATGCCGGCGCCGAGGTTGAACACCGCCTTGAGCTGCCGCTCGGCCTCGAACAGTGCCTCGGCGGGCTGCCAGACCAGCGCGTAGTCGGCGCCGGTCGGGGCCATGCCCGGCTCCCAGACGATGATTTCGGCGTCCGGCAACTGCTCGGCGATCAGGTTGGTCCAGCGCTGGGGCTGCGGGTCGTAGGCGGCGAAGATGACCTTCATGCGGGTTCCTTGTCGGCGGGCACGCAAGCATGCCGGAAGAAGAAAGGCGCCGGCGCGGGGCCGGCGGCGTCAGACGGCGTAGACCTGGCCGCGGCTCTCGAGCAGGCGCAGCAGCGCCGGCCAGGTGAGCCTGGCGGCCTGGCCGAGGCTCTGCGACTGCTCGCGGGTGGTCTCGATGGCGCCTGCGAGGGCATCCAGGTCGGACCGCAGGCCTGCGCGCGCACCTGAATCTCGCAGGCTTCATCAGGAAGTACAGGTAGGTGAAGGCTTCGGCCACGCTGTTGCCCACGGTCAGCACGCCGTGGTTGCGCAGGATCATCATCTGCTTGGGCCCCAGGTCGCGGATGAGTCGCTCGCGCTCGCCGAGGTCCAGCGCCACGCTTCGTAGTCGTGGTAGCTGAGGTGGTCGAGGCAGAGCATGGCGGTCTGGCTCAACGGCAGCAGGCCGTCGCGGTGCGCCGAGACCGCGGTGCCACCGGCGGCGTGCAGGTGCATCACCGCGCCGGCGTCCTCGCGGCCCATGTGCACCGCGCTGTGGATGGTGAAGCCGGCCGGGTTGACCCGGTGCAGGCTGCCGCTCTCGACGATGTTGCCGTCCTGGTCGACCTTGACCAGCGAGGAGGCGGTGATTTCCTGGAACAGCAGCCCGTAGGGGTTGATCAGGAAGTGATGGTCGCCCCCCGGCACCCGCGCCGAGAGGTGGGTGAACACCAGGTCGTCCCAGCCGAAGTGGGCGACCAGCCGGTAGGCGGCGGCGAGGTCCTTGCGGACCTGCCATTCGGCTTCGCGCTGTTGGCGGGCGGCCTGCCTTTCAGGGCTGTCGACGGTGCTGCGCATCTGCATGGTGCGGTTCTCCCCTGTGTGGGTGTCCGGTCAGGCCGGGGATGGATCGGCCTCGCGCCGGTGCTTCTGTTGTTCTTCTTCCTGCAGCACGCGCCACATCAGCTTGCCGGTGGACGAGCGCGGCAGCGCCTGGCGGAACTCGACGTAGACCGGCGCCTTGTAGGCGGCCATCTCGTTGCGGCACCAGTCGATGATGTCCTGCTCGCTGACCTGCCCGGCCTGCCCCGGGCGCAGCACCACGCAGGCCTTCACCGTCTCGCCGCGCTTCGGGTCCGGCGTGGAGATCACGCAGCACTCCTGGATCGCCGGGTGGCGGTACATCAGGCTCTCCACCTCGGATGGCCAGACCTTGAAGCCCGAGGCGTTGATCATGCGCTTCACCCGGTCGACCATGAAAAAGTAGCCTTCCTCGTCGTAGTAGCCGAGGTCGCCGGTGCGGAAGAAGCGCTTGCCGTCCAGCTCGATGAACGCCTGCGCGGTCTCCTCCGGGCGGTTCCAGTAGCCCTGGAATATCTGCGGGCCGTGGCTGACGATCTCGCCCACCTCGCCGGGCCCGACCTCCTGCAGGGTGGCCACGTCGATCACCCGGCTGTCCACGTCGAACACCGGGATGCCGAGACACTGCGGCTTGGGCCGGTGCACCGGGTTGATGTGGGTGGCGGCGATGGTTTCCGACAGCCCGTAGCCTTCCACGTAGGGCAGTCCGGTCAGCCGCCGCAGCTTCTCTTCCACCGCCTTGGGCATGGCCGCCCCGCCACCGCCGATGGAACGCAGGCTGGACAGGTCGTAGCGCTCCACGTCCGGGTCGGAGAGGAAATCGATGGCCATGGTAGCGATGTTGATCCAGGCGGTGATGCGGTAGCGCTCGATCAGCTTTGCTGCGACCTGGCGGTTCCAGCGGGTCATGATCACGGCGGTGGCGCCCATGTAGATCGGCCCGCTCATGGCGCCCTGCATGCCGGTGACGTGGAAGTACGGCAGCGTGGCGAGGATCACCGCCTCGCTGGTCATCTGGTTCCAGGTGACGCGGTGGACGATGGTGGCCATCGCCGAGCGGTGGGTGTGCATGCAGCCTTTGGGTGCGCCGGTGGTGCCGGAGCTGTAGGGCAGCACGCAGAGATCGTCCGGCCCGATGTCGTGCGGGCCGGGCCGGCAGTCGGCGGCCAGCGCGTCGCGCCAGGCCACGCCGCCGGCGAAGGTGGGCGCCTCGAGCGCGCTCTCCACCTCGGCCGGCAACTCCAGGTCGGTGGGCGTGCGCAGGTAGTCCGAGTAGGCCGCGACCACCACCTCGCGCAGCCGGCCGGTGCCCACCAGCGGGGCGATGAAGCCGGTCAGCTCCTGCCCGCACAGGCAGATTTCCGCGCCGGTGTCGGCCAGGTAGTGCTCCAGCTCGGCGCTGTGGTTCATCGGGTTGACCGGCACCACCACCGCGTTGGCGCGCAGGATTGCGTAGTAGCCGATGGTGAACTGCGGGGCGTTCTGCATGTACAGCAGCACGCGGTCGCCCTTCTTCACCCCTTCGCGCTGCAGGTAGCCGGCCAGGCGCTCGACGTCCTGCAGCAGCTCGCGGTAGGTGATGAGGGTGTCGTAGTAGATGATCGCGGCCTTGTCGGGGTAGCGCCGGGCGGCGATCTCCAGGTTGGCGAACAGGCTGGTCGCCGGGACCGTGAGGTGTCTGGGCAGGTTCTCGGGCCAGACGGCGTGATGACGGTTGAACATCGATGGTCTCCTGGGCCGCTCAGGCCGCCCCTCGGGCGCCCTGCTGGGCGATGCGCCAGCCGGCTTCGGCAAGGATCCCGGCGCGCTGGCCGACCTGCAGCGCGTCGGCGTTGCTGGCGTTGCCCTGCAGCGCGCGGGCGTAGACGCCCTGGACGATGGCCGCCAGGCGGAACAGCGAGAAGGCGAGGAACACGTGCCAGTCCTCCAGGCCGTCGCGGCCGGTCTGCCGGCAGTAGCGTTCGAGCAGCTCGGCCTCGCCGGGAATGCCTTCGGCGGCCAGGTCGGTGCCGATCAGCCCGCGCATGCCCGGCTGGTCGGCCGGCAGGTGGTAGGCCAGGCAGTAGTAGGCCAGGTCCGACAGCGGATGGCCGACGGTCGACAGCTCCCAGTCGAGGATGGCGATGATGCGCGGCGCGTCCGGCGCCAGCATCAGGTTGCCGAGCCGGTAGTCGCCGTGGGCGATGGCGCTCTCGTCGCGGGCCGGCACGTGCTCCGGCAGCCAGCGCATGAGTTTTTCCATGGCCGGCATGTCGCCGGTGCGCGAGGCCTCGTACTGGCCGCTCCAGCGCTTGATCTGGCGCGCCACGTAGCCCTGCGAGCGGCCGTAGCCGGCCAGGCCGACGGCCTCGACGTCAACCTGGTGCAGCGCGGCCAGGGTGTCGATCGCGGCGAAGTGGATCGGCCACCGTTCCTCGCGCGCGGCCGCGGCCAGCGCCGGGTGCTCGATCACGCGCCCGGCCACGTAGTCCATCACGTAGAAGGGCGTGCCGATGACGCGCTCGTCCTCGCACAGCACGTGCGCCGGCGGCACCGGCAGCGTGGTGTGCTCGCCGAGCGCGCGGATCACCCGGTACTCGCGCTCGACCATGTGCGCCGAGGCAGGATCCTGCCCGGCGGCTTCTTGCGCAGCACGTAGCGGCGGCCGGCGGTTTCCAGCAGGAAGGTCGGGTTGGACTGGCCGCCCTGGAACTGGCGCACCAGCAGGTGCTCGTCCATCGCCGGCAGGCGGTCGCGCAGGTAGGCGGCCAGCCGCGCCTCGTCGAAGCGGTGCGCGGGCAGTACCTCGACCAGTTGGGGTTCGCTCATGCGGGGCGCCCTCAGCAGGCGGTCTCGCCGCCATCGGCGACGATCACCTGGCCGGGTGATGTAGGCGCTGGCCGGCGCGGCGAGGAAGACCGCCAGGCCGGCGATGTCGATCGGCTCGCCGATACGCCGCAGCGGGGTCTTTTCCGCGGCGCGGCGGGCCCGTTCCGGGTCCTCGACCAGCGCCTTGGCGAAGTCGGTACGCACCAGGCCGGGCGCGATGGCATTGACGCGGATACCGCGCGGGCCCCACTCGGCCGCCAGGTTGCGGGCCAGCGCCGCCTCGGCGGCCTTGGACACGCCGTAGGTGCCGATGGTGAGGTTGCCGCGCAGCCCGGCGATGCTGGACAGCACGATCACCACGCCGTCGCCGCGCTCGGCCATGTGCGGCAGCACCAGGTTGCTCAGCCAGAAGGTGCCCTTGACGTTGGTGCCCATGATCTTGTCCCAGGCCTCGTCGGTCATCTCGCTGGTCGGACCGTAGACCGGGTTGGTCGCGGCGTTGCACACCAGCACGTCGATACGCCCCCAGGTCTGCAGCGTGGTGTCCACCAGGCGCTGCAGGTCTTGCTTGCGGCCGACGTGGCAGGGCACGGCGATGGCCTCGAAACCGGCGGCCTCGAGCTCGCCGGCCACTTGCTCGCAGGCCTCGGCCTTGCGGCTGGAGATCACCACCTTGGCGCCGCACCTGGCCATCTCTTCGGCGATGGCGCGGCCGATGCCCTTGGTGGAACCGGTGATGAGCGCGACCTTGCCGGTCAGGTCGAACAGGGGATTGTTCACGGAAGGCTTCCTTCTTGTTGTCGGTTTCAAGGGTCAGCGCTTGTAGCGGGCCAGCTCCAGCTTGGCGACGGCGTCCAGGTGCACCTCGTCCGGGCCGTCGGCCAGGCGCAGGGTGCGCACCTTGGCCCAGGCGGCGGCGAGGAAGCTGTCCTGCGACACGCCCTTGGCGCCGTGGGCCTGGATCGCGCGGTCGAGCACCTTCAGCGCCATGCTCGGTGCCGCGGCCTTGATCATGGCGATCTCCTGGCGGGCGACCTTGTTGCCCACGGTGTCCATCATGTGCGCGGCCTTGAGGGTGAGCAGGCGGGTCTGCTCGATCTCGATGCGCGAGCGGGCAATGTCCTTGCGGATGGAGTCGAATTTCGACAGCGGCCGGCCGAACGCCTCGCGGCTCTGCACCCGCTCGCACATCTCCTTCAATGCCCGCTCGGCGACGCCGATGGTGCGCATGCAATGGTGGATGCGGCCCGGGCCGAGGCGCCCCTGGGCGATCTCGAAGCCGCGGCCTTCGCCGAGCAGCATGTTGCTCGCCGGCACGCGCACGTTGTCGTAGTGGATCTCGGCATGGCCGTGCGGCGCGTGGTCGTAGCCGAACACTTCCAGCGGGCGGACGATCTTCACGCCGGGGGTATCGAGCGGCACCAGGATCATCGACTGCTGGCGGTGGCGCTCGGCGGTCGGGTCGGTCTTGCCCATGACGATGGCGATCTTGCAGGCGGTGGTCATGGCGCCCGACGACCACCACTTGCGGCCGTTGATCACGTACTCGTCGCCCTCGCGGCGGATCTCGCAGGCGATGTTGGTGGCGTCCGAGGAGGCCACGTCCGGTTCGGTCATCGAGAAGCAGGAACGGATCTCGCCGTCGAGCAGCGGCTTGAGCCAGCGCTCCTGCTGTTCGGGCGTGCCGTAGCGCGCCAGCACCTCCATGTTGCCGGTGTCCGGCGCCGAGCAGTTGAACACCTCCGGCGCGTACGAGGAGCGCCCCATCACCTCGCACAGGTGGGCGTATTCCAGGTTGGTCAGCCCGGCGCCGAACTCGCTTTCCGGAAGGAACAGATTCCACAGGCCCTGGGCGCGCGCCCTGGCCTTGAGCTCGGCGAGGATCGGCGGCTGTTCCCAGCGGTTCGCCGCCTCGGCGATCTGCTTCTTGAACACCGGCTCGTTGGGGTAGATGTGCTCGTCCATGAAGGCGCTGAGCTGCTCATGGAGGGCCTTGGCCCGGGCGGTCATTTCATACATCGGAGGCTTCCTTCTTGTTGTTCTGGCCGAGGGTGCCGGACGGCACGCCCTGCGGATGTTCGCTGCCCGTGCGCAGGCGGAAGGTGCCCTCGCCGAGCGCCAGCAGGTTGCCGTGCTGGTCGCGTATCTCGCCGGTGCTGTTGAAGATCCGGCTGCCGCCGCGCGGCGGGTGCCGGTGGCGCGGATCACGCCGCCGCTGCACTGGCCGGTGAAGGTGGTGGTGAGGGTCAGGGTGACCGCGCGGCGCACGCGCCCGGGGTACGGGCAGTAGCAGCCGGCTTCGGCGAGGACGATGTCCAGCAGCGAGGTGAGCACGCCGCCGTGCACGACGCCGGCGAGGTTCAGGTGCCGGGGTTCGAGCGCCAGTTCGATCACCGCCTGCTCTTCGGTCCAGGACACCTGGCGATAGCCGAGCACCTGGTGGAAGCCGGTCAGCTCGCGGCCGCCGGTGATGCTCGGCGCCGCCTCGGATGTGGCCGCCGCGCTGCAGAAGGTCTCTTCGCCGCTCATGGCCGGCCTCCTTCGCGCCGGCCACCGTACTGCTGGGCTCCGGTGTTTCGCATCTGGAGTCTCATGTTCCGGATTCCTGTTGTTCTTGTATTGGCCTGAAGCTGGCACGCATCCATGGCTAGGTCAAATTGAAACGTTGTTTCATTTTTATCGCTTATGGCAGTGCATAGCCGCGAGCCTGTCCGTTATGCTCCGGCGCGTGACCGGTGGTCCACATTTCGCGTGGCGAGCCGTATGGCGCCGGATCGGGCGTGAAACGTCCCGTGACGAGGGAACGGATGCCGGCCATGCGGCGGGGTGTTGAAGTCATGGTCCGGTGTGCTAGTTTTGCAGAAACCTTGCAGAAGGCAGTTTTGCTCTGCGAAACATGAGCAAGGTTTGCCAAAGCTGACCGACCGTCATGCGGCCTACAACAAATACAACAAGAGGATGCGATATGAAGCTCATGCCCCTGTTCAAGAAGCTGCTGCCCTCCGCCCTGGCGGCAGTCACGGCCGCGGCGCTGCTCCCGCCGCTGGCCTCCGCCCAGGAAGTCACCCGCTGGCGCGTGCAGTCGCATTGGCCGAGCGCCAGCAGCTCCTACGAGGACAGCCTCGGCCGCCTCAAGCGCGAGATCGAGCGGCGCACCGAAGGCCGCCTGCAACTGCAGCTGTTCGAAGCCGGCGCGCTGTTCAAGGCCCAGGAAACCTTCAACGCGGTCAGCCGCGGCATCATCCAGATGGGCACCATCTCCCCCGCTACGCGCAGGACAAGATGACCCTGGCGGGCATCGCCTCCGGCCTGCCGTTCGCCTTCCACCATGTCTGGGAGGCCGCCTACTTCCACAAGCACATGGGCTTCGAGGACATGCTCCGCGAAGAGGCCGCCAAGCACGGCGTGTACTGGTCGACCGACAAGGTGTACCCGACCGAGATGGTGGTGAAGAAGCCGATCAACAGCTGGGAAGACTTCACCAAGCTTAAGATCCGCTCCTCCGGCGCACTGCAGAAGTTCCTCGACGACGCCGGCGCCTCCACCACCTACCTGCCGGGCAGCGAGCTGTACCCGGCGCTGGACACCGGCGTGGTCGACGGCGCGCACTGGGGCGCGGTGCAGGGCGCGGCCAGCATGAGCTTCTACGAAGTGGCCAAGTACCATGTGCGCCCGGCGCTGAACATCGCCGGCACCGACGTGATCATCGTCAGCCAGAAGGCGCTGGAGAAGCTCTCCGAGCGCGACCAGGAGATCGTCAAGCAGGTGCTCGACGAGCAGTTCTGGTACCGCACCAACGAGTACCTGTACCAGGAGCAGGTGGCCCTGCGCAAAGCCATCGCCGAGCAGGGCGTGCAGGTCAACACCCTCCCCGACGACGTGCAGAAGCGCCTCGTCGACGCCGCCCAGGCTCCTGGGACGCCGAAGGCAAGCGCAGCGACAAGGCGGCCGAAGCGCTGCAGAAGCTGAAGACCTTCCTCGGCGAACTCGGCTACCTGTAAGCCTGCCGTCCGCCCCGGGGCCAGGCCGCGCGCCCGGCTCCGGGGCTTGCTCAACCTGTCGTGGGGCTCGCCATGCGCCTGATTCGTGCCTACGTCCGGGGCATCACCCGGCTCAACAACTTCATCGGCCGCTGGGTCGCCTACCTGATCTTCGTGATCTTCCTGCTGCTGATCTTCGAGGTCGCCATGCGCTACCTGGCGGGCTCCCCGACCTCCTGGACCAACGAGCTCGGGCAGATGCTGTTCGGCGTCTACGTGGTGCTGTCCGGCGCCTATGTGTTGGCCCACCGCGACCACGTCAACGTCGACCTGCTCTACGGCAGCTTCTCGCCGCGCATCAGGGCCTGGGTCGACATCTTCACCTCCTCGATGTTCTTCCTCTTCGTCCTGGCCCTGCTGTACTTCGGCAGCTCCATGGCCTGGGAGTCGATCAGCAGCATGGAAACCTCCTACTCGGCCTGGAATCCGCCGATCTGGCCGATCAAGGCCGCCATCCCGGTCGGCACCGTGCTGCTCCTGCTGCAGGGCATCGCCAAGCTGCTCGACGACATCCTCATCGCCCTCGGCCACGAACCCGCCACCGATACGCAGCCCAAGGAGCAGGCGCAATGAACATCGAAGTCACGACGCTGCTGTTCTTCCTCTCCCTGGTCTTCTTCCTGGTCCTCGGCCTGCCGCTGGCCTTCGTGCTCGGCGGGGTCTCGGTGGTGTTCCTCTATTTCACCTGGGGCGTCGACGCCTTCTACCTGGTGGCCTCGCAGATGTGGGGCACCATGGAAAGCTTCACCCTGGTGGCGATCCCGCTGTTCGTGTTCATGGCCATGCTGCTCGAACGCACCGGCGTGGCCCGCGACCTCTACCGCATGATGCACCTGTGGTGCGGCGGCATGCGCGGCGGCCTGGCGGTCGGCACCCTGGGCATCTGCGCGGTGTTCGGCGCCATGGTCGGCATCAGCGGCGCGGCGGTGGTGGCCATGGGCACCATCGCCCTGCCGGCGATGCTCGAGCGCGGCTACGACAAGCGCATGGTGCTCGGCTGCATCAACACCGGCGGCGGCTGGGGCATCCTCATCCCGCCGAGCATCATGATGATCCTGTACGCCATGATCAGCGGCCAGTCGGTCGGCAAGATGTTCGCCGCCGGCGTGCTGCCGGGCATCCTGCTGGTGTGCCTGACGGTCACCTACGTGCTGGTGCGCTGCTACCTGCAGCCGCAGCTGGCGCCGGCGCTGCCGCAGGAAGAACGCGGCAGTTGGGGCGAGAAGCTGCGCGCCTGCGCGCCGTGCTGCTGCCGATCGGCATCGTGGTGATGGTGCTCGGCTCGATCATCGGCGGCATCACCACGCCGACCGAGGCGGCGGCCATGGGCGTGCTCGGCGCGCTGATCTCCGCGGCGGTCTACCGCAAGCTGCAGTGGAGCCTGCTGCAGGAGGCGGCGATCCGCACCTTCAAGCTCACCGGATGATCGCCTGGATCCTGTTCGCCGCCCACGCCTTCAGCGCGGCCTACCAGGGCATGGGCGCGCAGTCGCTGATCGAGGGCTGATGATGGACCTGCCCGGCGGGCGCTGGGTGATCCTCATCATCATGATGGTGCTGGTGTTCTTCATGGGCATGCTGCTCGACCCGGTCGGCATCATGCTCATCACCCTGCCGGTGTTCCTGCCGATCATCGCCTCGCTGGGTTTCGACCCGATCTGGTTCGGCATCCTCTTCGTGATCAACATGGAAATCGGCTACATGACGCCGCCCTTCGGCTTCAACCTGTTCTACCTGAAGGGCATCGTGCCGCCGAGCATCACCATGAAGGACATCTATTGGTCGGTGATCCCGTTCGTGATCGTCAACATCGTCGGCATGGGCATCATCATGGTGTTCCCGCAGATCGCCACCTACCTGCCGAACCTGCTGTTCTGACGCCATGCGCAAGCCCGGCACGGCGGAATCAGAGCGCCACTTCGTCACGGCACTGTCGCGGGGCCTGGAAATCCTCCGGGCCTTCGGGCCCCGCGAGCCGTACCTCGGCAATGCCGAGCTGGCCGAGCGCACCGGCATCCCCCGGCCTACGGTTTCGCGGCTGACCGCCACCCTCACCCGCCTCGGCTACCTGCACCACAACGCGCATCTGGAGAAGTACCACCTGGGCGCGGGGGTGCTCGCGCTCGGCTACCGCTACCTCGCCAGCACCGGCATCCGCGAGATCGCCCGCCCGCACATGCAGCAGCTGGCCGACGCCGCCGACTGCGCCGTGGCGCTGGGCACCGCCGACCGGCTGAGCATGACCTACCTCGACGTGTGCCAGGGCCAGGGGCCGCTGGTGCTGCGCCTGGAACGGGCCGCCCGGCTGCCGATGATGCGCACCGCGATCGGCAAGGCCTGGCTCTGCGCCCAGTCGCCAGCGCGACGCGAGGCGCTGCTGCAGCAATTGGCCCGGCGCGACCCGGCCTACTGGCCGACCTTCGAACGGGCGATGGACAAGGCCCTGGCCGACCATGCGGCCTACGGCTTCTGCCTGTCCGAGGGAGACTGGAAGCCGGAAGTCAGCGCCGTGGCGGTGCCGCTGGTGCTCGAAGAAGGCGCCGAGGTCATGGCCCTGAACTGCGGCGGCCCCTCCATGCGTCTGACCCACCGTCTGCTGGTGGACAGCCTCGGCCCCCGGCTGAAGGAAACCGCCGAGCGGATCGGCGCCACCCTGTCCCTGCCGACGCGCACTGACGCCGACAGCCGGACGGGTCACGAACCGAAGGGTGGATGACGGCGCAGCCTCATCCACGCGTCGGTTTCGGCCGGTACCAAGGTCCGCCAGGCCGTCGACATGGCGCGCTGCCCGCCCCCGCGTGGAAAACGCTGCGCGGTTTTCCACCCTACGTCGAGGCACATCGGTGAGGGCCTTGGTGGACCGAAGCGGAACGCCGCCCTGCCCACCTTACGCACCTTCGCTCAGCGCTCGACGAAGGTACAGAAGGCATCCAGCGGCATGCGCTCGCTGACCAGCCCGTTGACCGGCGCCTGCGGGTCGGCGTAGCCGATCGCCAGGCCGCAGTGCAGCACCAGTTCGTCCGGCACCTGCAGCCAGTTGCGCACGGTCAGTTGGTAGCGCGCCCAGCAGGCCTGCGGGCAGCTGTCGAGGCCGTATTCCTTGAGCAGCAGCATCAGGCTCTGCTGGTACATGCCCAGGTCCGCCCACTGGCCTGGGCCCATGCGCCGGTCGACGAAGAAGAACACCGCGCAGGGCGCGTCGAAAAAACGGAAGTTGCGCGCGAACCAGGCGCGCCGGGCGGCCTTGTCCTCGCGGGCGATGCCGAGCAGCTGGTACATGTCCTCGCCGACCTGGTAGCGGTGGCTGCGGTACGGCTCGAAGATCGGTTCGGGATAGACGGCGTACTCGCGCGGGTCCTGCTCGGCGTCGCGCGCCAGGCGCTCGGCGAAGTGCTCGCGAAAGGCGCCGAGCGTGGCGCCCTGCAGTACGTACAGCCGCCAGGGCTGCAGGTTGCCGCTCGACGGGGCGCGCGCGGCACGGGTGAGCAGGTCGCGCAGCAGCGCGGCATCGACCGGGCGGTCGATGAAGACGCGCGTGCTGTGGCGTCGTTCGAGTGCTTCGCTGACCTTCATCGGGGCCTCCCGGCGGAGGCTGTCGAACGAGACTGCGGCATGAGCGGGGTCCTGTTTGCGAAAACCTCGGACCAGCCTAGCGCAGGCCCTGTCGCAAGGCGATGCACATCACCGCCGGGAATGCAGGGCTTGTCTGTACAGGCTGTGTGAAAAGTACTGCGCTCGGTCATGCTGCGTTGAAAACAGGCTAAAAATGCTCATTTACCACTTGTAAACTGCGCTTTTTCGCCTGCTTTCCCCTTGCCTGACCTTCGCTCGCGACGTTCACGCAGCCTGTGTGGGAGTGGTCTTCGACCGCGAATGGGCTCCACCATCATTCCTCGCCGCGAGGGCACGCCTCCCACCGGACCCGCTGAGCCCCCCCTGCTTCTGTGGGAGGCCCGACCTCGGGGCGATGCTTCTCGTGGAAGCAGTCTCGACCGCGACAGGGCGGCCAGCCGATCGCGGTCAAGACCGCTCCACACGCTGCCCTACGCCCGCCCCGCGTTCAGCCGACCACCCGCCCGCGACACTCGCCGAAGCCGACCGACGGTCCACCCTCGCGCACGCCGCGGCGCGCAGGATCACCTCGTCGCCGTCCTCGAGGAAGGTGCGCGTCTCGCCGCCCGGCAACGTCAGCGGCTGCTTGCCGCCCCCGGTGATCTCCAGCAGGCTGCCGCAGCTCTGGGGCGTCTCGCCGGACAGAGTGCCGGAGCCGAACAGGTCGCCCGGCTGCAGGGCGCAGCCGTTGACGCTGTGGTGCGCCACCAGCTGGGCCACCGTCCAGTACATGTGGCGGGTGCTGCTCAGGGTGATGCGTTCGGCCGGCAGCCCCCTGGCGCGCATGGCCTCGGTGTGCAGCAGCACCTCGAGTTCGAGATCGAAGGCGCCCCGCTGCTGGTCGTGCATATCGAACAGGTACGGCAGCGGCTGCGGATCGCCCTGCGCGCGGGCCGGCTGGGCACAGCGGAACGGCTCCAGCGCCTCGGGCATCACTACCCAGGGCGATACCGTGGTGGCGAAGCTCTTCGACAGGAACGGCCCGAGCGGCTGGTATTCCCAGGCCTGCAGATCGCGCGCCGACCAGTCGTTGAGCAGGCAGAAGCCGGCCACGTGCTCGCCCGCCTCGGCGATATCGATCGGCTCGCCGCGGGCATTGCCGGGGCCGATCCAGATGCCCAGCTCCAGTTCGTAATCGAGCCGCCTGCTCGGCCCGAAGTTCGGTTCGCTGGCGCCCGGCGGCAGGGTCTGGCCGTTGGGGCGACGCACGCTTTCGCCGGAGATGCCGATGGTCGAGGCGCGACCGTGATAGCCGATGGGCACGTACTTGTAGTTCGGCAGCAGCGGGTTGTCCGGACGGAACAGCTTGCCGACGTTGGTGGCATGGTGGATGCCGACATAGAAGTCGGTGTAGTCGCCGACCCGCGCTGGCAGGTGCAGGCGGCACGCGTCCATCGGTTGCAGCAGGCGCTCGCCCAGGCTTCGGCGCCTTCGCGCTGCGCACTGCCCTCGCCGAGCAGGGCCTGCAGCGCACCGCGCAGCGCCCGGCGGGCCGCCGCGCCGAGGGCGAAGAAGGCATTGAGCTGTCTCCGCTGGCGGCCCGCGCGGCGTCCAGCGCCTCGCCCTGGAACAGGCCGGCCTCGCAGGCGACCTGCAGGTCGAGGATGAAGTCGCCGATGGCGACGCCGCCGCGCGGGCTCAGGCCGTCGCGGCTGAACACACCGAGCGGCAGGTTGGCGAGGGAGAAATCCTGGTGGCCGTTGGCCGAGGCCACCCAGCTGGTGGAGGCAGTCGTGATCATGGTTGGCGTCCGTTCGGGTCGAAGGTGCGGCCGAGGCCGGCCCAGCATTGGTCATAGTCCGGCTGCAGGCTCGGACTTTCCAGAGCCTCGCGCGTCGGGCGCAGGACCTGGCCGGTCTCGAACATGAAGGCCATGGTGTTCTCGATCTTGTGCGGCCTGAGCTCGGCGGCGATGGCCTGCTCGGTGGAGGCCTGGTCCGGGCCGTGGGCGCTCATGCAGTTGTGCAGCGAGGCGCCGCCGGGCAGGAAGCCGCCGGCCTTGGCGTCGTAGGCGCCCTGGATCAGGCCCATGAACTCGTTCATCAGGTTGCGGTGGAACCACGGCGGGCGGAAGGTGTGCTCCGCCACCATCCAGCGCGGCGGGAAGATCACGAAGTCGATGTTGGCCATGCCGTGGATCGCGCTCGGCGAGGTGAGCACGGTGAAGATCGACGGGTCGGGATGATCGAAGCTCACCGTGCGAGGGTGTTGAAGCGGCGCAGGTCGTACTTGTAGGGCACGTGGTTGCCATGCCAGGCGACCACGTCCAGCGGCGAGTGGTCGAGTTCGGTGGCCCAGAGTTCACCGAGGAATTTCTGCACCAGCTCGACCGGCGCCTGGCGGTCCTCGTAGAAGGCCACCGGGGCGAGGAAGTCGCGCGGGTTGGCCAGGCCGTTGCTGCCGATCGGGCCGAGATCGGGCAGGCGCAGGGGGCAACCGTGGTTCTCGCAGACGTAGCCGCGCGCCTCGCCGTCCGGCAGGGCCACGCGGAACTTCATCCCGCGCGGCACCACCGCGATCTCCAGCGGCGCGATATCCAGCAGTCCGAGCTCGGTGAACAGCTGCAGGCGGCCCTGCTGGGGGACGATCAGCAGCTCGCCGTCGGCATCGTAGAACACCCGCTCCATCGAGCGGTTGGCGGCGTAGCGGTAGAGGCTCGCGCCCTGCGGCTGACGGGCGTCGCCATTGGCGGCGGTGCGCACCAGGCCGTCGAGGAAGTCGGTGCCTGCCGCGGGCAACTCCAGCGGCTCCAGCGCAGGCGGTTGGGCGTCGGCTCGCCAAGCTCGCCGCCGGCCAGCTGCGCTCGAGCCGGCGGTACCGGCCATGCCTGGCGGACGGATGGATGCGGTACAGCCAGGTCCGCCGCGCCTCGCTGCGCGGCACGGTGAAGGCGGTGCCGGACAGCAGCTCGGCATAGAGCCCGTAGGGCACCTTCTGCGGCGAGTTCTGCCCGACCGGCAGCGCGCCGGGCAGCGCTTCGCTGGCGAACTGATTGCCGAAACCGGACTGATAGGAAAGCGACACCTCGGATTGTTCTTGTGCGTGCATGGCCTTCTCTTTTTTGCGTAACCAATTTACGCAAAACGTAATTTGAAAGCGTAGAACCGTCAAGCTATAACACCGCCTTTCCTGGCGGACGGCTGAGTTCATGACACGCGCGATCGAAGAGGCGGCGCCCCGGCGGCAGAAGGTGCAGGCTGCGAGGTGGGTACGGACATCCTCAGGGGCCTCGCGGAGCTGGCTCCGGCGACCTCTCTCTCGCGCCTGGCCGAACACGTCGGCATGCCGGCGAGCAAGGTCCACCGCTACCTGCAGGCGCTGATCGCCAGCGGCTTCGCCGAGCAGGACGTGAGCACCAACCACTACGGCCTCGGCCCGGCGGCGTTGTTCGTCGGGCTGGCGGCGATCGGCCGGCTGGACGTGGTGAAGGTGGCCACGCCGGCGCTCGCCGAGCTGCGCGACCAGGTCAACGAGACCTGCTTCCTGGCCGTGTGGGCAACCACGGGCCGACCGTGGTGCACGTGGAACAGGCGGTGCGTGCGGTCACCCTGGTCACCCAGGTCGGCTCGGTGCTGCCGCTGCTGGGCTCGTCCACCGGCTGGTGTTCAACGCCTTTCTGCCCGACGCCGAGACCACGCCGCTGCGCGAGGCCGAGCTGGCCCGTCCGGATGCACCCGACGCCGCGGCGCTGGCTGCGACCACCGAAGCCATTCGCCCGCACCCCAACCCTTGCCAGCATCGATCGATGTACAGCTAGGCCCGTCCGGATGCACCCGACGCCGCGGCGCTGGCTGCGACCACCGAAGCCATTCGCCCGCACCCCAACCCTTGCCAGCATCGATCGATGTACAGCTA
>LZQQ01000071.1_pt1 | contig 16803 bp, 18 predicted proteins | sample 768581 | NCBI WGS metagenome assembly LZQQ01 (sample SAMN05207185, study PRJNA324510) | oil field metagenome | isolation source: sample BH-FW-20 from oil reservoir | place: India: Bombay High | collected 2015-11-25 | reverse complement strand
CGGCGTAGGCATCAGGCTCATCGTGGGCATAGCGGTACTCCATGCCATAGCCGAGCTCTTTCATCAGGCGAGTCGGGGCGTTGCGCAGGTGCAGCGGCACTTCCTGCGAACCGTGCTCTGCCGCATCGCGCATCGCTGCCTTGAAGGCCGTGTAGACGGCATTGCTCTTCGGCGCACAGGCCAGGTAGACGATCGCTTGCGCGACCGCCAACTCACCCTCGGGGCTGCCAAGGCGCTCCTGCACATCCCAGGCATCGAGCACAACGCCAGCGCTCTGGGGTCGCATTGCCGATTTCCTCGCTGGCCATTCGCACCACGCGGCGGGCTATGTACAGCGGGTCGCACCCGCCATCGAGCATTCGCGCGAACCAGTACAGGGCTGCGTCCGGGTTGGAACCGCGCACCGACTTGTGCAATGCCGAAATCTGGTCGTAGAAGGCTTCGCCCCCTTGTCGAAACGACGTCGACTATCACCCAGCAAATTCTGCAGCAACTCCGGTTCGATGCTGCCGCCAGGCTCGGCAAGGTCCGAAGCGTTTTCCAATAGGTTGAGCAGACGCCGACCATCGCCATCGGCCGCCGCGAGCAGGATCTGGAAGCTGGCTTCCGGCAGCTGCAAACGCAGCTCCCCAAGCCCCTTGGATTCGCTCAGCGCGCGTGCGACCAGATTGCGCAATGCGCTTTCATCAAGACTCTTGAGGACGTACACGCGCGCTCGGGACAGCAGTGCATTGTTCAACTCGAACGACGGGTTTTCCGTAGTCGCGCCGATGAAGATCAGCGTGCCGTCCTCGACGTAGGGCAGGAAAGCGTCCTGCTGGGACTTGTTGAAGCGATGGACTTCATCGACGAACAGGATGGTCCGCCGTCCATACTGGGCCGCCTGCTGCTTGGCGATTTCGACCGCCTGGCGAATCTCCTTTACGCCGGCAAGCACCGCCGAGACTGTCTCGAAGTGCGCGTCCGACACCTTGGCCAGGAGCCGTGCCAGGGTGGTCTTGCCGACCCCGGGAGGCCCCCAGAAGATCATCGAATGCAACGCGCCTGTTCCAGCGCTTCGCGCAGTGGTCGGCCGCGGGCAAGCAGATGCTCCTGCCCGACGTACTCGTCCAGGCTTGCCGGACGCAGGCGAGCCGCCAGCGGTTGGGCAACGGGCTCCCGACTGAACAGGTCCATTCAGTGCTTTACCTTGATCGCCTGGCCGTCGCGTGGCCGACCATTACTCGGAGATGACATCTGCCCCCTCAGGGATCTCGAACTGGAACAGCCCCGACTTCAACGGCTCGTTCATCTTCACGCCCATGAACAGGATGTTGGTCCGCTGACCGACGCTGTCGATCAGTTGCATGTCGTTGATGACGCCGCCGCGAAAGGACAGCCGCAGGCTGTCGAACAGGGTGTCGCGCGCCTTGGGCCGAAGCGTGAAATCGATGACGTCGCCCACTTCCTTGTGTGAGACCTCGAAGTTTTCGCTGATCGTCGAAACGTCACCCGACAGCAACAACGCCGGGGTATGCGTCAGCCGCTGGTCCAGCTGCTGGATGGTGACCTGCTGCAGATCAGGATCGTAGAGCCAGACCTTTTCGCCATTGGAAACCAGCAACTGCTCCATCGGCTCGTCGGTATGCCAGCGGAACTGCCCCGGGCGCTTTAGCGCAAGCTCCCCCGAGGTTTCCTGCAGCTGGGTGCCGCTGGCATCGAGCGACAGCTGAGAGAATCGTCCGGTCAGCGTGTCGGCCTGGCTGAGCAGGCTTGTCAGGCGCTTGGTAGAGGCGTTCTCGTCGGCGTGCACGGGGGCCAGCACGAGCAACAGGGCGAACAGGGAAAACAGGCGAATCAGCTGCATGAAAAGCCTCGCTACGACTCAGTCGCGAATGGGCGGTGGCGCGATGACTTCGCGCGAACCATTGGTGTTCATCGAGGTGACGACGCCGGCTATTTCCATGGCTTCGATCATACGCGCGGCACGATTATAGCCGATCTTCAGCTTGCGCTGCACCGCGGAAATGGAAGCTCGTCGGCTCTCGGTAACGAAGCGCACCGCTTCGTCGTACAGCGGATCCTCTTCGCTGCCCTCGCCACCTTCGCCACCGCTGCCACCGGCGTCGAAGCCGCTGCCGGAATCCTCGACACCCGCAAGGATGTCTTCGATGTAGTCCGGGGCGCCACGCGCCTTCCAGGCCTCGACCACGCGATGGACTTCATCATCGGAGACGAAAGCGCCGTGTACGCGGATCGGCAGGCCGGTTCCCGGCGGGAGATAGAGCATGTCCCCATGGCCGAGCAATTGTTCGGCGCCACCTTGATCGAGGATCGTGCGCGAATCGATCTTGCTGGACACCTGGAAGGCCATGCGGGTTGGAATGTTTGCCTTGATCAGGCCGGTAATCACATCCACCGACGGCCGCTGCGTCGCGAGAATCAGGTGAATGCCGGCGGCCCTGGCCTTCTGCGCGATCCGCGCGATGAGCTCTTCGACCTTTTTGCCGACGATCATCATCATGTCGGCAAACTCGTCGACGACCACCACGATGGTAGGCAACGCTTTCAGGTACGGCGGTTCGTCATCCATCGACTCGCGCTTGTAGAGCGGGTCGTGCAGCGGGGCACCCGCCTCCTCGGCCTCCTTGACCTTGCGGTTGAAGCCCGCAAGGTTGCGCACACCCATCGCAGCCATCAGCTTGTAGCGCCGCTCCATCTCCGCGACGCTCCAGCGCAAGGCATTGGCAGCCTCTTTCATGTCGGTGACAACAGGGCACAGCAGGTGCGGAATGCCTTCGTAGATGGAGAGCTCGAGCATCTTGGGATCAATCATGATCATCCGCGCCTCTTCTGGCGTGGATTTGAACAGGATCGACAGGATCATCGCGTTGACACCGACCGACTTACCCGAGCCCGTGGTGCCGGCGACCAGCAGGTGCGGCATCTTGGCCAGATCGGCGATCACCGGCTTGCCACCGATATCGTGCCCGAGGGCGAGCGTCACCGGCGATTTCGCATCGTCGTACTGAGTCGACGACAGCACCTCGGAGAAGCGCACGATCTGGCGATCCTCGTTGGGGATCTCGATACCGACGGTGGTCTTGCCCGGTATCACTTCGACCACTCGCACGCTGATCACCGCCAGCGAGCGAGCCAGGTCCTTGGCCAGATTGGAGATACGACTGACCTTTACCCCCGGAGCAGGCTGGATCTCGAAACGCGTGATTACCGGGCCGGGATGGACCGACTCGACGGTCACCTCGACGCCAAATTCCTTGAGCTTGATTTCGAGCAAGCGCGACATCGCTTCGAGCGACTCGGGCGAGTACTGCTTCTGCTGCTTTTCGGCGACGTCGAGCAGTGAAATGGGGGGCAAACTCCCCTCGATCAGCGGGTCGACAAACAGCGTCGCCTGCTTTTCCTTCATGACCCGCTTACTCGGCTCGGGTGCCTTCGGCGCAACCGGTGCTCGATGACCGGCGCCGGGCGTTTCTCACGCTCGCTCATGTGACGAACAAGCGATTCTTCGCGCTCCAGCAGACGTTCCTTGACCTTCGCCTGCTCCTTCCGGTCGCGCACCACAGGCGCCGCGACCTCATTGACCAGCTCGTCGACCTGGCGCAGTTGAGCCACCAGCTGCTTGCGCTCGCTGCGTGCCGACCACCACCGGCTGAAGCCGCTCTGGATCAGCTCCAGCAGATCGAGCGTGATCTTGCCGGTCAGGTCCATCACCTTGAACCAGGACAGATCGGTGAACACTGTCAGCCCGAAGAGAAACAGCGCAAGCAGCCCCAGCGTGCTGCCTTGCACATTGAGCGAGTTGACCGCGAGCTGGCCCAGGCTCTCGCCAAGTGCGCCGCCCGCCGAAGCCGGCAGGACCTCGGCGGCATTGAAATGGATGTAGGCCAAGGCCGAACCCGACAAGACCAGGAACACCAGGCCGATCAGGCGCCACGAGAATAGCCAACCGTTCCAACGCCAGGCTTGATGACGTGCGCGGAAAACCTGCCAGGTCTTGATCGCCAGCAACAAGGGAAACAGGTAGGCGAAATAACCGAGCGCCATGAACAGCACGTCGGCGAACCAGGCACCAGCACGCCCGGCAGCGTTCTGTACCTGCTGGACATTACTGGTATGCGTCCACCCGGGGTCGGAGGCTCGTAGGTGAGCAGCGCCATCCACAGGTATGCGCACAGCACACCCAGGGCAATCAAGGCGCCTTCCTTGAGGCGGTAATGGAGTTGCTGTCGCCACGACGAGACCGTCGCAGAGGGAGAGGAGTTCTTCAAAACGCTTCTTTTCCTGCGCTTTCAGCGCGCTCGATGAACCGGTAACAGCCGTAAGCCGGGCATTGTACGGGTTTGTCGGCCTGATCGCATGTCGGTTCCGCTGCCCGGGCAATTCGCCTCGACTTCGGTGTAGCATAAACGCCACTTTTCACCGCGCGGCTCGACTGGAGCACGCTTTTCTATTTGGCAACAAAGGCTTATGAGGGCTTTTTATGAGTGAAGTCAAGCATTCGCGTCTGATCATCCTTGGCTCCGGCCCGGCCGGTTATACCGCCGCGGTGTATGCTGCACGCGCCAACCTCAAGCCGCTCGTGATCACCGGAATCCAACCTGGCGGCCAGTTGACCACTACAACCGAAGTCGACAACTGGCCCGGCGACGTCGAAGGTCTTACCGGCCCCGCGCTGATGGAGCGCATGCAAAAGCACGCCGAGCGCTTCGATACCCAGATCCTCTTCGATCACATCCATACCGCAGAACTGCAGCAGCGCCCCTTCACACTCAAGGGTGACAGCGGCACCTACACCTGCGACGCCCTGATCATCGCAACCGGCGCATCGGCACAGTATCTGGGGCTGCCGTCGGAAGAGGCGTTCGCGGGCCGCGGGGTTTCAGCGTGCGCCACCTGTGACGGCTTCTTCTATCGCAACCAGGTGGTGGCTGTCGTGGGCGGAGGCAACACTGCGGTCGAGGAAGCGCTCTACCTGTCAAACATCGCCAAGGAAGTGCACCTGATCCATCGCCGCGACAAGCTGCGCTCGGAAAAATCCTGCAAGACAAGATCATGGAAAAGGCTGCCAACGGCAACATCCGCCTGCATTGGAACCATACGCTCGAAGAGGTGCTGGGCGACGACAGCGGCGTGACCGGCGTGCGCTTAAAGCACACCTGACTGGCGAAGAGGCACGCCTGGACCTGGCAGGCGTGTTCATCGCCATCGGCCACAAGCCCAACACCGATCTCTTTGCTGGCCAGCTGGCGATGCGAGACGGCTACCTCTCCATCAAAGGCGGCAGTGAGGGTGACGCCACCGCCACCAGCATCGCAGGCGTTTTTGCAGCCGGCGACGTTGCCGATCACGTCTATCGCCAGGCCATCACCTCGGCCGGTGCCGGCTGCATGGCTGCGCTGGATGCAGAGAAGTTTCTCGACAACTGACGCGAAGGCGGGCCTGGCCCGCCTCCCCTCCTGACGGCACGGCCTATGCTGACCTGGCTGCAACGCGATGATCTCGGCTTTCCTCTGCTTGAACAGGCGCTACGTGAGCCGAACGGGCTGCTGGCAGCCGGCGGCGGTCTGAGCGCCGAGCGATTGGTCGCGGCCTACCGGCACGGCTGCTTCCCCTGGTACCAGGAGGGTCAGCCCATACTCTGGTGGTCTCCCGATCCACGGACCGTGTTGTTCCCGGGCGAACTACACGTATCGCGAAGCCTGCGCAAGCGCATCCGCCAAGGCGAGCTGCGGGTTACCTTCGATCAGGCGTTCGCCGAGGTCATCCAAGGCTGCGCCGAGCCCCGCAGCTATGCCGAAGGAACCTGGATCACGCCTGCTATGCAGCACGCGTATATCCGCCTGCATGAGCGGGGTATTGCGCACTCAGTAGAGGTGTGGCGACAGGGTGTCCTGGTAGGCGGCTTATACGGTCTGGCAATGGGGCGCCTGTTCTTTGGCGAGTCGATGTTCAGCCGGGAGACGGACGCCTCCAAGGTTGGTTTCGTGCAACTGGTGGAACGACTGCGCGACTGGGGATTCGAAATGATTGACTGCCAGATGCATACGCACCATCTAGCCAGTTTCGGCGCCCGCCCGATTCCTCGCAGCGAGTTCAAACGGCTGCTCGCTCAGCATCTGCAACGACCTGGCGAAACGAATTGGCGTGCGTAGTCGAGCAAGGCAAGCTGACCTACACTGAACGCAAGTTTCGTGAGAGTTGACCATGACTTCACTGGCCCGCCTCAAGTTCTACGCAACCCAGCCCCATCCGTGCAGCTATCTGCCCGACGAACAGGCCACGACGCTGTTTCTCGACCCCAGCCAGCCGATGGATGTGCAGGTATATGCCGAGCTTTCCGAGATGGGCTTTCGTCGCAGCGGAGACCACCTCTATCGACCTCACTGCCAACGATGCTCTGCCTGCATTCCTGCCCGCATTCCCGCCAACGCGCTGTTACCCAGCCGCCAGCAAAAACGCATTATCAAACGTAACGCGGACCTGAAAGTCCAAGCGGTGCGCGCGGGTTTCACCGAGGAGTACTACTCGCTGTACGCGACCTACATCGAGAAGCGGCACGCTGATGGCGACATGTATCCACCGAGCCGCGAGCAGTTCAACACCTTCCTCGTGCGCGACCTGCCATTCAGTCGGTTTTACGAATTTCGACTCGACGGCCGGCTACTGGCGGTGGCGGTCACCGATGTGCTGCCGAACGGCCTTTCGGCGGTCTACACCTTCTACGACCCCAACGAAGAGCGCCGAAGCCTCGGGCGCTACGCCATTCTCTGGCAGGTCGCCGAAGCGGCGCGACTGGGACTGAAGGCCGTTTACCTAGGCTATTGGATCAAGAACTGCCGCAAGATGAATTACAAGACCGAGTACCGCCCCATCGAACTGCTGGTCAGCCAGCGCTGGATAACACTGAGCTGACGGCTTGGCGCATCAGGGGAATTCAGGCACAATACTTGCCGTTTTTGCCGACGTATCAGTCGGCGTTCATTGATATCGAGGGCTTTGCTGAATGTCGAAAGAAGACAGCTTCGAAATGGAAGGTACTGTCGTCGACACCCTGCCCAACACCATGTTCCGCGTGGAGTTGGAGAACGGGCACGTCGTTACTGCGCATATTTCCGGCAAGATGCGCAAGAACTACATCCGCATTCTTACTGGTGACAAGGTTCGTGTAGAACTCACCCCTTACGACCTGAGCAAGGGGCGCATCACCTACCGCGCACGCTAATCGAGCGCGAGAAAAACGCCCGGTTCAAACCGGGCATTTTTGTTTTGGGGCCGGTGAAGGCGACGTTGCGCCGCCCTCCTCCACTACACCAGCTCAGCGGTCTCTCGAACTCGAAGAAGAGTTCGTCGTCCCGTATATCGACCCGCACGACCCACCATGATCGGCCAGCTCGCCAAACAGAATCTCTTCGGCCAGCGGGCGCTTGATCTTGTCCTGGATCAGACGCGCCATCGGCCGGGCACCCATTCTGGCATCGTAACCATGTTCGGCCAGCCAACCCCTTGCTGCATCCGACACCTCGAGCGTGACGTGCTTGTCCTCCAGCTGCGCCTGGAGCTCGATGAGGAACTTGTCCACGATGCTCTTGATGACTTCGTGGCTGAGTCGGCCGAACTGAATGATCGTGTCAAGCCGGTTGCGGAACTCCGGCGTGAAGCTCTTCTTGATCACCTCCATTGCATCAGAGGCATGATCTTGCAGCGTGAAGCCGATGGACGCTCGCGCAGCCGTCTCCGCCCCGGCATTGGTCGTCATGATGATGATTACGTTGCGGAAGTCAGCCTTGCGGCCGTTGTTGTCAGTCAGCGTGCCGTGGTCCATGACCTGCAGGAGCAGGTTGAATACCTCCGGGTGCGCCTTCTCTATCTCGTCAAGCAACAGTACGCAATGAGGCTGCTTGGTGATCGCCTCGGTGAGCAAGCCACCCTGGTCGAAGCCGACATAGCCAGGCGGCGCGCCGATCAAGCGCGACACCGTGTGTCGCTCCATGTATTCGGACATGTCAAAGCGGATCAGTTCGACTCCCAAGGCTCGAGCGAGCTGCCGTGCGGCCTCGGTCTTGCCCACCCCGGTGGGCCCGGCAAAGAGGAACGAGCCGACCGGTTTATCTGGCGCCTTAAGGCCCGCGCGCGAAAGCTTGATCGCGGTCGCCAGCGAATCGATCGCATCGTCCTGGCCGAATACCGTGAGCTTCAGATCACGCTCGAGATTGCGCAGCAGCTCCTTGTCGGAGCTCGAAACATGCTTCGGCGGGATGCGGGCGATCTTAGCCACGATGTCCTCGATCTGCTCGACGCCAATGCGCTTGACCCGAGCCTCTTCCGGCTGCAGCCGCTGAAACGCACCCGCCTCGTCGACCACATCGATTGCCTTGTCCGGCATGTGACGGTCGTTGATATAGCGTGACGCCAGCTCGGCAGCCGCGCGCAGCGCCTCATCGCTGTACTCGATGTTGTGGTGCTGCTCGAAACGGCCCTTCAGCCCTCGAAGGATGCCGACCGTGTCCTCAACCGAAGGCTCGGATACGTCGACCTTCTGAAAACGGCGAGCCAGTGCGCGATCTTTTTCGAAGATTCCGCGGAACTCCTGGAAGGTGGTCGAACCGATGCAGCGAATCTCACCTGACGACAAGAGCGGCTTGAGCAGGTTGGAGGCGTCCATGACACCACCGGATGCTGCCCCCGCACCAATGATCGTGTGGATCTCGTCGATGAACAGGATCGCCTGCGGACGCTTGCGCAGCTCCCCGAGCAGTGCCTTGAAGCGCTTCTCGAAATCCCCGCGATACTTGGTTCCCGCCAGCAAGGCACCGAGATCCAATGAATAGACGACGCTGTCGCGCAGCAAATCAGGTACCTGTCCATCCACGATCCGCTTGGCCAAGCCCTCAGCGATGGCGGTCTTGCCCACACCGGCTTCGCCCACCAGCAGCGGGTTGTTCTTGCGCCGACGCGCCAGGATCTGCGCGACACGCTCAACCTCGTGCTCGCGGCCGACCAAGGGATCGATACGACCCTGGCGAGCTTGCTCGTTCAAATTGCTGGCATAGGCATCGAGCGGATTCTTACCGGCAGCGGTATCTCCGCTCTCGTCATCCTGCATCTCCGACTCGGAATCGGGACTGGCGCCACTTCCCGGGACCTTGGAGATACCGTGCGCAATGTAATTGACGACATCGATACGCGCGACGTTCTGCTGCTTGAGCAAGAACACCGCCTGGCTTTCCTGCTCGCTGAAGATGGCAACCAGCACGTTGGCGCCAGTTACTTCCCGCTTGCCAGAGCTCTGTACGTGGAACACCGCACGCTGAAGAACGCGCTGAAAACCCAGCGTCGGCTGTGTTTCGCGCTCCTCATCGTGCTGGGGAATCAATGGCGTGGTGGAGTCGATGAACTCCTGTAGATCGTGTCTCAACTTATCAAGGCTGGCGCCACAAGCCTCAGTACGGTGGCGGCCGCTTCATTGTCCAGCAGGGCCAACAGGAGGTGTTCAACCGTCATGAATTCATGGCGCTTGGCACGTGCCTCTTTGAAAGCCAAATTCAGGGTGACTTCGAGTTCACGGTTCAACATAGCTTCACCTCTTACCCCAGCAGTCGGAGTTAACCGTCCTTCTCGATCTCACAAAGCAGCGGGTGCTGGCATTCCCTTGCATATTGATTGACTTGCATCGCTTTGGTTTCAGCCACGTCACGGGTATAGACCCCGCATACAGCGTGACCCTCGGTATGCACTGCCAACATGATCTTGGTGGCCAGTTCGCGGTTATGGTTGAAGATCGACTGCAACACCTCGACTACGAAGTCCATCGGTGTGTAGTCATCATTGAACATGACAACTTTATACATCGAGGGTGCCTTCAGCGCCGGCTTGGCCTCTTCAACGGCCAGTCCGGAACCCTCGTGATGCTGGTCATCCTCGGCGCCCGATCCTGGTTGAATGTTAGTCGAATATGAGCAAATGCACGCATGAGTACGTTCTGAGAATCGGCACTAGGCCGAATGGATGAAAGCTTCGCAGCCGGCAGACGAGCTGCCTTGACTAACCGAAAAACAGTGATACAAACAGTCTATGCCTGCTACGGGTATACGAGCGCAACATTGGCAGCACGCCCATCGAGCGCGGAATGAAACGGATGTTACTCCGGTGACGGACTCCTTTGCAGAGGGACAACAGCATGCTAAGCGGTAAGGTCAAGTGGTTCAACAACGCCAAGGGCTATGGATTCATCGTAGCAGACGGCGGCGATGAGGACCTGTTCGCCCATTATTCAGCGATCCAGATGGAAGGCTATCGGACACTGAAAGCCGGGCAAGCAGTCATGTTCAACATTCTGCAAGGGCCCAAGGGGCTGCACGCCGTGGAGATCAGGCCGCAGGCGACGGTGGAGGCCCCCGCCCAGACCCAGGTTGCCGAGAAAGGAAACATTAAGGCTCCCGCTTAGTGTCTGCTCTGCCACACCCGCGAAAGGCTGCATGAGCTGCTAGGCGATAGATAATGCCTGGCAGCCCAGTCGCTCGGAAAGAAAGGCCGATCTGCGATCGGCCTTTTTGCTTCACATATGCGATACGGCAGCGTCGCCGAAAGCCGAGCAGGACAGCAGGGTCGCCCCCTCCATCAGTCGCTCGAAGTCGTAGGTCACGGTCTTGGCAGCAATGGCGCCCTCGACACCCTTGATAACGAGCTCCGCGGCCTCGACCCAGCCCATGTGGCGCAGCATCATCTCAGCTGAAAGGATCAGCGATCCAGGGTTGACCTTGTCTTGCCCCGCATACTTGGGAGCCGTCCCGTGCGTTGCCTCGAACATCGCGACGGTGTCCGAAAGGTTCGCACCCGGCGCGATTCCGATACCCCCGACCTCCGCAGCCAAGGCATCAGAGAGATAGTCGCCATTGAGGTTCAAGGTCGCGATAACGTCGTACTCGGCGGGGCGCAACAGAATCTGCTGCAGCATCGCATCGGCGATGGCGTCCTTAACGACGATTTCCTTACCGGTGTTTGGGTTCTTGAATTTCATCCAGGGCCCGCCATCTAGCAGCTCCGCTCCGAATTCGTCGCGTGCCACCTCATAGCCCCACTCTTTGAAGGCACCTTCGGTGAACTTCATGATGTTGCCCTTGTGCACGATGGTCACAGAGCTACGGTCGTTATCAACCGCGTATTGCAGCGCCTTGCGCACCAGGCGCTTGGTGCCCTCCTGAGAAACCGGCTTGATGCCAATACCGCAGTTCTCGGTAAAGCGAATCTTCTTGACGCCCATTTCTTCGGTCAGGAACTTGATGACTTTCTCTGCTTCGGGAGTGCCCGCCTTCCATTCAACACCGGCGTAGATATCCTCGGAGTTCTCCCGAAAGATCACCATATCCACGTCACCCGGCTTCTTGACCGGGCTGGGCACGCCGGTAAACCAGCGAACCGGACGCTGGCACACATAAAGGTCGAGCTCCTGGCGAAGCGCAACGTTCAGCGACCGAATGCCGCCGCCAACCGGAGTGGTAAGCGGCCCCTTGATGGATACCACATAATCACGGACAACCTCGAGCGTCTCTTTCGGCAGCCAGGTATCGGGGTCATAGACCTGAGTAGCTTTCTCGCCCGCGTAGACTTCCATCCAGGCGATCTTGCGCTGACCGCCGTAGGCTTTTTCCACCGCAGCGTCGACCACCTTGATCATCACCGGCGTGATGTCGATCCCAATACCGTCCCCTTCGATATAGGGAATGATCGGGTTATTGGGCACGTTCAAGGTGTGGTCGGCGTTTACGGTGATTTTGTCACCGTGGGCAGGCACCTGGATCTTTTGGTATCCCATGCTGGACTCCGTTTCTCTGGTTAAAAACAGCAGTTGCACTCACCCCCGAGAGTAGCCTACCGACAGGGGCGAAACTACAGTTCGTTCGTCGTATTCGGCAAAGCATTCTTGGACAGCAAGCCGCAGTGATATACTCGGGCGATGACTGCCGAGTCATACAGGCGAGCCATCCCTAACCGGACAAATCGTCTATCTGGACCCGCCGAGTGATTACCTCATTCGATGCTCGTCCTTTGGGTGCATTCACATCACCGCGGCGAACCCCGATATCCGGCTCTACGAGTGCAGGAGCGCCTACCCGCGCGCATCGTGGTTCTGTGCACGCTCAGCAAAGAGAGAGAGTCAACGCCAAATGCCTTCGAAGATTACCTATACCTTCACCGACGAAGCCCCCGCCCTCGCCACCTACTCGCTGCTTCCCATAGTCGAAACCTTCGCCGCTTCTGCCGACATCTCGGTCGAGACTCGCGATATCTCTCTTGCCGGCCGTATCCTCGCCGCGTTCGCCGATCAACTCGATGCCGACAAGCGTATTGAGGACGACCTGGCCAAGCTGGCCGAAATGACCCAGTCGCCGGACGCCAACATCATCAAGCTGCCGAACATCAGCGCTTCCGTACCCCAGCTCAAGGCCGCCATCGCCGAACTCAAGGCCCAGGGTTACAACGTTCCGGATTTTCCCGATGAGCCGCACAGCGAGGCTGAAAAAGAAGTCCGCGCCCGCTACAGCAAGGTCCTCGGCAGTGCCGTCAACCCCGTTCTGCGCGAAGGTAACTCCGACCGCCGCGCACCGGCTGCCGTCAAGGCCTATGCCCGCAAGCACCCGCACTCGATGGGCAAGTGGAGCAAGGCCTCCCAGTCCCACGCCGACTACATGCGCGGCGGTGACTTCTTCTCCAGCGAGCAGTCCATCACCATGGACAAGGCTGGCGACGTGCGCATCGAATTTGTCGGCAAGGATGGCCAGGTAGAGCTGAAGAAGCAGCTGGCTCTGCAGGAAGGCGAAGTGCTCGACAGCATGTTCATGAGCTGCAAGAAGCTGCGCTCGTTCTTTGAAGACACGCTGCAGGACTGCAAGGAAACCGGCGTGATGTGGTCCCTGCACGTCAAGGCGACCATGATGAAGATCTCCCACCCGATCGTCTTCGGCCACGCCGTGACCGTCTATTACAAGGACGTGTTCGACAAGTGGGGCAAACTGTTCGAAGAGATTGGCGTCAACCCCAACAACGGCCTCTCCAGCGTCTACGACAAGATCAAGACCCTGCCGGCGTCGCAGCAGGAAGAAATCCTGCACGACATTCACGAGGTCTACGCCCACCGTCCGGAAATGGCGATGGTCGACTCGGTCAAGGGCATCACCAACCTGCACATCCCCAGCGACGTGATCGTCGACGCCTCGATGCCGGCGATGATCCGCAACTCCGGCCAGATGTGGGGCAAGGACGGCAAGCAGAAGGACACCAAGGCGGTGATGCCGGAGAGCACCTACGCTCGCATCTACCAAGAGATGATCAACTTCTGCAAGACCAATGGCGCCTTCGATCCGACCACCATGGGCAGCGTACCGAACGTCGGCCTCATGGCTCAGAAGGCCGAAGAGTACGGTTCGCATGACAAGACCTTCGAGATGACTGCAGACGGCACCATGCGCGTTGTGCTGGCCGACGGCACCGTGCTGATGCAGCATGAAGTCGAGAAAGGCGACATCTGGCGCGCCTGCCAGACCAAAGACGCTCCGATCCGTGACTGGGTGAAGCTGGCCGTCACCCGTGCCCGCCAGTCCGATACTCCGGCGGTATTCTGGCTCGATCCCGAGCGCGCCCACGACTGCGAGCTGCAAAAGAAGGTCGAAACCTACCTGAAGGACCATGATTTGAGTGGTCTGGACATTCGCATCATGGGCTACAACGAAGCTATTCGTTTCTCCATGGAGCGCATGATCCGCGGCAAGGACACCATTTCGGTGACGGGCAACGTCCTGCGTGACTACCTGACCGACCTGTTCCCGATCATGGAGCTTGGCACCTCGGCCAAGATGCTGTCGATCGTTCCGCTGATGGCGGGTGGCGGCATGTACGAAACCGGCGCTGGCGGCTCCGCACCGAAGCATGTCCAGCAGTTGATCGAGGAAAACTACCTACGCTGGGATTCGCTGGGTGAGTTCCTGGCACTGGCCGTGTCGCTGGAGGAGCTGGGCATCAAGTCCGACAATCCGAAGGCCAAGCTACTCGGCAAGACCCTCGATGCCGCTACCGGCAAACTGCTCGATAACAACAAGTCGCCTGCACGCCGAATTGGCGGCCTGGATAACCACGGCAGCCACTTCTATCTCGCGCTGTACTGGGCGCAGGAGCTGGCTGCCCAGACCGAAGATCCAGCGCTCGCCGCCCACTTCGCACCGTTGGCCAAGGCGCTGACCGAAACGAGGAGAAGATCGTCTCCGAGCTCACCGCCGTGCAGGGCAAGCCAGCCGGATATCGGCGGGTACTACCGCTCGAACCCTGAGCTGACCAGCAAGGTGATGCGCCCGAGCGAAACCTTCAACGCCGCCCTGGCTGCACTGGCGTAACGCAGTCGACGTTCGTAACGCAGCTGAAGAAGCCCCGGCCTCGCGCCGGGGCTTCTTTTTTGTACGAACGCCGGCTTGGTATCATCCTGAATTCTTTCGCTCGGACGCTCATATGACCTGGCAACCGCACATCACCGTCGCCACCATCGTCGAACATCAAGGCGCGTTTCTTTTCGTTGAGGAGATCAAGGCAGGTCGCGCAGTTCTCAACCAGCCCGCCGGGCATCTGGAAGCGAATGAAACCCTACGCCAGGCAGCTATACGCGAAACTCTCGAGGAAACCGCATGGCAAGTCGAGTTGACGGGGGTTGTCGGCATATATCTGTACACCGCACCAAGCAATGGCGTCACCTATCAGCGCGTCTGCTTTGCCGCCAGGCCCCTGGCTCACGACCCCCAACGCGCTCTGGACGATGGCATCGTTCGGGCGCTCTGGCTAACCCGCGATGAGCTGGCTGGCCAGCCCCAACGCTGGCGCAGCGAACTGGTCCTACGTTGCGTCGACGACTACCTGTCCGGGCCGCTCCACGATCTGGCGGTCGTGCGTGACTGACGACCGTTTCGTGTCATCTCCGGCGCCTGTTAGAATCCCGCTCTTTTCGGATACTCCGCGAATCCCTATGCCCAGCTCGACACCCGTCAATCCCGAAAAACCACGCGTTATCTCGGCATGTCCGGCGGCGTCGACTCCTCCGTGTCAGCCCTACTGTTACTCGAGCAAGGCTATCGAGTCGAAGGGCTGTTCATGAAGAACTGGGAGGAGGATGACGGCACCGAATACTGCACCGCCAAGGAGGACCTGGCAGACGCTCAGGCGGTCTGCGATCGGCTTGGCATCAAGCTGCATACGGCCAATTTTGCGGCCGAGTACTGGGATAACGTGTTCGAGCATTTCCTCGCCGAGTACAAGGCAGGGCGGACACCTAACCCCGACATCCTTTGCAACCGGGAGATCAAGTTCAAGGCCTTTCTCGATTACGCCCTGATGCTGGGTGCCGACCTGATTGCCACCGGTCACTATGTCCGCAGAAGAGATACCGAAGGCCGCAGCGAGCTTCTCAAGGGGCTGGATCCGAACAAGGATCAGAGCTATTTCCTGCACGCCGTCGCTGGCGAACAACTCGCCAAGTCGCTGTTTCCGGTGGGCGAACTGGAGAAGCCCGAAGTACGCGCGATCGCCGAGCGCCATGATCTGGCGACCGCCCGGAAGAAGGACTCGACGGGCATCTGCTTTATCGGCGAACGTCGTTTCAGCGATTTCCTCAAGCAGTATCTGCCGGCCCAGCCCGGTGACATCGAGACAACCGAGGGCAAGGTCATCGGCCGACATCATGGCTTGATGTACCACACGATCGGGCAGCGTCAGGGGCTCGGCATCGGCGGACTGAAGGACGCCGGCGATGAGCCTTGGTACGTAGTGGAAAAGGATCTCGCCCGCAACGCGCTCATCGTCGGCCAGGGCAACAACAACCCTCGCCTGTTCGCGCGCGCGCTGTCGGTCTCGGAAATCTATTGGGTCAACCCGATCGAGGTGGTGCGCCCGCTGCGCCTGGCCGCGAAAGTGCGTTATCGCCAGGATGACCAGCCCTGCACGCTAGAGCCTGCCGCCGACGGTTATCGCGTGGTGTTCGACACCCCTCAACGCGCCGTGACGCCCGGTCAGTCGGTGGTCTTCTACGACGGTGATATCTGCCTCGGTGGCGGCGTCATCGAGCACGCCGAAGCCTGGTTCGAGGGCGCTCGCCCATGACACGCCTGGACGAGCAGTTGATCGCACTCGGGGCAGTCTTCGAAGCCGCGGCACAGGTTGACCGTATTGCCCGAACAGGACAGTCCGCGCCGGCTCCGGTAGCGTGCCTGCTGCGAAGCCTCCTGATCCGCTCACCGCAATCGACCGTCGAAATCTATGGCGGCGATGATTTGAACCTGCGCGATGGCTATCGCGCCTTGGTCGGTGCACTGGAGCGCGAGTCCAGTGCACTTCAGCGCGAGCCGTTGCGCTACGCCCTGGCGATGATCGGGCTGGAGCGCCAGCTGGACAAGCGCGGCGACATGCTGGAAGTGATAGCCAGCCGTCTCGACCAGATCGAGGCCCAGGTGGGGCACTTCGGCATCGATCATCCGAACGTCGTCGCTTCGTTTGCCTCGCTCTATCAGGACACGCTCAGTACATTCCGGCAACGCATTCAGGTCCAGGGCGACATGCGGCACCTGCAGCAATCGGACAACGCCGCCAAGATTCGCGCCCTGCTGCTGGCGGGAATCCGCTCCGCACGGCTCTGGCGCCAGTTGGGTGGGCATCGCTGGCAACTGATATTCAGCCGGCGCAAGCTGCTCGATGCACTCTACCCAAGGCTGCGCACCTGACCGTACGCCAACGCACGCGAGCGCCGGCCCGGTTGGCGCTTTCGTGTAT
>LZQQ01000069.1_pt1 | contig 16813 bp, 21 predicted proteins | sample 768581 | NCBI WGS metagenome assembly LZQQ01 (sample SAMN05207185, study PRJNA324510) | oil field metagenome | isolation source: sample BH-FW-20 from oil reservoir | place: India: Bombay High | collected 2015-11-25 | reverse complement strand
GATGACTTCATGATTGGTGACAACACGAAACTGCAATGGCTGATGAAACTCATCCAAGGCTTCGACTCGTTCGACTCGCGTATTCAAGTGAAATTCGACACCGGCCCAATCACACTCGGTGCGCAGGATTTGAATCAAATCCCCCGCGCGATTCTGGCAGAATAATTTGCCCAGCTCGCGCGTTTCATACACCAAGCCATGGCGGTCGACCAAGTCGATGAAATCCTGCGGTTGATAACGCGCCAAAGCACTTTTAACGAAATGCGGGTTCCCGCACAGATAATGGTCCGGACGAACCGTCAGATTGGTGAAGTTGCATTTTCCGCCGCCGGAAATGCGAATTTTGGCGGCCGCTTTCGGCGCATGATCCAGCACCTCGACCCGGCGGCCACGATAACCGGCGGTGGCCGCGCACATCAAACCGGCTGCGCCGCGCCCAACACCAGCACATCGGTGTACGCGACTTCAAAGGACCTCAAACGTCGCGCGACGTTTTTCCGCTTCGGCAATCAAAACTCGCAACCCCGCTTCGGCCTGGGCTTCAAAGCCTTCCACACCCAACTCAATGGTGCGCTCCCCGCTGGACGAAATACTCGGCAGGCTGAACAGGCGCAAATCGGGAAAACGCGCCTCGAAATCTTCCATAAAGGTAATCCATTCCGATTCCTGACCGTCCATCAAACGGATGGTCTTCTCGACTTTCGGTTCGAATGTCATCTCGGCATAATAGGTGTTCAGTACCCACTCCATCATGGGTTTCGCCATCATCGGGAACCCGGGCATAAAGTGGTGGTCTTGAATCGAAAAGCCCGGCACCCGGTTATAAGCGTTCGGAATAATGCTGGCGCCTTGCGGGTATTCGCCCATGTGAATACGCTGCGGATAAGCGTCTTCTCCGAATTGGGCTTCAATTTCGCGAACCGCATCCGGGTGGCGTTCGATCGGTACCCCAACGCTTTGGCGGCCGACTGACGGGTGCGATCATCCGGTGTGGCGCCAATTCCGCCGAACGAAAACACGATGTCACCACTGGCAAAGGTTTCCTTTAAGGTTTCGGTCAGAAATCGCGGCTCATCCCCTAAAATCCGCACCCAGGAAATCGCCAAGCCTCTCGGGCGCAATAGGCTGTTGGCCTGCACCAGATGCTTATCTTGCCGCTTACCGGACAACACTTCGTCTCCGATAATCAGGAGCCCGATTTTTTTCAGTGTGCGTTGTGTGATGCCATGGTGTCGTGTACCTATTACGTTACGGGGTTGAGTTAATCGTGCGGTTTTTAAATAAAACGCCACTTTTTCCGCCAGCTTTTTCGGATTGATCGGCTTGGTCATGTAATCGTCCATGCCGACGGCGTAACATTTTTCATCATCGCCTTTCATCGCGTTCGCGGTCATGGCGATAATCGGGATATGCGTGCCGGTGGTTGTTTCCAATGCGCGAATCTCACGCGTGGCTTGATAACCGTCTTTGACCGGCATTTGGCAATCCATCAATATTAAATCATAAGTGGCGGACTGAAGCCTGTCCAGTGCTTCCTGACCATTGGCGGCCAAATCGGCTTCGTAACCGGCTTTCGCCAGAATCGCCAACGCCAGCTTTTGGTTCACGACATTGTCTTCTACCAGCAAAATGCGTTGTTCGCCGGAAGGTACGGATGAGTCCGATTCGGCGCTGTTGTCGTCCGGTTCGAGGCTGTGATAAATTTCACGCTCCACTTTATCCAGTTCCCCCGATTCAATCAGATGGGCATTACGATGCAAAAAGGAAATTTTCACCGGTTTCATCAGGCAATAGGCCTGGTCGTTTTCCAGATATGGGTGATAGGCTGAATCCTGACGCTGCTGTCGGGTCACGTTCCATATCAGTTGCCGCCCCGTATCAATCAAGGCCTGCATTTTTGCACACGAACGGCCTTATCGGGAAAAACGTCTTCCAGCCTCGATACATCGACCCCAATCAAGGTTTCAGGCGCTGACCGTTCAATCGCCTCGTAAAACGCGTCAAACGTATCAAAAGGCGTCAATTCGAAATTCAAATCAGCCATTTGCTGAACGATCAAATCGGTCACTCGATCGGCATCCGAGAGGAAAATGCCCCGCATCGGATTGGCGAAGGCTTCCAGGCAGGCCTCTTTTCCGACCGGTTTCAGGGGCAGACAGAAAAAGAAATGTGAACCTTGACCAACCTGACTGCTCAGCCGGATACGTCCTCCCATCAAACTCACCAACTGCTGTGAAATGGCCAACCCCAAGCCGGTCCCGCCGTGCAAACGGGTGGTGGAACCATCCACTTGCGAAAACGCCTTGAACAAACGGGCCTGAGCCTCTTCGGCAATTCCGATGCCGGTATCTTCGACTTCAAATACCAATTCCGGTTGGTTTTTCCGTTCCTGTGCATACACCCGTAAGACCACATAACCGAGATCGGTGAACTTAATCGCGTTACCCAACAAATTGACCAGTACCTGACGGACCCGCACATCGTCCATCAACACCTGATCCGGCAAAGTCGGATCGACAAAATAATCGAACCGCAACCCTTTAGCGAAGGCCAAATCCGCCACTACGCTCATGGCACCTTCAATGGTCGGCAAAAGCGCACAAGGTTCGGCATGCACCTTTAATTTTCCGGCTTCGATTTTCGAGAAATCGAGGATATCGTTGATAATCTGCAACAATGCCGAGGCGCTGGATGACACCGTCTCCGCCAAGGCGCGTTGTTCTTTGGACAAGGGCGTATCCAGCAAGAGACTGGTCATCCCCATCACGCCATTCATCGGCGTTCGAATTTCGTGACTCATATTGGCGAGGAATTCCGATTTCAACTGAGCCGACTGAATGGCTTGATCCCGTGCTTGCGCCATGGTTTCCTCCACCGCGACCTGTTCGGTGATATCCCGAATCACGCCGGTGAAGACCACAGTGTCGTTGAGCTGCACTTCACTGACCGACAAATCAACCGGAAAACACTCGCCGGACTTCTTCATCCCTTCCACCCGACGGGTGCGACCGATAACGTTCTTCTGACGCGTTTTCAAATAGGTCTCGAGATAACCGTCATGAGCATCACGATACGGATTCGGCATCAAGACACTGATATTTTGTCCCAGAATGTCATCCATTGCATAGCCGAACATCTTCTCAATCGCGCGATTGACCTCAATGACAATCCCCTTGGAATCGATGACGATAATCACATCGGTCACGGAGTTCATGACCGCGCGGGTTTTGTTTTGGCTCATCACCAGTTCTTCGGTCAACTGCGCCGATGACCGGCTTCGGTATTCAACTGTTCGTTGGCAGCGGATTGCTCTTCCAGCAGCTGACGAGACTCACGCAAAGACAGTTTCAAACGACGCATCATCACCGCCAGCAAGAACAGGGTAATCAGCGCCAAACCGACCATGAACAGAAAAGACCGCCAAGCGTGCTTCTCATCCGCCACCCCATAACTCAGCGGTCGCTGAACCTCCAAAACACCGCGTACATCACCGGCTTTCCAATCGGTTTTCGGGGTACCCGGATAGGTATTATGGCACCCGACGCAACTCTCTTTCAAAACATCCGCGCGAGCATAGCGCAACACCTTACGACCGTCCTGATGCACAATTTTCCAATACGGCTGGTCGGGGTGTTGTCGTAAATACGCCATCGCGTCGGCCTCGAATGCATCCAAGTGCTGACTGTCCTGACTCCAGACAAAGGGTTGGTCGCTGTAAAGTTTCACTTTATAACCGTCGCCATCCGACGATAGATAACGCCCAAAATCCTTGGCAAAGGTGGCTGGCAAGGGTGCCGCGCCGTCTGGATGATTTTCGAAATCATGCATGACCGGCACACCGCGCTTCACCAGAGAAGGTAGAATTTTTTTCGCGTAATAATTTCGGAACTCGACCACGGAAATGGAAAAATTCCGTGCATCTTCCAACGCGATTTCTTGACTGACCTGTTGATGCTCTTCGTAGTTCTGCCAGAAGACGAAGCCAATCCCTGTTAGCAGAGAAAGCGCCAACAGCGGAAAGAAGTAAGACGTGGCAAACAGATCGCTTGTAGGTTTCATGTGATTATTTTACTCAATTCCGAACCCGAGGCACGACCATTTCACACCTCCAGATCTTTCCCTTGCCGAAACCTTTTGTCAAAAATCGTTAAGGGCAACAAAAAAGGGCCCGAAGGCCCTTTCCAAACATGCTTATACGATGCGCTTAATAGAAAGCGATGCGCACACCGATATGGGCGTTGCCATCCACTTCATGATAGCCGGTTTTCGGGAATTTCACCTGGAATTGGCGGAAGCCGATGTACGCCACCGCGCTTGGCAGAATGCGCATTTCGGCACGGACATTGAACTCGTAAGCGTTGTCGGCATCACCGAAGGTGACGATGGACGGCGCATAGATATACTCCGCTGCAATCGCCGACGGTACAGACGTCGGTAACCAATAGCGCCCCAAGGCCCCCAACATCAGGCCATAGCCATTGTTGCCGTCCTTATCTTCATCCAGATAGAAGACTTTGCCTTTCAGGCCCAACTCCAGGTTTTGGTTGCCCATCAAACCTTTGCGGGCAATGCTGCCGAACAGGTCCAACACACGGTCGCCATCATTGTTGAACATGAAATCGATGCCGAGGTTGGTCAGTTCCTGCGGTGTCTCACGCAAAGAATACAGACCGACATTAGCGGTGTCATTGGATAAAGACAAATCCAACCCGGCATTTCCATCAATGGCGGCAGTCGCCGTTGAAGACAATCCAATCAATCCAGCAACCAAAATGCTTTTACGCAACCGCTTCCATAACATCATTTAATTCGCTTCCTTTTTCGTTTCATTTAATTGTTGAATGGTCTGGGAGATGGCATCTCCCGTCTCCTGAATTTTATCCACCGCGCCCTGTGTCGCCTCGACACCGCTCTGCGCCACATCACGACTGCCAAACCAATCGAACATCACGGCCAAAACCGCAAACACGACCACCAGCAACACCAGCCACAGTTTTTTCATGTCATCACACCCTTAGCGATTGTAATTCAGTTGATTGACCTTATTCATATAGTCGACCGATGTCTTGACGATGGTATCGGTCGCTTCATCAGCAAACGCCATCAGAGCCGCGCCGGTCGCTTCCGGTTTCATTTCGTTCATACCTTGATATTCGTTACTCACCGTCGCCACAGTGACCCCTAAGTCATTGATCATTTCCAAATCACCAATCAAACTGACTTTGTACAGGGTCTCTTCTTTCGACTCATTCGCTTCGATGAAATACTTGAAGGTCAAATCCGGCTTTCTCGCCGTCATATTGAAGCCTTCCGATGCCAATGCTTTACGGAAAGCGGTTTCAAAAGCCGCCGTTTCCTGAGTACTGGCATCCAGATTGATGACGATTTGATCCACCAAAGTGTTCATACGCTTCTGTAGTAATTCCGCCAATTGGTCGTGCGGTAAGGTAATAGACTCACCCTTAAAATTTTCCAAATGCGCTTTCAGGTCCGCGCGCGCTTCAATCGTCGGCATGGCCGGCAGAATCGACAGCAACTGGTTCAATTTGGACCCTTTGCCACTCACGTGCAGATAATCCGTCAATTGATTATCCAAAGCCTGCAAACGCTCCATCATTGCGTCGTCAATGGCGGCTTTCGGAATTTTCGCCAACGCAAATACCGTATTCGCTTCGTCATCGACATAAACGGTGTCCGCATCCGGCACGGTAATTTGATAGCCCTTCACTTCGGCGCGAATGGCTTTCCGCAACTTGCTTTCAAACGGCGTTTCTTCTTCCACCGCGATTTGCTTGGTGGACGGCATTGTCTGCATCCGGCCATTCACCAAGGCCGCCAAATTTTGTTTGGCACTGGCTTTGGCCTGCTCCGTCGCGTCGGCCTGACCTTCATCCAAAGGCGCTTGGCCTTTGGCGTATAAATATTCACTGTCTTCATCCTGAGTGGACACAATCCACGATGGCGCGACCTTTTTTAGAGACGCTTCATTTTCATTTACCATCGATTGCGTACAACCGGACAAACCCCACACTGACAACACAAATAGAAAGAGTGCTTTTTTCATAATAACAACCACTTGTTTTAAATTATTAACATTATTTTTTATGCAACTGACGGCCATCATGATACTCGATTTAACGTAGAGATAGAAGTGAATTAGTATGACTTTTTACCGCTTCGCCAAGCTCGAATCGCAAAGCGCGAAGGGTGTACCGCGTGGTAGAGATGCTGGGGCATGACGGCCATTTCACCGGCCACCATCCGCCCGATGATTTCCGCACCGAGAAAACCGACATCAAGCCCCGCGCTCCATGACCGTTACTGACAAACAGCCCGGTTTGATACCGCTGCGGCGGATAACGATGCGGAACTTGGCTATGCGGTTGCGACAAATAAGCCTCCGCCATCCATTCCGGCGGCGGCACCGCGCCAATCAACGGCAGGTGATCCGGCGTCGTCGGGCGAAAACCGATTTTGCCATGCAACCCGGCTTCGTGATTCCACCAGTTCGGCAAAGCCTCGGAAACCATCTCACGGTTTTCCGATTGCGCCGCTTCCGACAGCTCCGTAGCTGTATCCGGCGCTTCAAACGTGGCTCCAGTCACCCCTCATAAGGTGCATCCTCCCCCAAATTGCCCGTGACCGTATAGCCTCGGTGCGTCACAGTGCAATGCAACGGTGCTTGGATAGCCGTGGCTGGCAAATGACTGACCTGCCCCTTCACCGGGCGAATCGGCAACCCCAACTGACGGTTCAACGCTTCATCCAAAGCACCCGTGGCCACCACCACCACTTCAGCTTCGTGCTGGGTCTGATTAGTCACAATTGACCAGGCCCGGTCATTTTTCACCAAATCCGTCACCGTCTCATGCAAACGCAATTCGATGTTTTCATGCGCTAAACAGGTGTCCACCACCGTCGACGGGCGCACCCAACCGCCTTTTGGAAAGAACAACCCTTCAAATTCCGTTGTTTGACCGATTCGCGCACTGGCCTGTTCGGCATCACACCAAACCGCGAACTCCGGCGGCAAGCCAACCCGTTGCAAACTGTCTTTCAGACGTTTATCCAACGTATCGGTCACCGCCAACTGCATCAGTCCATTGAGTTCACCGACGATTTGACGATTGTCGAGCCAAGGCTCGAGCCATTTCAAGGTGGTCTCGAAACCTCTCAAATAAAACTGACTGCGCAGATTCCAATCCGCGGTCACCAACGGGTGAATCGCGCCGGCCAGATTGCCGGATGCCTGTTGCCCCGGTTGCGCCCCCGCCTCCAACACTCTGACCGTCCAGCCCTGCTCCGCCAATTGGCGTGCCACCGTTGCGCCGGCCAGCCCGGCGCCAATGACCACAGCGCGCTGCTTGACTGGTTTGATCGGATCCGGCGACGCAAACCAGGCGCCTTCGATGAGAAAGCACGCTCTTGCGACAATTGCCCCCGACACATTTCCCGTTTGCGTCCAAAACCGGGCATTTTTCCACCGCGAACCCAGCCTTTTGCAACCCACGGCGCACCTCGCCAACGGCTGTAAAGGTGGCAAACGTGGTTTGAACATGACTCAAACGCGCCATCTGCGTATAGAGAGCCGGTTGCCACATATCCGGGTTTTTACTCGGCGCAAAACCGTCCAAAAACCAAGCGTCCACCGAGCACTCAAATTCAGGCAATCCCAGCAAAAGATCGCCGAACCAAACAATTAAACGCACTTTTCCATCAAATAACGACATTTCATGCCAACCCGGCAACCGGAGCGGATAAACCGCACATAATGCTTGTGACAGCGTCCCTAATTCCGCAAACGCACCATGGGCTTTTGCAAGGTCTTCAACGCTCAAAGGAAACTTTTCAAATGAAATAAATTGCAGTTCGGCGCTTTTCGGCGCACATTCAAACCAGGCACGCAGTGTTTGCAAAAAATTCAACCCGGTACCGAAACCGGTTTCCGCCACCGTGAAGACCTCGCCTGCCCGCAAAGCGGCAAACCGTTCCGGCAGTTGGTTTTGCTGCACAAACACGTAATCGGATTCGGCCAAGCCATCGCTGACCGAATAATAGATATCATCGAAATGCGTCGCTTTAGGCACCTGCTCCGGCGTCCATTCGATTTGTGCGCTTGAAATGAGGCGTTTATCGTCTGTCATGCCATTATTTTAAACCAAAAATTGGGACAAACACCCTGACCATTTTTATTTCCGAACCTCATCCGAACGCTTTGTATGCCGCAAGCGACGAGTCAAAAAAATTTCATCCAAAAACCGAGACACACCCAAACGCTTTTGCGGTAAGATTTGAACTGTCTGTCTAAGTAAAACTACTTGCCCGCTTTTTCAGCATCCTGAAAAGCGGCAACCAGAGGAGAGAGAAGCCATGGAAAGATTGCAAGAAACCGGACAATTGATGGGTCGCTTGATGCAGGATATGCCGGACCAACTCAAAGAGTTCAGCGCCTTTATCAAAATCGCCGAGAAGGACGGCGCGATGGACGCCAAAAGCAAACATTTGATTCTGTTATCGCCGTCCACGCCAAAGATTGCGTCGAGGCCAAGGCCACCAAGGAAGAAATGCTGGAAGCCGCGATGATGGCGGTCGTCATGGGTGGCGGACCGAAATTAATGTATATGGAGATTCTATACGAGGAGCTGGATAAATACTTCGACAAATAAACCGCTCAAACTTTCCGGCCATTGGCCAGCTTCAATCTCGATTGTCAAAAGCGGCGTTCAACAATGCTCTAAACGCTCTTCCAAAACGGGATTACGAAGCCGAAATTTTCGACAGCGTCAATTGCCGGGAAGCCAGCCTTTCAGCCTGTGCCGGATCGTGCGATACCCAAACCGCACACCCCCCGGCCTCGGCTAAATACCGCTGCACCAAGGCTTCTACCGCCAAGGTCGTATTCGGATCCAGGTTCGCCGTCACCTCATCCAACAACAACACTTTCGGCTGGAACGCCAAGCCCCGCAACAAAGCCAATCGCTGTTTTTCGCCGCTCGACAAGGCCGTGACCGGTTGTTTTAAAATCGACTTCGGCAATCCCAGCGCGGCCAAACCGGAAACCAACCGATCCGAATTCTTCTCGGTCACAGCATCCGGGTAATGCGCTTCAACCGAATCGTCCCACCAAGCGGTTTCGGCCGGAAACCACATCACTTGACGACGCCACACCGGCGGCGGAAACGCCGACTGTTTCTCGGCATTCAACCAGGCCTGGCCGGAATGGGGTTCCAAGTCCGCTAAAGCACGCAACAAAAGCGATTTGCCGGAACCGGATACGCCGGACACCATCAAGACCTCCTGCTCGGCCAGTGCAAAAGATACCGGAGCCAGCAAGGCGTCAATGGCGAGCTCTTCCACTCGAAACATCACAATTTCTCCAGTTTGGCAAAGGCCGCCACCAGCACTTGGTGCCGGCATGATTGAAATTCACCTGAATGCGCGCATGGTCACCGGCACCTTCGGTCGCCAACACCATGCCCTCCCCGAACTTCTGATGAAACACCCGTTCACCGGCCTGGTAACCGCTTTCATTCAAGGTGGCCGACGCGCCGGCGCCAAATCCGCCGCCATACGACGACGTGGTCGCCTGTGCCGATCCTTTTAACCGCACATGCTGCACACAATCCTCAGGCACTTCTTTTAAAAAGCGCGACGGCAACGGATAAAACTCCGAACCGTGCATCCGGCGGCGATTGGCATAGGAAATCATCAACTGCTTTTCTGCCCGCGTGATCCCGACATAGGCCAGACGACGTTCCTCCTCCAATCGATAAGGGTCTTCCTGCGATTGTTGAGACGGGAAGAGCCCTTCTTCCAAACCAATCATAAACACCAGCGGAAACTCCAACCCTTTGGCGGCGTGCAACGTCATCAACTGCACCGACGACTCCCAATGATCAGCCTGTTGCTCACCGGCCTCCAACGCCGCCTGCGCCAAAAACTCCGCCAGAGGATTATCGAAATTCGGTTCATCAAACGCATCACTCGGCAAATCAGCCACACTTTCGTTTGTGCGCATCGGCTTGAATTGACTGACAGCGTTAATCAATTCGTCGATGTTTTCCAAACGGCTTTGGCCTTGCTCGGAGGTGTCCTTTTCAAAATGCAGCTGCAAGCCGGAGCGCGACACCACCTGCATGACCTGATCCTGTAAATCGAGTCCGTCGGTGCTTTGATCCAATGCTTCAATCAAGGTCAAAAAACCATTGACCGACGTTTTGGCACGCGCCGTTAAACCGGCTTCCACCAACTGATTGGCCGCTTGCCAGAGCGAAATTTCCTCCATTCGTGCCACTTCGCGGATTTGATCGGCGGTTTTATTGCCGATGCCGCGCGGCGGATGGTTATACACCCGTTCGAAGGCGCATCGTCTTCGCGACTGATCAACAGGCGCAGATAAGCCAACACATCCTTGATTTCGGCACGATCGTAAAACCGCAAACCGCCATACACCCGATACGGAATCTGCGCTTGCAACAGCGCCTGCTCCATCACGCGCGACTGGGCGTTGGAACGGTACAACACCGCAATTTCCGAACGGCTGCCGCCCTGTTCGCACCAGGCTTCAATCTGATTACAAATGTAGCGCGCTTCGTCCTGCTCATTGAAGGCTTCGTAAATTTGAATCGGTTCGCCGTCTTCGCCGGCACTCCAAAGGTTTTTCCCCATCCGGTCCTGGTTGTGTGCAATCAACGCATTGGCGGCTTTCAAAATCACATTGGTGGAACGGTAGTTCTGCTCCAGACGAACGGTTTTCACATCGGAAAAATCCTCGTCGAAACGGCGTATGTTCTCGATTTTCGCCCCACGCCAACCGTAAATGGATTGGTCGTCGTCACCGACGATAAACAATTTGCCCGTGGCGCCCGCCAACACCCGCAACCAGGCGTATTGCAAGGTATTGGTGTCTTGAAATTTCGTCCACCAGAATATGACGGTAACGATTTTGATAATGCGCCAGCACTTGGGGATTCTTCAGCCACAGTTCGTGGGCGCGCAACAGTAATTCGGCAAAATCCACCAGGCCTGCCCGTTTGCACTGTTCCTCGTAAGCTTGATAAATCTGCACCATCTTACGCACATACGGATTGTGCCCGGCATCAATGTGATGCGGACGGCGACCTTCTTCTTTCTCACCGTTGATAACGCCTGCACCTGTTTATGCGGCCATTGCGCTTCGTCCAGTTCCAACGCTTTCAATAACCGCTTGATCACACGTTTCTGGTCATCGGCATCCAGAATCTGAAAGGCTTGTGGCAACCCGGCTTCCTGATAATGGGTGCGCAGCAAACGATAGGCAATGCCGTGAAACGTGCCCATGGTAATGCCTTGCGACTGATTGCCGATCAACGCTTCCACCCGACCGCGCATTTCACTGGCGGCTTTATTGGTGAAGGTCACGGCGAGAATGTTATATGCCGAAAAGCCCATCACCTCCGTCAACCAAGCGATGCGATGCACCAGCACTCGGGTTTTACCACTGCCGGCGCCGGCGAGAATCAAGGCATGACGGTCATCCACCGTCACCGCTTCTCGCTGGGCGTCATTTAAATCATTTAATATGTGTGAAATATCCATAAAAACTAAAGTCGAAAACCAAAATCGTATCAATCGTGAAAAGGGACAGGTAATGCGCATATCCTAAGGGATTTTGGCGCTTTCAGCATCTTTTATTCACCCCCGCCAATCGCCAAATGAAAAACATTTCAGATTTTGCTTGCATTGAAAACGGAAACAATGTAATAATTATCCAAATTTCAAAAATTCAATCTTCATCCAACGCATACATAAACGGGTTCCGCCGCAACGGAAAACCCAAACAAAGACTTGGATGATAATTCTTATCTCGACCCCGATAGCTTCCCATACGACTTTCTCCACAACCAATTGGGGATGCGTGTAAGCATCAAAATCGAGATACTTAAAACGTAAGGAGTTACCTAATGAGTGACAACATGATTGCAACCTCTGATGCAAACTTTGACAGTGAAGTACTACAGTCCGACGTTCCTGTTTTGGTGGATTTCTGGGCCGAATGGTGTGGTCCTTGTAAAATGATCGCGCCAATTTTGGACGAGGTTGCCGGTGAATACGCAGGGAAAATCAAAGTCGCTAAATTGAACATCGACGAAAACCCAGCGACGCCGCCAAAATATGGCGTGCGCGGTATTCCGACATTGGTTCTATTCAAAAACGGTGAAGTGGACGCCACGCAAGTCGGCGCGCTTTCTAAGTCTCAACTGTGTGCATTCTTAGACGGTAACCTATAACTTCACGGACTTCCCGTTCAAAGCTGCCCGACGTCAATGGGCGGCTTAGATTCACAATCACTCGATCATCCCCCAAACATTTAAACTTCCAACTACCCCGTTCAACCTTACTCAAAGACAGTTATAACCATATGAACTTAAACGATCTTAAAAAAATGTCTGCGGCCGCTTTGCTGGACATCGCCGCGGAAAAAGGCCTGGAAAACCTGGCCCGTCTGAAAAACAAGACATCATTTTCGCCATTCTGAAAGCGCATGCCAAAAGCGGTGAAGACATTTACGGTGAAGGGGTGCTTGAAATCCTACCGGATGGCTTCGGCTTCCTGCGTTCCGGCGACGGTTCTTACTTGGCCGGACCGGACGATCTTTACGTTTCGCCGAGCCAGATTCGTCGCTTCGGTCTGCGTAAAGGGGATACCATTCAAGGCAAAATTCGCCCACCGAAAGACGGCGAACGCTATTTTGCCTTGCTGAAAGTTGAAAAATCAACTTCGAAGACCCGGATGTCGCCCGTAAGAAAATCGCTTTCGAAAACCTGACCCCATTACACGCGCAAGAGCGTTTGAAAATGGAGCTAGGCAACGGCAGCACGGAAGACATCACCACCCGTATCATCGACATTGCCGCACCGTTTGGTAAAGGGCAGCGTGGTTTGATTGTGGCACCACCGAAATCCGGTAAAACCGTGATTCTGCAACAAATTGCTCAATCCATCGCCGAAAACCACCCGGAAGCCTATTTGATCGTGCTATTGATCGACGAACGTCCGGAAGAGGTGACCGAAATGCAGCGTACCGTTAAGGGCGAAGTCATTTCTTCCACCTTTGACGAGCCGGCTACCCGCCACGTTCAGGTTGCGGAAATGGTCATCGAAAAAGCCAAGCGTTTGGTCGAACATAAAACCGACGTGGTCATTCTGCTGGACTCCATCACCCGTTTGGCGCGTGCTTACAACACGGTCGTACCGTCTTCCGGCAAGATTTTGACCGGGGGTGTGGACGCCAACGCCTTGCACCGCCCGAAACGTTTCTTCGGTGCCGCACGTAATATCGAAGAAGGCGGCTCCCTGACCATCATCGCCACAGCGTTGGTGGACACCGGTTCGAAAATGGACGAAGTCATCTTCGAAGAGTTCAAAGGCACCGGTAACATGGAACTGCATCTATCACGCAGCATCGCCGAAAAACGCACCTTCCCGGCCATCAACATCGAGAAGTCCGGTACGCGTAAGGAAGAGTTGCTCACCACGCCGGAAGAGTATCAGAACATTTGGATTCTGCGTCGCTTCCTGCAAGGCCTCAACAACGAGGTGGATGCCATCGAGACGTTGATCGACCAAATGAAGGTCACCAAAACCAACGACGAACTGTTCACGGCGATGAAGCGCTAAGCCGCTTCCCGCCGACAATCCGGAGAGCGAGCCGACCCAAAACCGAAAATTGCAAGTATTTCATCCATTAAATGCGGTTTTTACTTGCAATTTTGTTTTTTAGTTCTATAATTTCGCTTTCTTTTTTAAACATAGTGGTGTATCAGCTTTGTCTGTGCCCTGACAATTTGTTTTGGTTTCACGCCAAAGACAATGAATCGGCCAAACGAAAAAGACAAATTGAGCACTGCATAAATAAAATGGACCGTCATCATGCAAGCAGGCATTCATCCAGAATACAATGAAGTGGTTTTCCAGGACATCTCGACTGGTGAAACCTTTTTAACTCGTTCTACGATTGAAAAAACTTCTGGCGACACCATTACTTTAGACGGCAAAGAATACCCACTAGTTCGTATCGAAGTTTCTAGTGCTTCACATCCTTTCTTCACTGGTAAGCAATCACTGGTCGATACAGAAGGACGTGTTGAAAAATTCCGTCAAAAATACGGTATGCGCAAGTAAGCACTTCACACTGTTATTTTGTTGCAAAACAAAATATCCTGAAAAAGGCCGTTTCAAACGGCCTTTTTTATTTCTACGATTCCCTGACGTCCCTTCGATTTTCTTCACGCTCTTGGCTTGGCCTTTGCTACAATCTTTCTCATCCCGTTCAACCCAAGACACCGACTCCTATGATGAAATTATCGATTGCCGCTTTGAAATCCTGTGCTAAATGGCTACCGCTCTGCCTGCTGCCCATTGCTTTTGCGTCTCAGGCCGACGACTGTGCCCCTCAGAAAATCGATGTCTGGGTCAAGGCCAGCTTTGCCTTGAGTGGTGATACCATCATCATTCAAAACAATGAGTTCCGTCTCATTGGCATCGAGGCGCCACAAATCCAGAAAAAACAAAAATTCTATACCCGCGGCCAACCGTTCGCGAAAGAATCGCAAACCAAACTCAATCAACTGCTGGCCAACCACGATTTGCAAGTCGGCGTGGAATACGATGAACTGAAAATCGACGATTTCTACCGCAATTACGCCCACCTGTACATCAAGCAGGACGGTCGCATCGTCAATCTGCAAAAACTGATGCTGGAAAGCGGCCTGGTATTGGCGAAATCGGAGCCGCCTAACATGAAACACCAAAAGTGCTATTACCAAGCGGAAAAAACCGCTCGGGAAGCCAAGATTGCACTGTGGAGTTTGGCGGAAAAACGGCCAGACCTGCATTATCCGATTGCCCCCTCTTCGGAAATCAACACCGAAGACGAGGGCTATCACATCTTCAAAGGCAAAATCGTCAAGGTCGATAAAAGCTCCAACAATTACATCCTCAACATGGACACCACCGGCATCCGCATCCGCAAAGCCGACTGGGAGCGCTTCGATTACGACAGACTGAAAACACTGGAAGGCAAAGTAATCGAAGCCCGCGGGTTCGGATTCCTGTACGGTGGTTCCATGTTCGTCAAGGTGCGTTCTCCCTTTGCCATCGACCGCCTGAACCCGGTTAACGAATAACCCCGGCTCGGCGCTTTCGAGCGCTCGCTCTAGGGTCTTGGCCTTTTTCCAACCCTTTCGCTAACACTTTGATTCCTAAACGGATTGAAAACCGGTTTTTTTGTGACATTTGGGCGTCTCGCCGTTAAAATAGCCCTTTCGATTCAAATGACACAAAAAGGACTTCCGATGGCGGAACTACAAAACGACCGTTTTTTACGCGCACTTTTAAAAGAACCCGTGGATCGCACCCCCGTGTGGATGATGCGTCAAGCCGGTCGTTATCTGCCAGAATATCGCGAAACCCGCAAGGAAGCCGGTTCCTTTATGGACTTGTGCCGTAACAAGGAACTGGCCTGTGAAGTGACCTTGCAGCCATTGGAACGTTTCCCGCTGGATGCCGCCATCCTCTTTTCCGACATCCTCACCATTCCGGATGCCATGGGGTTGGAATTGCGTTTTGCCACCGGTGAAGGGCCGATTTTCGATAAGCCGGTGCGTTCCTTGTCGGATGCGAAAAAGCTGTTTGTGCCGGATATGGGCTCCGATCTGGGCTACGTCATGGATGCGGTCAGCACCATCCGCAAAGCCTTGGACGGTCGCGTGCCGCTCATTGGCTTCTCCGGTAGCCCTTGGACGCTGGCCACTTACATGGTCGAAGGCGGCTCCAGTAAAACCTATTCTAAATCAAAGCGATGATGTACGACGAACCCGCCACCTTGCATCACATTCTGGATGTGTTGGCGGACTCCGTCATCGCTTACCTGAATGCACAAATCGAAGCCGGTGCCCAAGCGGTGCAGATTTTCGACACCTGGGGCGGCGTTCTGACGCCACGCGACTATCAGGAATTCTCGCTGCGCTATATGGCGAAAATCGTCGACGGTTTGAAGCGTGAAAACGATGGTCGCAAAGTGCCGGTCATCCTGTTCACCAAAGGCGGCGGGCAATGGCTGGAGAAAATGGCCGAAACCGGTTGTGATGCTCTAGGCCTGGATTGGACCACCGACATCGACGACGCTCGCGCCCGTGTCGGCGACAAAGTCGCTTTGCAAGGCAATATGGACCCAAGCATTCTTTACGCCTCTCCAGCGCGAATTCGCGAAGAAGTGGCGACCATTTTAGAAAAATACGGTCATGGCACAGGGCATGTTTTCAACTTGGGCCACGGCATCCACCCGGAAGTCAACCCGGAACACGCCGGCGCTTTCATTCAAGCGGTCACCGAGCTGAGTCCGAAATACCACGGTTAAAAACGCCACGGCCACCAGAAAGGAACCCGAAAATGTCTCAACGCGTTTATTGCATTGCGCAATTCCAACCGAAACCGGGACAGACATCCGCGCTGTTCAAAGTGCTCCAGGCATTGGAGCCGAATACCTTGCGTGAAGACGGTTGTTTGCAGTATCGCGTCACCCGTCAAATTCAAAGCCCGTTTGCCGACGGGAAAAGCATGCCGATCGCGTTTAACGAAATCTGGCGAGACATGCCCAGTTTCGAAGCGCATTGTCAGCGCCGTGAAATCGTAGATTTTTTCGAAACCCAATGCCAAGCCGAAACGGGATTGGTCGCCGATTGGAATGTCTGCGTCTATTCAGATGAGCCTGAGGACTACGACGCACCGGTTGTGTAAAAACAAAAAACCGCCAGGCCTTTATACTCTTTAGG
>LZQQ01000068.1_pt1 | contig 16907 bp, 20 predicted proteins | sample 768581 | NCBI WGS metagenome assembly LZQQ01 (sample SAMN05207185, study PRJNA324510) | oil field metagenome | isolation source: sample BH-FW-20 from oil reservoir | place: India: Bombay High | collected 2015-11-25 | reverse complement strand
CCAACTGAGCTAATCACCCGAATCGTAGAAACAATTCGAATCAGTGCAAATAATGGCGGAGTGGACGGGACTCGAACCCGCGACCCCTGCGTGACAGGCAGGTATTCTAACCAACTGAACTACCACTCCGAATCGAATCAAAACTGGTGGGTGATACTGGGCTCGAACCAGTGACCCTCGCCTTGTAAGGGCGATGCTCTCCCAACTGAGCTAATCACCCAACTCTGATCTATTCTTTTGCGCTTGAGGCCGTTTCAGACGCTGTCTGAGCTTGCCTCAACTGATGGGCGTATTATAAGTACTTAAGCGACGTTGTCAAACAATTTGGATGCTTTTTTTACAAATTTCTGACATAAAAAAACCCCTCAGAATTTAACCTATTGATTTGATTAAATTTGAGGGGTTGTGACAGCTATTAAGACAAATTCGGTCTTAGTTAACAGCGTCCTTAAGTGCTTTACCAGCTGAGAACTTAGGAACTTTTGCCGCAGGGATTTGCATTTCTGCACCTGTTTGAGGGTTACGACCAGTACGTGCTGAACGCTCACCAACTTTAAAAGTACCAAATCCAATGATGGCGACTGAATCACCTGAGCTCAAGGCTTTTGTAACAGTGGATACAGTTGCTTCTAGCGCTTTAGCGGCATCTGCTTTCGTTAAACCTGCTTCTTCAGCGATCGCACTAACTAATTCGGTCTTATTCATGATGTGAGTTTCTCCATAAGTATTAAGTATTCTTTCCACCCAAATTAAGGCTTGTGGTAGTTATATCAGCGTTCAACATTTACTGTCAAGCCTGTTCAGAGGAAAAATTTACAAAATTAATGCCTTTTCTGACCTTTTTTAAGAATTTGCTTGGAAGTTTCTTTATTTGCAATGATTTTGTCCATTTCGGCATCTTTCATGCTAATGTCCGCAAGCGCCTCTGCATCGTCGATTGCGGGCATGGATTCCAATGCAATCTTAAAGACTTCGTCAATCCATTGCACCGGATGAATGTCCAAACCGGCTTTCACTTCCTCGGAAATTTCGACAAATCCCGGACATTTTCATACGGAATCAAAACGGTTTTAATGCCGCCTCTCGCCGCCGCCAGCAATTTTTCTTTCAAGCCTCCAATCGGCAAGACTTCACCACGCAAGGTAATTTCACCGGTCATGGCCACATCGGAACGTACCGGAATTTGTGTCAGGACCGACGCAATGGCGGTACAAATCGCAATCCCCGCGCTCGGCCCATCCTTTTTAATAGCCCCTTCGGGAAAGTGCAAATGAATATCTTGTTTTTCATAGAAATCGTCTTCCAACCCCAATTCTTTGGAACGGCTGCGAATGACGCTCATCGCGGTTTGCGTCGATTCCTGCATCACACTGCCCAATTGGCCGGTCGAGGTGTTTTCCCTTCCGGCATAGCCGTGGCTTCAATGCGTAATAAGTCACCGCCAACACGTGTCCAGGCCAAACCGGCCACTTGCCCGATCTGATTTTTTTCTTCCGCCAGACCGAAACGGTATTTGGCGACACCGAGGTATTTTTCCAAATCCTCCGGCATTACCTGAATCGGCGCTTCGGCCTCGCCCGTAACGATTTCCTTAACCGATTTACGACAGATTTTCGCCAACTTCTGATCCAGCAATCGCACTCCGGCTTCGCGGGTGTAGGTTTGAATGATCTTCAAAATCGATTCGCGCGGCACTTCAATTTCGTCTTTTTTCAAGCCGTGATCTTTCATTTCACGCGGTAACAAATGTTGGGAAGCGATATTAAGCTTCTCATTTTCGGTGTAACCGGCTAAATCGATGATTTCCATCCGGTCCAGCAACGGTTCCGGAATATCCATGGAATTCGATGTTGCCACAAACATGACGTCGGACAAATCATAGTCGACTTCCAGGTAATGGTCGTTAAACGCCTTGTTTTGTTCCGGATCCAATACTTCCAGCAACGCACTGGCTGGATCGCCGCGCTGGTCACGCGCCATTTTGTCAATTTCGTCCAACAAGAACAGCGGTTCCGAGTTCCGGCGGTTTTCATTTTTGAATCACACGTCCCGGCATGGCACCCAAATAGGTTTTACGGTGGCCGCGGATTTCCGCTTCGTCTCGCACACCACCCAATGACATACGCACGTAATGACGATTGGTGGCTTCGGCAATGGAGCGAGCCAAAGAGGTTTTACCGACCCCCGGAGGCCCCACCAAGCACAGAATCGGCCCTTTCATCTTTTTAACGCGCTTCTGGACTGCCAAATATTCAATAATCCGTTCTTTGACTTTTTCCAAGCCGTAATGCTGTTTATCCAAAATCGCCTGAGCTTTATTCAAGTCTTTAGAAACACGGGTACGCTTCTTCCACGGAATCGCCACCAACCACTCAATATAAGTGCGAACAATATTGGCTTCCGGCGATTGCGGTGACATCATCTTGAGTTTTTTCAACTCTTCTTCGGCCACCTTCAAGGCATCCGGCGTCATACCGGCCGCATCGATTTGTTCTTTCAACTTGGTCATTTCGCTGACGCCGTCTTCCGAAGCTTCGCCCAGCTCTTCGTGAATCGCTTGCAGCTTGGTGTTCAAATAGAAGTTTCGCTGGGTCTGATCCATCTTTTTCTTAACGCGCGAATTAATGCGCTGTTCAGACTCCAACAAATCGATTTCGGTTTCGATGGTACTGAGAATGTGTTCCAAACGATCATTGATGGACAAGATTTCCAGCAATTGCTGCTTTTCTTCAATGCCCAATTTCAAATTCGCGGAAATGGTATCCACCAAACGATTCGGTTCAGTCGTTTTTTGAATGCTTTTCTGGACTTCAGATGGAATCTTTTTCTTCAAATCCGCATAATCCTGAAAACGCTCTTGAATGGTGCGCACCAGCACCACCCCATCGTTATCCAAGCTTTCGTCCGACTCCACCTGCTGAATGTCACCGGTCAGGAAAGACTCTTCGTTGTTCAATCCCAGCAAGTCAAAGCGCTTAACCCCTTCCACCAGCACCTTCAAGGTTCCATCCGGCAATTTCAACAATTGCAGAATATTCGCCATCACCCCGATGCGGTAAAGGTTATCGATGGTAGCGTTTCCTCGGTGGCATTTTTCTGGGTAATCAGGAAAATCTGCTTGTCTTCCTTCATGGCCGCATTCAATGCATTCATTGACTTAGGGCGACCGACAAACAACGGCACCACCATCCCGGGAAAAACCACCACGTCGCGTAAAGCTAAAACAAACACGTTGGTTTTAAATTCAATTTGGTCTATGTCCATAATGCATTCCAATCTTTTTTATCGTTATTATCCACGCGTTCACGCAGTGGCAACCGTTAATTACCCGGAAACTTTTTCGTCCGACTCATGGTACATCAGCATCGGCTTTTTACTGCCTTGATAACGGCTTTGTTAATCACGACTTCTCGACATTTTTGCATGCTCGGTAGGTCGTACATGGTATCAAGCAAAGTTTTCTCCAAAATGGAACGTAACCCACGTGCACCGGTTTTACGTTCGATCGCCATTTTGGCGATTTCCGTCAAGGCATCCTTACGAAACTGTAGTTCCACGCCTTCCAGCTCGAACATTTTCTGATATTGTTTGACCAAAGCGTTTTTCGGTTCGGTCAGAATTTGAATCAAGGCTTTCTCATCCAACTCTTCCAAAGCCGCGACCACCGGCAAGCGCCCGACAAATTCCGGAATCAAACCGAACTTGACCAAATCTTCCGGCTCGATGCCTGAAAACGTTCCGACAATGATGCCTTGGTGTCTTGCGACTTCACCTCAGCCGAGAAGCCGATGCCTGTATTCTTATCCGTACGCTGCTCGATAAGCTTATCCAACCCCTCAAACGCCCCACCGACGATAAACAGAATCTTCGAGGTATCAACCTGAATCATATCCTGGTTCGGGTGCTTGCGCCCGCCTTGCGGAGGAATGTTCGCAACGGTGCCTTCAATCAGTTTCAGAAGCGCCTGTTGAACCCCTTCGCCGGATACGTCGCGCGTAATCGACGGGTTTTCCGATTTACGGGTAATCTTATCGATTTCATCGATATAGATAATGCCTCTTTCGGCTTTTTCCGCATCGTTGTCACAACGTTGCAACAGTTTCAGCACAATGCTCTCAACATCTTCCCCCACATAACCGGCTTCGGTCAGCGTGGTGGCGTCGGCGATGGCGAATGGGACATCCAGCAAGCGCGCCAGAGTCTGAGCCAGCAAGGTTTTACCGGAACCGGTCGGCCCGATTAGCAAAATATTACTTTTGTTCAGTTCGACATCGTCTTTCTGATAACCGTTTTGTAAACGCTTGTAGTGGTTATACACCGCCACCGACAGCACTTTTTTGGCGTGGTACTGGCCAATGACGTAGTCGTCCAGAATCTGGCTGATTTCATGCGGCGTCGGCAAATTATCCAACTCGAACGCATTCAATTCTTCTTCGCCGAATTCCTCTTTAAGAATGTCATTACACAGCTCAACACATTCGTCACAAATATAAACAGAAGGGCCTGCAATCAATTTTTTCACTTCATCCTGCGCTTTACCGCAAAATGAACAATACAACGTTTTTTCACTCATCCGACTGCCTTTTCTTTCTATTAACGACGTGTTAGTACTTTATCAACCAAACCGTAATCACACGCTTCCTGCGCGCTCATGAAATTATCACGATCCGTATCACGCTCAATCACATCCAACGGCTGACCGGTGTGGTCGGCCAAAGCCTGATTCAAACGCCCTTTAATTTGCATAATCTCTTTTGCATGGATTTCAATATCCGAAGCCTGCCCCTGGAAACCACCCAACGGCTGGTGAATCATCACACGGGAATTCGGCAATGCAAAGCGCTTGCCTTCCGCGCCGGCGGACAACAAAAACGACCCCATGCTCGCTGCCTGGCCAATGCACATGGTGCTGACATCCGGTTTGATGAATCGCATCGTATCGTAAATGGCCATGCCCGCCGTTACGCTTCCGCCCGGTGAATTGATATAAAGATGAATATCCTTATCCGGGTTCTCGGATTCCAAAAACAGCAACTGGGCGACAATCAAGTTCGCCATCTGGTCTTCGACTTGTCCGACCAAAAAGATGACGCGTTCTTTCAGCAAACGGGAATAAATGTCGAACGAGCGTTCTCCCCGGCTCGTTTGTTCGATGACCATTGGAATCAAAGCGTCTTGGATCGGTGTTGAATGCATTCAAATAAACCTTTATTTTTATTTAGTTTTTATTTCAAAGACCTGAAAGCAGGCTCGAAATTTCGATTGTTTCGTCAAAAAGTTACCGTATAGATGGTTCTATCTTAGCTTTTTATCAGGCAAAAAAAACTTAACTTTGTTACAAAATTACATCATTTTGCAACAGAAGTTAAGTTTTTACAGACGTTGAAAAGCGGTTAGGCAGCAGGGCTAACAATCTCTTCGAACGATTTTGAAACTTCTTTGACCTTGGCGTCTTTCAAGATGGTGTTGGCAATCTCTTTTTCCACCAAAATCGCATCGATTTCTTTCTGAGCCTGCGGATTCTTCGCGTACCAGTCGATCACTTCTTTCGGATCTTCATACGCCGAGGCTTGATCTTCGATAAACGCTTTTCTCGCTTCTTCCGTCGCTTCGATTTTGTTTTCTTTGATGACTTCACCTAGAACCAAACCGATTTTGACACGTTTTTCCGCGTCAGGCTTGAAAGTTTCCAACGTCAAACCGATGTCTTCCGCTTTCAAACCTTGTTGTTGAAATTGTTCGACCTGACGTTGCATCAACGCAGACGCTTCTTGATCAATCAAGGCTTGCGGCAATTCAACGTCCACTTTTTCGGACAAGGCATCCAAAACAGCGGTACGGTTTTGGTTTTCAACTGCGCGTTGCAATTCTTTTTCCATGTTGGAACGAATTTCGTTCATCAAAGCTTCTTCAGTCCCTTCTTCGATACCGAAGGACTTAACGAATTCTTCATCAATCTCTGGCAAGACTTTCTTTTGTACCGAGTGTACCGTAATGTCGAATGTAACGGTTTGCCCTTTCAGCTCTTCAGACTGATAGTCTTCCGGGAAAGTCACTTCAATGGTTTTTTCCTCTCCCTTTTTCATACCGATAATGCCGTCTTCGAAACCAGGAATCATACGACCGGAACCCAGTTCAAGAGGTACGTTTCGGCTTTGCCGCCTTCGAACTCAACACCGTCTTTCTTACCGACGAAATCAATAATAACCTGTTCACCATTACGGGCTTTTTTAGCGGCGCTGGCCGTTTTCCAAGCCATTTTTTGTTCACGCAGCTTGGTCATCATGTTCTCAACGTCTTTATCCGTGACTTCGGACTTAACGGTTTCCACTTTCAATGTCGAGAACTTCGGCAATTTGATTTCCGGGAAAACTTCGAATGTCGCCGAATAGATGATATTACCGTCTTTCTCATCCAGTTCTTGGAACTGCGGGTAACCGGCGATGTTCAAAGATTCTTTCGCAACCGCTTCATAGAAAGATTGCTGAACCGTTTCACCCATCATTTCTTGACGAACTTGACCGCCATAGCGTTTTTTCACAATGCTCATAGGGACTTTTCCAGGACGGAAACCATCCATCTTCACCGTACGACGCATTTGGGCTAAACGGCTTTCAACTTTACTGTCTAAATCACCCGCTGGCAGCGTGACGTTAATTTTGTGTTCAAGGCCTGTTTCCGGCTTTTCTACTGTTACTTGCATGTGTTTAATCTCAAAAATTAAAATCCAGTTCGTGAACAGAATTACAACATCCCGTTCGGCGGTTTATTCTCTAACTAAAATAAACGCGGAATTATACCGATTTTATTAAATTAATGAAAGACATAGCCGGAAATTAATGCGCTCTTCCACCAAATAGCGCGACTGTGATAAAATTAACATATTGGGTTATATGTAAAATATATCTATAAACGCTTATATATTTAAAAGAGGCTAACAAAGATGGTTATTGAAAAATTCATGATGCTGATGGTCGGCACAATGGTATTGCTGTCCGCAATTCTGGCGTACGTTTACACTCCGGCATGGTTGCTGTTGACCGGTTTCATCGGTCTAAACCTGTTGATTTCCGGTTTGACCGGATTCTGCCCAATGGTGTACATCCTGCGCAAGTTCGGTCTAAAGCACGGCTGTGCTTTCCGTTAATCGCTGAACGGCGTCGATACCAAAAAGGCTGCATGATGCGGCCTTTTTTATTGGGATTTACCAGTTCTCACCTTTCAAAAGCATCATCATTGAAAATTATCGGTAATCTCCTCGATTTCCGCTTCCAACAGCAGCCACTCTTCTTCCAACGTTTCAATGTCAGCGGTTAAGCGCGCCTCGTCTTTGAGCAATGCGGTCAGCTCTTCGGAACGACTGGCCTCGTACAAACCGGAATCTTCCATGGTCGAATGAATGTCACTCAGCGCATTTTGCGCTTTCGACAAGGCATTTTCCACCTGGGTCAATCGCTTGGTTTGCGCACGTGTCGCTTCTTTCAACCGCTTGCGGAACTGAGCGTTTTCCTGACGCTGGGCTTTTTGTTGACCGCCCCGGCGTCATCCGAAGAATCACCAGGCCTGGCCGAAAGAGCCGCTTTTTCAGCTTTGATGCTTGCCTGCTGCTCTTTCAAACGTTTTAAACGCTGCTGCAAGTAACTTTCCAGATCACCGGCATAGCGTTCCACCCGCGTATCGTGCACCCACCAAAACTGATCGACAATACTCGACAATAAATGCTGATCGTGCGTCACCAAATCAAAGCGCCGGAAAACTCCTGCAACGCCATTTCCAGCGCATCTCGGGTTTCCATATCCAAATGGTTAGTCGGTTCATCCAAAATCACCAGGTTCGGTTTTTGATACACCATCAGTGCCAGCGACAAACGAGCCTTTTCGCCGCCGGAAAACGGCTTGACCGGCGACAAGGCTTTGTCATGCCCGAACCCGAAACGCCCGAGAAAATCGCGCGCTTCCTGATCGGTAATGTCCGTCATCATTTCCTTGCCAAGCGCCAACATGTGCGCCAAAGGCGTTTGATTCGGATTCAACGCCTCCAGTTGATGCTGTGCGAAGTAACCGATTTTCAAGCCTTTACTGTGTTTGACCACCCCACTTTTCGGTTGCAGCTCACGAATCAACAGTTTCAATAACGTCGATTTCCCGGAGCCGTTCACCCCGACCAATCCGATGCGGTCACCGGCACGCAACACCAAAGAAACTTCCTGCAAAATCGCAGTATCACCGTAACCGAACGCCAGTTGTTCAACATTCAACATCGGGTCCGGTAAATGATCCGGTTCGGCTAAATGGAACTGAAAGGGATTTGTGGCCTGCACCGCGGCCACTTGCTCAATGCGCTCCATGGCTTTGACACGGCTCTGCGCCTGTTTGGCTTTGGAGGCTTTAGCTTTAAAGCGTTCGATAAAGGACTTCAGATGTTGCATCTGCTGTTTCTGCTTATCGTGCAGCGCCTGCTGCTGCATCAGTTGCTCGTTGCGCTGACGTTCGAAGGCTGCAAAATTGCCGGTAAAATAGTGGATACGTCCTTGATCAAGTTGCGCAATGCCCTGCACCACTTCGTCGAGAAAATGGCGGTCATGGGAAATGACAATCACGGCACCGGAAAACGATTTCAACCACTGCACCAACCAGGAGACCGCTTCGATATCCAAATGGTTGGTCGGTTCATCCAGTAAAAGCAAATCCGCACGCTGCATCAACGCTCGCCCCAATTTCAGGCGAACCTGCCAACCACCGGAAAAGGCTTCCAGCGGTTTGTCGAAATCCGCCTCCTTGAACCCTAGACCATACATCAATTGCTGGGCTTTCATCGGCACGTCATAACCGTCAATGTGGTCCAGTTCATCGTAAGCCGCTACCAACCGGTCATGATGATTATCTCGCTCGGCTTGCTCGATTTTGCTTCGTGCCTCAGCGTACAACGTATCGCCGAACATCACATAGTCCAGCGCTTTCATGTGCAGGTGTGTTTGTTCCTGCTCCACATATCCCACTTGCCAGGCGTCCGGCATGGCGATGCTGCCCGCATCCAACGGCACCTCGTTAAGAATCGCTTTAAGCAACGTGGATTTCCCGGCGCCATTGGCACCAATCAAGCCGATTTTTTGCCCAGGGTGAATGACCAGTGAAGCATTTTCCAACAGGACTTTTGTCCCGGCCATCAAGGTTACGGATTGAATATTGAGCATATCAGGCGGACGTCACCCCTAGATCCGGCGCGACAAAATGCCCTTCCGTCAGTTGATACTGCCGATCCATTTTCGCGGCCAGCTTCAGGTCGTGCGTCACCACCAACAATGCCGTTTCAAGCTCTTGATTCAATTCCAACATTAAATCAAAAACCTGTTGTGCCGAGGTTTCATCCAAGTTGCCGGTCGGCTCGTCCGCCAACACACAGGCAGGACGCGTAATCAAGGCACGGGCAATCGCAACGCGTTGACGCTCACCGCCCGACAATTCGGCCGGCTTATGCGCCATACGATGCGATAAACCGACCCGTTCCAGCAAGGCTTCGGCTTCTTGTTGCGCTTGGTGTGCCGGTTTTCGAGCCACGCGCAACGGCAACATGGTGTTTTCCAGCGCACTGAGCTCCGGTAATAAAAAGTGAAATTGATACACAAAGCCCATGTATTCGTTCCGCAGCCGACCGCGCTTGACTTCGCTGAGACGGGAAAAATCCTGCCCCATCAAGCCCACTTCACCGCCGGTCGGTGTATCCAATCCGGCCAGCAGATGCAGCAAAGTACTTTTGCCGGAACCGGAACTGCCGACAATCGCCACCTTTTCATTGGTTCTCAGTTCGAAATCCAAACCTTTGATGACCGGCGTCACCAGTTTGCCGTCACGGTATTCTTTTTCCAGATTCATGGCATGAAGAATGACATCACTCATAACGCAAAGCCTCCGCCGGTTGAGTTTTGGCCGCGCGTCGGGCCGGGTAAATCGTCGCTAACAAAGTCAGAATAAACGCCAGGCCTGACACCACCCAAACGTCCTCCCAATGCAGGTCAGACGGAATTTTGCTGATGTAATAAATGTCCGCCGGGAAGAACTTAAAGCCGAACAGGTTTTCAATGAACGGGACGATGACGTCGATATTCAGGGAAATGGTCACCCCGCCGACAATGCCCATCAAGGCACCGACAATCCCGATAATCAAACCCTGCACCATGAAATGGTCTGAATACTGGCCGGACTGGCACCAATAGTACGCAGCACCGCAATGTCTTTCTGCTTGTCGGTGACCACCATCACCATGGTCGACACGATATTGAACGCCGCCACCATAATAATCAACGCCAATACAATGAACATCATGCGCTTTTCCATTTCGATGGCTTTAAAGAAATTGGCGTGTTGTTGCGTCCAATCCCGGATATACAACACCTGATCGATGTTATCCGCAATTTCGTTGCGTACCGCCCGCACCGCGAACAAATCATCCAAACGCAGTTGCAATGCCGACACGGCATCGCCCAACTTGAACACTCGCTGAGCATCGTTCATGTGCACCAGCGCCAAAGCACTGTCATATTCATGCATGCCCACCTCGAACAAACCGGACACCGTAAAGCGCTTCAATCTCGGCATAATCCCCATTGGCGAAATCGATGCCTGCGGCGCGACCAAGGTGACCTTGTCACCCACCGACACCCCAAGACCATTTGCCAATTCCGTGCCGAGAATGATGTTGTAATCTCGAGATTTCAAATCGTCCATCTGACCGTAAACCATTTTAGACTGCACGTCCGCCACCTGACCTTCGTACTCCGGCAACACCCCGCGAACCAAAACGCCTTTGACCCGGTCGCCAGCCGTCAACATGCCCTGACCCATCGCATTCGGCGCCGCGCCTTTTACATGCGGCAAGGTTTTGACAATGCCGTACAAATCTTGCCAGTGATGCAAACGCTCGCCACGTTCCGATAGCGTCATATGAGCAGTCATGTCCAGAATACGGTCTCGCAGTTCCTGCTGGAAACCATTCATGATAGACATCACCGTCACCAGAGCCGTTACCCCTAAGGCAATCCCGATAATCGACGACAGCGAAATAAACGAGATAAACCCGTTGCGTTTTTTGGCCCGGGTGTAACGCGTCCCCAGCAGCAGCTCGAATGGCAGTTTGAACATAAAAAGACTCTTACTTTAATCCTGCGTATTCACGGGTTGGAACACCGGCAGTCCGATATTGAACTGCACCGCCCAGGCCCGCAAGATGAAAATCACTAAAATCGATACAATGACCGAAACGTCGACCGACAGGCCCCAACCGACCAACAGCAGCAATAAGCTGATGCCGACAAAGGACGCCGTGGCATAAATTTCTTTACGGAAAATCAGTGGGACTTCGCCCATCAGCACATCGCGAATCACCCCGCCGACCACGCCGGTCATGACCCCGGTCATAATCACAATCGGGTCGGACAATCCTAAGGCCATCGCCTTTTGCGCCCCGATGACACTGAACACCGCCAACCCCAACGCATCCAAAAACAATAACAAGCGTGTCGGTAAACTGCTAAAGCGTGCGTAGAAAAACAAGAACAAGGTGGAAATCACCACCACATAAATATAGATATTTTCCGACAACCAGAAAACCGGCTGATCCAGAATCAAATCACGCAAGGTGCCGCCGCCGACAGCCGTCACCATCGCAATGACAATGGCGCCGAACAAATCAAGTTGCTTTCGGCTGGCAGCCAGCAGGCCGGTCATGGCAAACACGACGGTTCCAAGCAGGTCCAGATAATGAAGGGTGGCGGCTAAATTCATGGCGCTTATTATAAAGCAAAGACTTGCGGCAATGATGACTTTAAACGTTAAGCCATTTCACTGAATAACGCAAACAAAAACGCCCTCACAAGGAGGGCGTTTTCAGTGGCAGACGAAAGCGTCTTATTTGTCGGATTTCAAACGGTTGATACCCAACATTTTCATGATGTACTTCTGGTAAATCGGCTCGGAGTTACCGGCTTTCATATTACGGATGAAGTATTTTTCAAACGCGATTTTCGCCAAGTGAACCCATTTACCACGTTTCGCCCACGTCAAGTTACGCGGAGGAATCTGTGGCAAGGCCACAAACGCGGCACCGGTATCGCCCATGTCGGCCAGACACACAGTGTTCCAAGTTGGTTCGGAATCCGGCTCTTTCCCTTCCAGGTTCGCTTCAATGTTATGACAAATGGCGGTCACCATCGACTCGATCATCAAACCGGTTTTGGCGTTCCAACAGGAACTGGTGTCGCTTCAACCGGTGGAATGGCGATCCCAACACCCAATGCATAGATATTGTGGAACGTCGGGTTACGGCTATAGCTATCGACTTTAACGAAACCACGAGGGTTAACCAAAGGACCACCCATGTTTTCAGGCTCGGCCAATTCTTGCAGGAACTTGGAACCTTTAAACGCCGGCAACATCATGGAATATTTAAATGGCAACTCGTGCTGGTCAATAACGTCACCTTTGTTATTGTGCTCGTCGACATACATTTTGCCGTCTTCAATTTTGGTGACTTTAGCGTTGCAGATCCAGTTGATGTGACGGTTACGCATTTCGGTTTCCATCAAACCTTTAGAATCACCAACACCACCCAGACCCAAGTGGCCAATATAAGGCTCGGACGTTACAAATGTCATTGGCACCTGGCTACGAATCTTACGTTTACGCAAATCGGTTTCCATGATCATCGCGAACTCGTAAGCCGGACCGTAACAGGATGCGCCTTGCACCGCGCCCACAACGATTGGGCCAGGGTTTCGCAGAATTCTTCCCATTGTTCAAACGCTTCAGTCGCGTGCGGTGTCGTACAAACGGAAACGGTATTCCCGCCGTGGCTCTTCGGACCGAACCCTTCGATTTCCTCGAAAGCCAATGCCGGGCCGGTAGCCAGAATCAGGTAGTCGTAGTCCATTTCGCTACCGTCATCCAAAGTGATTTTGTTGTTCGGAGCATCCAGCTTCGTCACAGTCTGGTGGTAAAACTCAATGCCTTTACGCGTCAAATGCGGTTCCAATTTAAAGGAAATGTCTTCCGGCTTACGCCAGCCGACCGCCACCCAAGGGTTGGACGGGACAAAATTGAACTCGTCGATTGCGTTTACGACTTTGATGGTATGCTCTTTGCCTAGGTGCTTACGAACATCGTAAGCCATCGGTAGACCACCGGTGCTTGATCCTACTACAACAATTGTTGCCATTTTTCGTTCCTTTTCATTCGTATCTCTAGAAATTGCACTTAATCGTCAAACAAGAATAAGGTTTTAGGTTTCAGATCCCGAAAACTCTGAATCCCGCTGTAACATCAAGCGCTTATCTGATTTTTTATTTGAGAAATCCGAGCCGGAAATGGTTGCCGTCTTGAACAAGACGCCCTATCCGAGCTGTATTCTGAGTTACCACAGACTTCTTGACCGGAAATAATGAAGCATTAATATTCAAATTAAAAATAAATTTTTCGTATATTGAATAATAAGTTTTACTGATTTTGTGGAATAAATTTTATTAGCGGTTGTTTTTCGCTTTTTTCAAGCCCAAGGCCGGCAGCCAAACCAAGACAATATAAGACGCCAATAAAACCGCCAAAAGGGTAATCAAACTTGCCTGTTGCACCAATGAATTTTCGCTGAAACTCAACACCAATAGTCCGGCAATCAGAATCTGTGTCGTGGCCCAAATCGGGCGCCCCACGCTGGCTAACGCAAACCGATGACAGGATTCCACATCGTTAAAGTAACCGCGTTTTGATTTCAAGTAACGCGCAAAGTAATGGATGGCATCATCCAAAACAATACCCAGTGGCACAATCAAAATCACCGCCGAAATCGATTGGAAATTCTGCACGGAAAAATACGCAGTCAAAACCAAAATAACCGACAAAACACTGCTTAATAGGGTCATCAAAGTTATTTTAAGGTCATGCCAAAATACTAATAACACCACAAAACTCGTGGCTAACATCACGCCCACCGCATTGAGGTTATCCAGCTTGCGCCACAGATACACGGCGCTCATCACCACCACCAACGCCGACAACCACAACATGAGCGTCACCCATTTCGGATAGGCCTGAAATTTTCCGCCAAACCGATAAACCCGTGGCGGTCTTCATAATGCCCGACGCGGAACTCCAAAAACCAACGCAGCAGAATCAGCGGCAAGCCCGTCATCAGCATCGTATAACTCGCCAGCGCGCCCAACAAGACAACCCAGGCTGCATCCAGCAAACGGGCGTCGTAAAAAGCCGCGACCGCAAACCCCAAACCTGTCGTCAGATTCGACAAAAACACCGGCGCGGCATTCATATTCAATGCTTCGGCTAAAGCATCATGCTGAAACCCGCCCCGCGCCATTTCGCGCAACAAGGCCGCCATCACATGCACCAAATTGCTCATCATCAGCGCCAACACCACCACCATGCCCAGTACTGACGTTTCAGTCAACGCCAAGCCGAACCAGCCCAACAACCCGAGTACCGCGCCCAACACGGCCAAACTCAGCCCAAACACCAAAACGCCAGTCTTGACCGAATCCATGACCTTGACCGACACCCCGCCCATCAAGGCCAACGCCAACCAAACCCACATGAAATTCATTTGCTCGAATAAAGCCGGTGACTTGAACACCCCGGCCAGTGCCAACAACCAAGCTGCCGCGAACACCACCGCGTTCAAGACATAATGGTGTGCCAAAATCTGTACCCAGTTGTAAGCCCAGCGACCGTTCATGATTCATTCAACCTTTTTGCTTATTGATACAATGCGATTCATTTAAACTGATGTTTGCGCGGCTATTATGGTGCCTGAAAGCGCCAGTTGAAAGCAATATTTTGATAAAATACCGTCATTTTTCAAACCAATACAAACCCAAAGTCATAGAAAATCGCATGCCCAAACCCTACTCGTTGCTGGAAGCCGATCAGGTTCCACTAAAAGGCCAGACGTCACACTGGTCGCTCAACACCTCGGCCGAAGACGCGCTCGTCATCATGGAAAAAGCCCGAAACCACCCAGGCCTGTGGTTTTGCTGACTCAGGACATGAGCGAAGCCAATAAATACGAAGACGCGCTGAACTTCTTTTCCGAAGGCGACCTTTCGATTCTGAACTTTCCGGAATGGGAAACCCTGCCCTATGACCAGTTTTCGCCGCACCAGGACATCATCTCGCAACGCCTGCGCACGCTCTATCAACTGCCGCAAACCCAAAAAGGCATTTTGATCCTGCCGGTCAGTACCCTGCTGCAAAAAGTGGTTCCCCATACGTTCATCGAACAATACACCTTTATATTAAAGTGTGGCGACACCCTCGACATCGAACCCTTTACCCAACGTTTGGAATCCGGCGGCTATCAACGCGTCAGCCAGGTGATGGAACACGGCGAATTTGCGGTGCGCGGCTCGATTATCGACCTCTTCCCGATGGGCAGCCGCACGCCTTTCCGATTGGACTTGTTCGACGACGAAGTCGAAACCATCCGCTGTTTCGACCCAGAGACCCAGCTCAGCACCGAGCAGATTGACCAAATCGAACTCCTGCCCGCCAAGGAATACGACATCAACCCGGACGGCATCACCTTATTCAAACAACGCTTCCGCCAAACCTTCGGTGACGAATCGCGCAACAGCCTGTTGTACCAAGCCGTCCATAACGGCCAAACGGTCGATGGCCTGGAATATTATCTATCGCTATTTCATACCGAAACCGCCACCCTGTTCGATTACATCCCGGAAAACAGCCTGTTCTTCAACCAACCGGCCATTCAGGATGCCATTGAACAGAACTGGCGCGATTACCGTGAGCGGTATCAAATCGCACAGCACAACCCGGACTACCCGGTGTTGCCGCCGGAAGAATTGATTCAAACCGAAAACGAAATTTTCAGCGCCTTGAAAAACCACCACCGTATTCAACTGGAGCGCATTGCGTCCGGCAAAAGCCAGGTGGACTTCAAAACGCTGCCGACACCGGATTTAAACGTCCAGACCAACAGCGAATACCCGATGGCCAAACTCAATGCCTTTCTGGATCAGTACCAAAGCGAATACGGCGGCCGCATTCTGTACTGCGCCGAATCCACCGGACGCCGAGAAACCCTGTTAACACTGCTCGGAAAACACACTGAATTTAAAGGAAAAGTTCCGAAAATCGTCGATGATTGGAATGCGTTCAAACACAACGATTTACCGCATCAAATCGTGGTCGGCCCGTTGGAAGAATCCATCTTCACACCGGATTTCTGCCTGATTTCCGAAGCGCAAATTTTCGGCCAAACCGTCATTCAGAAACGACGCCGTAAGCGCAAACACTCCGAATTCGACACCGCCATCTCCAACCTCATCGAACTGGACATCGGCAGCCCGATTGTGCATTTCGACCACGGGGTCGGCCGCTACCTTGGCCTGGAAACCATGACCATCCAAGGTGAAGAACACGAATTCCTGATGATCGAATACGCCGGCGAAGCCAAGTTGTACGTACCCGTCACCTCCCTGCACCTCATCAGCCGTTACACCGGTGCCAGCGCCGAAACCGCACCGTTACACAAACTCGGTTCCGACAAATGGGACAAAGCCAAACGTAAAGCCGCCGAAAAAGTCCGTGACGTCGCCGCCGAACTGCTCGACATCTACGCCCAGCGCGAAGCCAGGCCTGGTCATTCTTTCGAAACCGACGAAGAAGCTTACGCCCGCTTCAGTGCCAGCTTCCCGTTCGAGGAAACGCCCGACCAAGAAGCCGCCATCGATGCGGTGGTGCATGACATGCAAGCCAGCAAACCGATGGACCGCCTCATTGCGGCGACGACGGCTTCGGCAAACCGAAGTGGCCATGCGCGCCGCCTTCATTGCCGCTTACGCCGGCAAGCAGGTCGCGGTTTGGTGCCACCACCCTGCTGGCGCA
>LZQQ01000067.1_pt1 | contig 17029 bp, 19 predicted proteins | sample 768581 | NCBI WGS metagenome assembly LZQQ01 (sample SAMN05207185, study PRJNA324510) | oil field metagenome | isolation source: sample BH-FW-20 from oil reservoir | place: India: Bombay High | collected 2015-11-25 | reverse complement strand
GGCGGCCGCGGCTGGTCTTGCTGACCGCCAGCAGGCCCACGCTCTCGGGGCTGCGGCCCGCGGCTTGCGCCGCCTCACGTATCCGCGTACCGACCTTTGCAATATTCAACGCTATCGTGGACATTACTTCCGCCGCCGCCCCAGGGGTCTGCGCGGCATTCTACCTGCTTGCCTGTTATTGGGGAGTCCCATGGATATCACTGAGCTGCTGGCGTTCAGCGCCAAGCAGGGTGCATCGGACCTGCACCTTTCCTCCGGCCTTCCGCCGATGATCCGGGTCGACGGCGACGTGCGTCGGATCAACCTGCCCCCGCTCGACCACAAGCAGGTGCACGCGCTGATCTACGACATCATGAATGACAAGCAGCGCAAGGATTACGAAGAATTCCTCGAGACCGACTTCTCCTTCGAAGTGCCCGGCGTGGCGCGCTTCCGGGTCAACGCCTTCAACCAGAACCGCGGCGCCGGCGCGGTGTTCCGGACCATTCCGTCGAAGGTCCTGACCATGGAAGACCTCGGCATGGGCGAGGTGTTCAAGAAGGTCTCCGACGTCCCGCGCGGCCTGGTGCTGGTGACCGGGCCGACCGGTTCGGGCAAGTCCACCACCCTGGCGGCGATGCTCGACTACCTGAACAACACCAAGTACCACCACATCCTCACCATCGAGGACCCGATCGAATTCGTCCACGAATCGAAGAAGTGCCTGGTCAACCAGCGCGAGGTGCACCGCGACACCCTCGGCTTCTCCGAAGCCCTGCGCTCGGCGCTGCGGGAAGACCCGGACATCATCCTGGTCGGCGAGATGCGCGACCTGGAGACCATCCGCCTGGCGCTGACCGCGGCCGAGACCGGCCACCTGGTGTTCGGCACCCTGCACACCACCTCCGCGGCCAAGACCATCGACCGGGTGGTCGACGTGTTTCCCGCCGAGGAAAAGTCCATGGTTCGCTCGATGCTGTCCGAGTCGCTGCAGGCGGTGATCTCGCAGACACTGTTGAAGAAGATCGGCGGCGGCCGGGTGGCGGCGCACGAGATCATGATCGGCACCCCGGCGATCCGTAACCTGATCCGCGAGGACAAGGTGGCGCAGATGTATTCGGCGATCCAGACCGGTGGCTCGCTGGGCATGCAGACGCTGGACATGTGCCTGAAGAACCTGGTCGCCCGCGGGCTGGTCACGCGCGAAAGCGCGCGCGAGAAGGCCAAGACCCCGGAAAGCCTGTGACCGGCCCCGACGAAGACTCCCCCGCACGGCGGACTGCGCGATGAATGAAACCCTGGCAACCGAATTCGAGAAACTGCTGCGCCTGATGGTCGAGAAGGGCGGCTCGGACCTGTTCATCACCGCCGGCGTGCCGCCTTCGATGAAGGTCAACGGCAAGATCCTGCCGGTGAGCAAGAACCCCATGTCGCCCGAACAGACGCGCGAGACCGTGTACTCGGTGATGAATGAGCAGCAGCGCCGCGAGTTCATGGAAAAGCACGAGTGCAACTTCGCCATCAGCGCGCGCGGCATCGGTCGTTTCCGGGTCAGTGCCTTTTTCCAGCGCAACCTGGCGGGCATGGTGCTGCGGCGCATCGAGACGCACATCCCCACCATCGAGGACCTCAAACTGCCGGACGTGCTGAAGAAGCTGGCGATGACCAAGCGCGGCCTGGTGCTGTTCGTCGGCGCCACCGGCACCGGCAAGTCCACCTCGCTGGCGGCGATGATCGGCTACCGCAACAAGAACTCCAGCGGCCACATCATCTCCATCGAGGATCCGATCGAGTTCATCCACCAGCACCAGAGCTGCATCGTCACCCAGCGCGAGGTGGGGATCGACACCGAGTCCTTCGAGGTGGCGCTGAAGAACACCCTGCGCCAGGCGCCGGACGTGATCCTCATCGGCGAGGTGCGTACCCGCGAGACCATGGACCACGCCGTGGCCTTCGCCGAGACCGGCCACCTGTGCCTGGCCACCCTGCACGCGAACAACGCCAACCAGGCGCTGGACCGGATCATCAACTTCTTCCCGGCCGACCGCCAGCAGCAGGTGTGGATGGACCTGTCGCTGAACCTCAAGGCGATCGTCGCCCAGCAACTGGTGCCGACGCCGGACGGCAAGGGGCGCCGCGCGGTGATCGAGGTGCTGATCAACACCCCGCTGGCCGCCGACCTGATCCGTAAGGGCGAGGTGCACGAGCTCAAGGGGCTGATGAAACGCTCCACCGAGCAGGGCATGCAGACCTTCGACCAGGCGCTGTACAGCCTCTACGTGCAGGGCGAGATCACCTACGAGGATGCGCTGCTGTACGCCGACTCGGCCAACGACCTGCGCCTGATGATCAAGCTCGGCTCGGAGACCGACGGCGAGCACCTGACCACCATGTCCCAGGGGCTGACCCTGGAAGTCAGCGACGACCAGCCGGGCATCACCTTCCGCTAGTCCGCCTGCAGGGTCGCGGCCTGACGCAGGGCGGTCTGCAGCTCGCCGATCAGGCGCTCGCGCAGCGTGCCTTCGCTGCGCAGGATCGCCGCCGGATGGGGCGCCGCGACGACCCAGCGTCCGTTGTGCCAGCGTGGCCGCCCGAGGAAGTCGGCGAGCCGCAGCCGGGTCGGATCGCTCGCTTGCAGCAAGGCAGCCAGTGCGGTACGGCCCAGCGCCACGACCACCCTCGGTCGTACCTGCGCCAGCTCCTGCTCGAGCCAGGGGCGGCAGGCGGCGATTTCTTCCGCATCGGGCGTGCGATGCCGGCGCAGCGGCGGCAGCCCGCCACCGGCCTGCCACTTGAAGTGCTTCACCGCGTTCGTCACGTAGACCTCCGCTCGGCGCAGGCCGGCGTCGGCCAGCTGCCGATCCAGCAGCCGCCCGGCCGGGCCGATGAAAGGACGGCCGGCGAGATCCTCCTGGTCGCCCGGCTGCTCGCCGACCAGCATCAGCCCCGCCGTCTTCGGGCCCTCGCCGGGCACCGCGCAGGTGGCGTCCCGCCATAGCGCGCAGTTGCGGCACGTCTCCAGGCTGCTCGGCAGCGGCCGTTTCGGTCGCGCCTGTTCGGTGCATACCTGCACCTGCTGTCCGACTTTTTCCGCAACCGCGGCTGCCTGCGACCGGTGCGGCCGGGAGAGCCGGGCGTTGGCGGCGAGCCGTGCGATCAGGACGCCTTCGGGCAGATGCTTCCAGAAGCGTGCCGGCATGTGCTGCCGCGCCAGGCCGGCGTTGACCCGGGCGGGGTTGAAGGTGCTGCTGTAGTACGCCCGCCACAGCTCGTCGGTGTCGTCGGCGGTCGACCTGGCCATTGCCGCGAGCTCGGGCGGGCAGGGGCGGAGCAGGCGCGCCTCGACGCCGTTCGACTGCGCCGCGGCATCGGGCGTGGCAATCAGCCAGCCGACGCGGCCCAGGCGGGCCAGGAAATGCTCGGTCACCAGTTCCAGCACGTCGTGCGCCGGTTCGTGCCAGGCGACGAAGCGCGGCGCGCCCTCGGTCTGCGGGCGCTCGCGAAAGCGCACGAAGGCCTCCATGTGGTGGGCCTCCCGGCGCACCTGGCGAATGCGCCGCTGCAGTTCCCCGCCATCGCGATCACCCGCGAGCATGGCGCTGCGATCTCCGTGCGCCACACGCCACAGCACGCGATAGAGCAGGGCCCAGCGGTCTCCGGCGCGAAAGCGCGAGGCACACTCCAGCAGGGCCGGAAGCTCGCGAGGAACGCGGGTGGGACGGGGCGGCCCGGGCGTTCCGCCATCGTCACCGGCGGCGGCTGCGAACAGGTCGGAACCCGCCTGTCCGTTCGTCCAGGTCAGCTCGTGCGGTGCGATTCCCGCCTGCAGCAACTGGCGGCTCTGGCGCCGCCAGTCCTCGAAACCGCGCTCGATGAATACCGTGCGCATCGGCTCACCAGAGCGCCAGCTGGGTCTTGAGGCTGTCGGCGAGCGCGCGGCGCAGCAGGCCGGTCTCCAGGTCGCCGTGCGGCGGCCGGTAGTCCTGGACCACGACGAACGCCCGGAGCTTGTCCATCGGACAGCGCAGCCTGACCAGATCCTCGTAGCGAATGCGGCGCTCGCGCCTGAGCTGTACCAGCCGCTTGGCATTGCGCACGCCTATTCCCGGCACCCGGGCGATCAGCATGGCCTCGGCCCGGTTCAGATCGACCGGAAACTGCTCGCGGTGATTCAGCGCCCAGGCCAGCTTGGGTCGATGTCCAGCGGCAGGTTGCCCGGGGCGGGGAGCAGTTCCGCCGCGCCGAATCCGTAGCCGCGCATCAGGAAATCGGCCTGGTACAGGCGGTGCTCGCGCAGCAGCGGCGGTGCCTGCCGCGGCACGGAGCCGGGGCTCTGCGGAATGGGACTGAAGGCCGAGTAGTACACGCGCCGGAGGCCATAGGCGCCGTACAGGCGCTGGGCGGTGTCGAGGATGGTGTGGTCGTCCGTGGGGTCGCGCCGACGATCATCTGCGTGCTCTGCCCGGCCGGCGCGAAACGCGGCGCCCGCGGCTCGTCGCCGCTTTCCTCGACGCCGAGGCGTATGCGGCCCATCGCCCGGCGGATGCTCTGGCCGTTCTTTTCCGGCGCCAGGCGCTCCAGCCCGCTTTCGGTCGGCAGTTCGATGTTCACGCTCAGCCGATCGGCGTACAGCCCGGCTTCGGCGATGAGCTCCGGCGCGGCATCCGGAATGGTCTTCAGGTGGATGTAGCCGCGAAACGCGTGGGTCTTTCTCAGCAGGCGGGCCACCCCGACCAGCTGCTCCATCGTGTAGTCGGCCGAGCGGATGATGCCGGAGCTGAGGAACAGCCCGCTGACGAGATTGCGGCGATAGAAGTCGAGCGTCAGCCGGACGACTTCATCGGGCGTGAAGCGGGCGCGGGGCACGTCGCTGGAACGACGGTTGACGCAGTACTGGCAGTCGTACAGGCAGAAATTGGTCAGCAGCACCTTGAGCAGCGACACGCAGCGCCCGTCGGGCGTGAAGCTGTGGCAGATGCCGGCGCCATTGCTGGCGCCCAGGCCCTCGCGGCCCTTGGAACTGCGCAGCGGCGCACCGCTGCTGGCGCAGGAAACGTCATACTTCGCCGCATCGGCGAGCACGATGAGCTTGTCGGTCAGGTCCACGGGAACGTCCGAATACTGTAAATAAATACAGTATTCGGATTCTTCGTGGAGGCGGCAAGTCTATGTGTCACCGTCCATCGCCGGACGGCCCAACCTTCTTCAAGGAGCGCTCATGTACCAGGACACCCACAGCAAGGTCATCGGCTACCTGCTCTGGATCTTCGGTTTTCTCGGTTCGCACCGTTTCTACTACGGCAAGCCGATCACCGGGACGATCTGGTTCTTCACCCTCGGCCTGCTGTTCGTCGGCTGGATCATCGACCTGTTCCTGATCCCCTCGATGGATCGCCAAGCGGATTTCCGCTTCACCGCCGGGCCGGTCGACTACAACGTCGCCTGGATCCTGCTGACCTTCCTCGGCGTGTTCGGCGTGCACCGGATGTACCAGGGCAAGTGGATCACCGGGTTGATCTATCTGTGCACCGGCGGGCTGTTCTTCATTGGCGTGCTCTACGACTTCTGGACGCTGAACAGCCAGGTTTCCGAGCGCAACAACCGGCGCCTGAGCTTCTCGCGCTGAGTGCGCCGGCCCCGGCGTGAGGCCGGGGCGGCGCTTTGCCAGGGTTCAAGGCTGCGTGGACCCTGGCAAGCCTGAAGCCTGAAGCCTGAAGCCTGAAGCCTGAAGCCTGAAGCCTCAAGCCTCATGAATGATCCGCCCATCGACCAGGGTATAACGCACCTGCCCCGGCAGGCAGTGGCCGAGGAACGGGCAGTTGCGGCCCTTCGAGTGCCAGTGTTCGCCGACCACGGTCGAGCGGCTCGGATCGAACAGAACCAGGTCTGCCGGCCCGCCGACCGCCAGCCGGCCGGCGGGCAGCGACAGCGCCTGGCGGTGGCGCGGATGGTCCTCGCCGAGCCGAAGGTGGTGATCCTCGACGAGGCCACCTCGGCCCTGGACGCCGCCACCGAATACGCGCTGCACCAGGCGCTGGACCGTTTCCTCGAGGGGCGCACCACGCTGATCATCGCCCACCGGCTGTCGGCGGTTAAGCAGGCCGATCGCGTGCTGGTGTTCGACTGTGGGCGAATCGCCGAGCAGGGCGAGCACCAGCAACTGATCGCCGAAGGAGGGCTCTACGCGAGGCTGTACGGCCACCTGCAGCACTGAGCTGCGTTTCGAGACCTGTGCTGGCCTTTTGACGTCATGAACTTGGCCGGCGCTCGGTGGCAGGGTAAAGTCCCGCCCGTTTCCAAGCGTCCGAGTCGGACAGGGCCTGCCGCCAGGCGTCGCTTTTCCCTCCTCGACGCTCAATTTCTTCCAGCACCGGCCGATGAGCTGCTATCACGCTTCGAGGACGCTTTCCCTATGGACGCCATCATTCGTTTCTTTACCGATCTGACGGTCGGCCGCAAGTTGTTGCTCGGTTTCGGCGTGGTGCTGCTGCTCACCCTCGCGGTCGGCATCACCGGCTTCTACGTGGTCGACGACACGGTCGAGCGCACCGAGCAGATGAACCAGCTGTCACGCATCAACGCCAGTATTCTCCAGGCCCGCGCCGAGGAGCGTCGCTACGCGCTCAGCCGCGACCCGGCCTCGGCCGAGAAGCTGCGCCAGGAACTGGCGGCGCTCGGCAGCGAACTCGAGGGCCTGGCGTCCCGCGCCAGCGCCGAGGAGCGCGCCAGCCTGCAGCGCATTCGCGAAGCGGTCAGCGCCTACTCGGCGCAGTTCGAGTCCTACGTCAAGCAGCTGGCCGAAGGCGAGAAGCTGCGGGCGCAGATGGGCGAATCGGCCGAACTCAGCCGCGACGAGTTCGTCTCCGTGGAGCTGGCGATGTACGACGCGGTTCGCGTCCTGCGCCTGCAGGGCGACCACCTCAAGGGCAGCGACCCGCTGACCCTCGCCGAGGCCACGTCCGGCCTGACCAAGAACATCCTCGACCTGCGCACTTTCGAATACCGCTTCCTCGGCGACGGCTCGGCTGAAGCGCTGCAGGGCTGGCAGGACGTCTACGGCCAGATCGTCAACACCGGCGAAGGCCTGCAGCGCTGGCTCGACGACGAGCAGAAAGAGGCCATGACCGCGGCGCTCGGCGCGCTGGGCCAGTACAAGCAGGCATTCGAACAGTTCCAGCGCTACCGTGGCGAACGCATCGCCAGCGAGCAGACCATGGACGAAAAGGCCGCCGCGGCGGTGCAGATCGCCGCCGACGGGCTGCAGCGAGCCAACGAGGCGATGCAGGCCGCTCGCCAGCAGACGCTGGCGCTGCTCGGCATCATCGTGGCGGCGGCGATCGCCATCGGCCTGGTGGCATCGGTGTCGATCACCCGCATCATCGTCGGGCCGCTGCAGCGTACCGTGGCGATTGCCCAGCGGGTCGCCGGCGGCGACCTCAGCCAGAGCGAGACGGTTCGCCGGCGCGACGAGGTCGGGCAGCTGCAGGAAGCCATGCAGACCATGACCCAGAGCCTGCGCAACCTGATCGGGCGGATCGGCGGCGGCGTCAGCCAGATCGCCACCGCGGCCGACCAGCTCTCCGCGGTCACCGCGCAGACCAGCCAGGGCGTGCAGACCCAGCGCGTGGAGACCGACCAGGTGGCCACCGCCGTGCTGCAGATGAGCTCCACCGTGCAGGAGGTGGCGCGCAACGCCGAACAGGCCAGCGTCGCCGCGCGCCAGGCCGACCAGGAAGCGCGCCAGGGCGACCGCGTGGTGCAGGAGGCCGTGACCCAGGTCGCAGCCTGGCCAGCGAGGTCGAGCAGTCTGCCCAGGCGCTCGAGGCTCTCAACCAGGAGAGCGGCCGCATCGGCACCGTGCTGGAAGTGATCCGCAGCGTCGCCGAACAGACCAACCTGCTGGCGCTCAACGCCGCCATCGAGGCGGCGCGCGCCGGCGAACAGGGCCGCGGCTTCGCCGTGGTCGCCGACGAGGTGCGGGCACTGGCCATGCGCACCCATGCCTCGACCGAGGAAATCGAAGGCCTGATCGCCAACCTGCAGCGCCAGGCGCGGCAGGCGGTCGATCAGATGGAGGCCAGCCGCACGCTGACCCACCGCACCGTGGAACTGGCCAGCGAAGCCGGCGCCGCGCTCGGCCGGATCACCGAGGCGGTGTCCACCATCGAGCAGATGAACCAGCAGATCGCCGCCGCTTCCGAAGAGCAGAGCGCCGTGGCCGAGGCCATCAGCGAAAGCATCACCCGCGTGCGCGACATCGGCGAGCAGAGCGCCACCGCCAGCCACCAGACGGCCGACGCCAGTGCCGAACTGGCGCGCCTGGGCGTCGAGCTGCAGGGCCTGGTTGGACAGTTCAGGACCTGACGCTTCTCGCTACCATCGAAGCCCCGGCCCAGGTCGCAATGCTGTTCACTTAAGTGGACCCTTGGCCTCGGGCAGGCCTACGGCCTGCATCGCCGCGAGGGCGCGCCTCCCACAGGGATGTGGTGGATGCCGCAAGCCCGTCGGGAACGGGCGCGGCCTCCCACAGGGCTCGGCGGGCAACTCCGGTTTCGTGGGAGGCCCGACCTCGGGGCGAGCTTGCCTAAGTGAACGGCATTACGCCCTCGGGACGATGCTTTTTCGATGGCGCCGGAAGATGCTCCATCACCCGGCAATAAGCTTATTCAATAAAAGTAGTTAACTGGGATTTTTATTCCATTAGATTGATCGCCTGCGTACCTGCCGACCAATCGGCGCGCCGCACTAAGCATGGGCTCATCGCCCGTAACCAGTGACCGCGCCGTATGGGCGCATTCCATGGAGCTCCCATGTCGGCACCTGCAGTTTCATCCCTTCGCCAGTCGTCCTCCGCTTCGCAGGCGTTCGAGATTCGCCCGTTCGACGCCCCGCTGGGAGCCGAGATCCTCGGCATCGACCTCGGCACGCCGCTGAACGCCGAGGACTTCGCCCGCGTCCACCAGGCGCATCTGGATCACGGCGTGCTGGTGTTCCGCGACCAGCACATCACGCCCGAGCAGCAGATCGCCTTCAGTCGCCGCTTCGGCGAGCTGCAGATCCATGTGCTCAAGCAGTTCCTGCTGGCCGGACGTCCGGAGATCTTCATCATTTCCAACATCGTCGAGAACGGTCAGCCGATCGGCCTGGGCGATGCCGGCAAGTTCTGGCATTCGGACCTGTCCTACAAGGAGCTGCCGAGCCTGGGCTCGATGCTCTACGCCCAGGAGCTGCCGGAAGAGGGTGGCGACACCCTGTTCGCCCAGCAGCAGCTGGCCTACGAGACGCTGCCGGCCGAGCTGCGCGCGGCCATCGACGGCAGGCGCGCCGCGCATTCCTACATCGCACGCTATGCCGACGAGGTCTTCGAGGGCATCCAGCGGCCGCGCCTGACGCCCGCCCAGCTGGCCGAGGTCAAGGCGGTGGTGCACCCGGTGGTGCGCACCCATCCGGAGACCGGGCGCAAGGGCCTGTTCGTCAACGAGAACTTCACCACCCACATCCTCGACATCCCGGAAGACGAGAGCCGGCAGATCCTCGCCGAGCTGTTCGCCCACAGCGCCCGCCCCGAGTTCGTCTACCGCCACCAGTGGCAGCCCCGCGACATGGTGTTCTGGGACAACCGCGCGCTGATCCACCTGGCCACCGGTTGCCCGCGTCACCTGCGCCGTCGCATGCACCGCACCACCATCCAGGGCGACGCCCCGTTCTGACCTTCGCCGATCCCGGCAACCCGTACATGGAGTTTCGAGATGTCTCTAGGTGAGCGCTTCCTGAAGAACCGCGTGGCCCGGCTGGCCGGCGGCATCGGACTGTCCCTCGGCCTGCTGGCCGGCACCCTGGTCACCACCCAGGTCGCCCACGCCGAAGGGCGGATCCGCATCGCCGAGCAGTTCGGCATCGTCTACCTGCTGCTCAACGTGGTGCGCGACCAGCAACTGATCGAGAAGCACGGCAAGGCGGAGGGCCTCGACATCAAGGTCGACTGGCAGCAGCTGTCCGGCGGTTCGGCGGTGAACGACGCGCTGCTGTCCGGCGCCATCGACATCGCCGGGGCCGGCATCGGCCCGCTGCTGACCGTCTGGGACCGTACCCAGGGCCGGCAGAACGTCAGGGGCGTGGCCTCGCTGGGCAACTTCCCCTACTACCTGGTGAGCAACAACCCCAACGTCAAGACCATCGCCGACTTCACCGAGAAGGATCGCATCGCCGTGCCGGCGGTGGGCGTCTCCGTGCAGTCGCGCTTCCTCCAGTACGCCGCCGCCAGGCAATGGGGCGACGACCAGTACGACCGTCTGGACAAGTACACCGTGGCACTGCCGCACCCCGACGCCACCGCCTCGCTGAAGTCGGGCGGCACCGAGCTGACCGGGCATTTCTCCAACCCGCCGTTCCAGAACCAGGCGCTGGAGAACCCCAACGTCCACGTGGTGCTGGACACCTACGAGCTGCTCGGGCCGAACTCGCCGACCGTGCTGTATTCGACCGAGAAATTCCGTAAGGACAACCCGAAGACCTACAAGGCCTTCGTCGCCGCGCTGGCCGAGGCGGCGGCCTTCGCCCAGAGCGATAAGGGCGCGGCGGCCGACACCTATATCCGGGTGACCGGCGCCAAGATCAGCCGCGAAGACCTGCTGAAGATCATCGACAACGAGCAGTTCCAGTTCACCGTCACCCCCACCAACACTTACCCGCTGGCGGACTTCCTCCACCGCGTCGGCGCCATCAAAAACAGGCCGGCTCCTGGCAGGACTACTTCTTCGAAGACGCCGCCATCGGCCAGGGAAGCTGAATCCATGAATGCGCCTCTGCAAGGCCACACGGCCAGCAATCTGAATACGACCGCCTTCGACACCGTCCTCGAGGTGGACCGGGTCAGCCTCGAATACCGCACCCCGCAGCGCGTGGTGCGGGCCACCCACGAAGTCAGCTTCGAGGTGGACCGCAGCGATCGCTTCGTCCTGCTCGGCCCTTCCGGCTGCGGCAAGTCGACCCTGCTCAAGGCGGTGGCCGGCTTCATCGAGCCGGTCGCCGGCAGCATCCGCCTGGACGGCCAGACAGTGCGCGAGCCGGGCCCGGACCGCATCGTAGTGTTCCAGGAGTTCGACCAGCTGCCGCCGTGGAAGACGGTGAAGCAGAACGTCATGTTCCCGCTGCTGGCCTCGCGCACGTTGGGCCGCCGCGAGGCCGAGGCACGCGCGCTGCACTACCTGGAAAAGGTCGGCCTCGCCGCCTTCGCCGATGCCTATCCGCACACCCTGTCCGGCGGCATGAAGGCGCGCGTGGCTATCGCCCGGGCGCTGGCCATGCAGCCGAAGATCCTGCTGATGGACGAGCCCTTCGCCGCGCTGGACGCCCTGACCCGGCGCAAGATGCAGGAGGAGTTGCTCGAGCTGTGGGACGAGGTGCGCTTCACCCTGCTGTTCGTCACCCATTCCATCGAAGAGGCGCTGGTGGTGGGCAACCGCATCCTGCTGCTGTCGCCGCACCCCGGGCGGGTGAGGGCGGAGGTCGGCGCCCATGCGTTCGACCTGCACAGCCTCGGCGGCGCCGACTTCCAGCAGGCCGCCCTGCGCATTCATCAGTTGCTGTTCGAGGGACGGACGGAGGACGCCGGCGCGGAGCTGGCCTTCCAGGACGTGCGCCTCGCCTACTGAGCGGCACCGACCTTTTCGCTACGGAGTGATGTACATGAACGTTCTACCCGCGCGGCGCCCGGAGTACGAGAACCTGCTCGAGCCGCTCACCGACCTGCCGCTGGAGCGCGAGCTGTCGCTGGGCCAGCGCCTCTGGCAGCAGGGCTGGCTGCGCAAGTCGCTGATCCTGCTCATCCTCGCGCTGGTCTGGGAACTGGCCGCGCGCTACCAGGGCAACGACCTGCTGCTGCCGAGCTTCCTGCAGACGGCCCGCGCCTTCGTCGAGGGCATCGGCAGCGGCGAGCTGCTGGAAAAGGTGGCGATTTCGCTGTCGGTGCTGGTCAAGGGCTACCTGATCGGCATCGGCCTGGCCTTCCTGCTGACCACCCTGGCGGTGTCGACCCAGCTCGGCCGTGACCTCTTGTCCACGCTGACCTCGATGTTCAACCGCTGCCGGCCATCGCCCTGCTGCCGCTGGCGCTGTTGTGGTTCGGCCTGGGCGAGAACAGCCTGATCTTCGTGCTGGTGCATTCGGTGCTCTGGGCGCTGGCGCTGAACACCTACGCGGGCTTTCTCGGCGTTTCCGACACCCTGCGCATGGCCGGGCGCAACTACGGCCTCAAGGGTCTGCGGTTTGTGTTGTTCATCCTGATTCCCGCGGCGCTGCCGTCGATCCTCGCCGGCCTGAAGATCGGCTGGGCCTTCGCCTGGCGCACGCTGATCGCCGCCGAGCTGGTGTTCGGCGCCTCCAGCGGCAAGGGCGGGCTGGGCTGGTACATCTTCCAGAACCGCAACGAGCTCTACACCGACAAGGTCTTCGCCGGCCTGGCGGCGGTGATCCTCATCGGCCTGCTGGTGGAGAACCTCGTGTTCGCCAGCGTCGAGCGGGTAACCGTCAAGCGCTGGGGCATGCAGCGGTAGGGGACGGCAAGCTCAGGTCGTAGGGTGGGCTTTAGCCCACCATCCGGGGCCACGATTGGTGGGCTGAAGCCCACCCTCTTTCGATCCAATCACCCAAGGAACCGCCCGACCATGTATGGCCGGGCACGGAGGAGATATACCCATGAAAAAGTCCCGTCTCGCGCGGCCCTCGGCCTGCTCGGCGCCCTCACGCTGCCGCTGGCCGCCCAGGCCGAAGGCAAGATCAGCATCGCGCAGCAATTCGGCATCGGCTACCTGATCCTGCACGTGGTCAAGGACCAGCAACTGATCGAGAAACATGGCAAGGCCCAGGGCCTGGACATCGAGGTGGATTGGCGCACCATCTCCGGCGCCACCGCGATGAACGAGGCGCTGCTGGCCGGCGCCATCGACGTGGTCTCCGCCGGCGTGCCGCCGATGCTCACCGTGTGGGACCGCACCCGTGGCCGGCAGAACGTCAAGGCGGTGGCCGCGCTCGGCTCGCTGCCCAACTACCTGCTGAGCAATCGCGAGGAGGTGAAGACCCTGCACGACCTCTCCGACAAGGACCGTATCGCCGTGCCGGCGCCGGCGTCGGCTTCCAGTCGCGCACCCTGCAGATCGAGACCGCCAGGCTGTTCGGCAAGGACGACTTCCAGCGCTTCGACCGGATCTCCGTCAGCCTGCCGCACCCGGACGCCACCGTCGCGCTGACCAAGGGCGGCTCGGAAATCACCGCGCACTTCTCCAGCCCGCCGTTTCAGTACCAGGCGCTGGAAAATCCCCGGGTGCACAAGCTCATCAGCAGCTACGACATCCTCGGCGGCCCGGCCACCTTCAACGTGCTTTACGCCACCGAGAAGTTCCACGACGAGAACCCCAGGACCTACCGCGCCTTCTACGACGCCCTGGCCGAGGCCGAGCGGATCATCAAGGCCGACAAGGCGGCCGCCGCCGAGGCTACATCCGGGTGGAGAACTCCAGGCTGCCGCTGGACTTCGTGCGCAGGATCGTCGAGGACCCGGAGATCGACTTCACCATCACCCCGCAGCGCACCTACGTCTACGCCGAGGAACTGCACGGGCTGGGCGTGCTGAAGAACAAGGCCGGATCCTGGCAGGACTACTTCTTCGAAGAGGCGCACGGAACGCCGGGAAGCTGACCTGAGACGGGGCGCCTTCGACCGACCGTCGCGGATCGACACGTTCATTGACGCAGATCAACCAAACGGCCTTAACCAAAGGCCGCATGCCGTCGATATGCAATGTGGCGCAGGCATCGGTGCATGCCTGCGTTTCCATTCGCCCACCCGAGACGAAGACGGGCGGGCAAAACGGCATTCGGCGATGGCTGCACGACGCCAGCGTCAGCGAACGAGGTTATATACGACGTGCTCAGAAATATCCCACTGCGTTTCAAGCTGGTGTTGATCCTCCTGCTCCCTTCGATCGGCTTTCTCTGGCTTGCGGGGGTATCCGTTTCCGACAGCTACCGGACGCTGCGCAACATGGAGCACACCGTCGCGGCCAGCGCCGCCGCGCAGAAGGTCAGCCAACTGATCACCACGCTGCAACGCGAGCGTGGCGCCAGCGGCGTCTACCTGGGCAGCCAGGGCAAGACCATGCAGGACCGCCTGCCAGGCATGCGGCGCGACACCGATCAGGCCCTCGAGGCCGTGCGCGCGCTTTCGCAAGGCAACGACCAGATCGACAAGGCCGTCGCCGCGCTGGGCGCCTGCAGGCGACCCGTAGCCAGATCGACGCCCTGAGCATCAGCGGCCGCGATTCGGGCGCGCGCTTCACCGAGATCATCCAGGCCCTGATCGGTTTCACCTACCAGCTGGAACTCGGGGTCAGCGACGTCGAGCTGTCCCGGCTGCTGGGCTCGTTGAACCAGTTCATCGAGATGAAGGAGCGCGCCGGCCGCGAGCGCGCGATGCTCGGCGTGGTGTTCAACCAGGACCGCTTCGACGCCGCCCTGCTGTCCGCTTTCAGCCGCAACCTGGGCGAGTTCTCCGCCTACCTGGACAGCTTCGAGCGTGCGGCGTCCGAGCCCTTCGTGCGTCAGCTCGAGCAGACGCTGCAACAGCCCAGCGCCCAGGAAGTGGCCAGGCTGCAGCGACTGGCGTTCGACGTGCCGCTCGGCGAGTCGCTCGGGGTCCGGCCCGAAGCCTGGTTCGAGACCGCCACCCGCCGCATCGACCTGATGGGCCAGGTGGAGGACGCGCTCAGCCAGAGCGTCGGCAGCCTGGCGGCCCTGGCGCGGGACAAGGCGCGGCTGGCCCTCTGGCTGACCGTCTCGCTGTCGCTGCTCGCCCTGGCGGCGGTGTCGGCTCTCTCCTACCTCATCATCCGCAACATCAATCTCGCCGTCGACGACGTGAACCGTGCGCTGGTCGCCCTTTCCGCGCGCGACCTGACCGCCAGAACCTCGTACCAGGGCAAGGACGAATTCGGCGTCATCACCCTCAACCTGAACGCCATGGCCGAGGAACTGACCCACGTCGTCCAGGACATCGGCAATGCCACGGGCCAGTTGGCGACCGCCGCCGAGGAGTGCTCCGCGGTCACCGTCCAGACCAGCCAGAGCGTCGAGCGCCAGCGCGAGGGCACCGAGCTGGTGGTGACCGCCATCAACGAGATGAGCGCGACCGTCAGGGAGGTGGCGCGCAGCACCAGCGACGCGGCCGAGCTGTCGCAGCGGGTCAACCGCAGCACCGCCCAGGGCAAGAGCGAGATCGACGGCACCGTCGAGCTGATCCGCCAGCTGTCCAGCCAGGCCGACCAGACCGCCGCGATCATCGGCGACCTCAAGCGCGAGAGCGACTCGATCTCCTCGGTGCTCGACGTCATCCGCGGCATCGCCGAGCAGACCAACCTGCTCGCGTTGAACGCCGCCATCGAAGCGGCGCGGGCCGGCGAAAGCGGCCGCGGCTTCGCCGTGGTGGCCGACGAAGTCCGCCAGCTGGCAAAACGAACCGCCGATTCCACCGGGCAGATTCACCAACTGATCGAGCGCCTGCAACAGCAGGCGAGTACTGCCGTGGCCACCACCGAGCAGGGTCGCAAGCAGCGGACGTCGGTCTGGAGCAGGTGGTCCAGGCCGATCAGGCGCTGACCGGCATCGGCGAGGCGATGGACAACATCTCCGACATGACCCGCCAGATCGCCTCGGCCGCCGAGCAGCAGAGCTCGGTGGCCGAAGAAATCAGCGCCAACGTGGTCACCATCGCCCGCCTCGCCGAACAGACCGCGGGCGACGCGCAGAACACCGCGCTGCTGAGCGAGAACCTGGCCGGCACCGCCCAGGGCCAGTACCGCCTGGTGGAGCGTTTCAACCGCTGAGGGCCCCGCGCGTCGGCCGTTCGCGGGCCGGACTCTCCCACGCGGGCGCGGCCGTTAATCCGGGTGGGCTTCAGCCCACCAAGGCAGACCAACAACCTGGTGGGCTGAAGCGGAACGCGTCCGGCCCACCCTACGCTGGGACCAACCACGACGAGACGTAGGAGCGACCTTGGTCGCGAACGGATTGGGGCGCCGGCGCCGGTCCCTTCGAGGTCAAGACCGCACACAAGCATCGCCCCGAGGTCGGGCCTCCCACAACAGCCGTAGGGTGGGCTTCAGCCCACCAAGCAGACCAGCAACCTGGCGGGCTGAAGCGGAACGCCGCCCGGCCCACCCTACGCCGGCCAAGAACCGGCCTCGCTATTTCGAGGCCGGGGTCAACAGCAGGCGGCGTGTGCCGTAAACGCCGTCGAGGTTTTCCGGCTTGAACGGGAAGACCTGGTAGCCGCCCTTCAGCCAGGCGTCGATGCCGTCGGCGTAGTGGGGGCTGGCCGGGTTGCCGGACTGGCCGGAGCTGTTCAGCGCCCTCATCGGCTCCTCTTCGCCGAAGTCCACGATCAGCCGCATCGCCGGGACCAGCCAGGTATCGAAGCTCTCGCCCCAGTGGTAGCCGGACACGTTCAGCGTGCTGTGGTCGCCGCCGGCCGCGTAGGGTCCGCGATCGAGGTAGCCGCCGATGGCCTGTACCGCGGTGCGCTGGCTGGCGTTCATGTAGGGCGCCAGCTGGGTGCTGTTGCTGCGCCAGTGGTAGCTGTGCAGCCGGCCCCACTGCCAGCCGGTACGATCGGCGCCGAGCTGCTGCTCCAGCGCGGCGACGCTCGCCGCCAGGGCACGGGCGAGGATCGCCGCTTGTCTTCCTGCGCCGGCGTGCGCACATCGTCCCAGAACGGGCTGTCCTCGCGGCCGAGCAGGTGGTCGGCCTGCGCCGAATAGGACAGGTCCGCCGCCTGCACCAGCGCGCGCCAGGCCGGCGACTCCACCGGGCCCAATTCGTCGAGGAAGATCTCGCGCGCGCTCTGTTGCAGGAAGCTTTCATAGAGCGCCGCATCCGCCGAGGTCGCCGCCAGCCGACCGTCGAACTTCATCAGGCGGTCAAGGGCTTCCGCGGCGCGGGCACGCTCGGCCGCCGCAGCGCGGCGATCGCCTGGCGCAGCGGCTGGGCCATGCCCGGAC
>LZQQ01000066.1_pt1 | contig 17145 bp, 19 predicted proteins | sample 768581 | NCBI WGS metagenome assembly LZQQ01 (sample SAMN05207185, study PRJNA324510) | oil field metagenome | isolation source: sample BH-FW-20 from oil reservoir | place: India: Bombay High | collected 2015-11-25 | reverse complement strand
CGGCCTGGGTCAACCTGCTGGCCGGCAACGACCGCTGGGCGATGGCGGCGCAGGTCGACTTCTTCGGCGCGGCGCTGGAACTGGCGCGCCAGGCCGGGGTGAACGCCTGCTTCGAGATCCATCGCGGCCGCTCGCTGTACAGCCCCTGGGTCACCCTTGAGCTGATCCGCCAGTTGCCCGGGCTGCGCTTCACCTCCGACATCAGCCACTGGGTGGTCACCTGCGAGCGCCTGCTGGATGACCCCGAGGACGACCTCGCCCCTTCGTCAACGGGTCTGCCACATCCAGGCGCGGGTCGGCTACGACCAGGGGCCGCAGGTGCCTCACCCCGGTGCGCCGGAATACGCCGCGGCGCTCGCCTTCCACCAGCGGCACTGGGAGCAGGTGTGGGCGAGCCAGCGGGCGCGCGGCTTCGCCTGCACCACCCTGACGCCGGAGTTCGGTCCGGACGGGTATTTGCATCATCTTCCCTACACCAACGTGCCGGTCGCCGACCTGTGGTCGCTGAACCGGTGGATGGCCGCCGAGCAACGCGCGCACTTCCAGCGCTTTCTCGCCGGCACGCAGGAGGCCTCATGAGCAGCTTCACCCGCATCCCGGTGGTCGACGTCGCCGGCCTGTTCAGCCCGGACCTCGCCGAGCGCCAGGCCGTCGCCGGCGCGCTGGGGCAGGCCGCGCGCGAGGTGGGCTTTCTCTACATCACCGGCCACGGCGTGTCCCCGGCGCTGATGGACGGGCTGCACCGGGCGGCCGAGGCCTTCTTCGCCCAGGACTTCGAGACCAAGATGCGCCACTACATCGGCGCCTCCAGGACCCACAAGGGCTACGTGCCCGAGGGCGAGGAGATCTACGCCAAGGGCAAGCCGGACCACAAGGAGGCCTTCGACGTCGGCTACGAAGTGCCGGCCGACCATCCGCTGGTGCTCGCCGGCACGCCGCTGCTGGGGCCCAACGAGTGGCCGCCGGTCGCCGGTTTCAGGGAGGCGGTGCAGGCCTACTACGCGGCGGTGTTCGGCCTCGGCCGCACGCTGTTCCGCGGCTTCGCCCTGGCCCTCGGGCTGCCGGAGAACGCTTTCGACGATGCCGCGCAGTACCCGCCGTCGAAGCTGCGGCTGATCCACTACCCCTACGACGGCGAGGCCCAGGACGCTCCCGGGATCGGCGCCCACACCGACTACGAGTGCTTCACCATCCTGCTCGCCGACCGCCCTGGGCTGGAGGTGATGAACGACCTCGGCCAGTGGATCGACGCGCCGCCGCTGGACGGCGCCTTCGTCGTCAACATCGGCGACATGCTGGAGGTCATGACCGCCGGGGCCTTCGTCGCCACCGCCCACCGGGTGCGCAAGGTCGCCGAGGAGCGCTACTCCTTCCCGCTGTTCTACGCCTGCGACTACCACACCCAGATCCGCCCGCTGCCGCCGTTCGCCGAGGCCGGCGCGCATTACGAGCCGATCAGCATCGGCGAGCACATGTGGAGCCAGGCGCTGCAGACCTACCGATACCTGAAAGAACGCGTGGCCGCCGGCGAGCTCCGGCTGCCGGAACGCGCCCGCCAGCCCGCGAGCTTCGGCCGGCTGAAACACCAGCCGAGCGCGCTTTGAGCCCTGCCTTGCCCGTGAGCCATATGGAGAGACACCGATGAAGCGCCTGAAGAACCGGAGCCTGAGCGCCCTGGCCGCCGTCATGCTGGGCCTGAGCTGCCAGGCGGGGGCCGCCGAGACGCCGAAGACCATCGCCGCCGGCGAGCTCAAGGTCGGCATGGAGATCGCCTATCCGCCGTTCGAGTACTACGACGGCGACCAGGTGGTCGGCTTCGACCCCGAGGTATCCGCCGAGCTGGCCGAGCGCATGGGCCTGAAGGCGACCTTCAGCGACACGCGCTTTCCCAACCTGATCCTGGGGCTGAACGCCAACCGCTTCGACACCATCATCTCCGGCATGTACATCCTGCCCGAGCGGCTCAAGCAGGCCGATGCCATTCCCTACGCGAGGACCGGCGCGGCGATCATGGTGCGTGCCGATGCGGCGAAGAAGCCGCAGACGCCCGAGGAGCTGTGCGGCCTGACCGTCGGCCTGCAGCAGGGCACTTCCTGGATCGGCAAGCTCAACGAGCTGTCGGCGGGCTATTGCAGCGAGCAGGGCGCCGGCGCCATCACCATCAACGAGTACCCGACCAGCTCGGAAGTCTCCCAGGCACTGATGTCCGGCCACGTGCAGGCGCACCTGGAGATCGCCAGCGCCTCGCAGATGATGGTCGACAAGTCGCGCGGGCGGATCGTCATCTCCTCGCCGCAGTCGGTCTACCCGGAAGTGCTCGGCATCTACGTCAAGCAGGGCAACGCCCAGCTGCTGGACGCGCTCAAGGACGCGCTGGACGACTTCAAGGCGAGCGGCGAGTACCAGGCGCTGCTGAAGAAGTACAACCTGGAAGAAGCCTGATCCCGACCCGGCGGCGCGCCGGGCGTCGTCGACCGGCGCCCGGTGCGAGGTAGCGCATGCCGTTCGAGTGGACCTATTTCTTTTCGCTGTTCTCCATGCCCGGCTTCTGGCAGGCCAGCTGGACGGTGGTCAAGCTCAGCACCCTGGCCTGGCTGATCGGCCTGCTGATCGGCTTTGGCCTGGCCAGCGCCAGGCAGTCGGCGCATCGCTGGATCAGCGCGCCGGCCGGCCTGTACGTGTGGTTCTTCCGCAGCGTGCCGCTGCTGGTGCTGCTGATCTTCGTCTACAACCTCCCGCAGCTGTTTCCGGCCAGCGGCGCGCTGCTGTCGAACCCCTTCTACGCCGGCCTGCTGTCGCTGGTGCTGACCGAGGCGGCCTACATGGCGGAGATCCACCGCGGCGGACTGCTCTCGGTCGCCAGGGGGCAGCGCGAGGCGGCGCGCGCCTGGGCATCCGCGGGCTGGGCACGCAATGGCTGATCGTCATCCCGCAGGCCTTCCGCATCGCCCTGCCGACCCTGACCAACGAGTACGTGACCATCGTCAAGCTGACCTCGCTGGTCTCGGTGATCTCGCTCACCGAGCTGTTGCTGGTGGGCCAGCGGCTCTATGCGCAGAACTTCCTGGTGCTCGAGACGCTGGGGGCGGTGGCCGTCTACTACGTGCTGATCGTCACCCTGTTCGGCTGGCTGCTGCAGTACCTCGAGCGCTGCCTGGATCTGACCCGGCGCAAGCCGGAAACCCTCGACGAGGCCCGCGTACAGGCCCTGCGCGCCTCACTGCCGCCGGTACGCACGGCACCGGCCGCGGTCTCGCGTACCGGGCAGCCCGACGCCCTGCGGCTGCTGGACGTGCACAAGCGCTACGGCAGGCACGAGGTGCTCAAGGGCATCGACCTCGCCGTGCGCCCGGGTGAGGTGATCTCCATCATCGGCCCGTCGGGCTCCGGCAAGACCTCGCTGATCCGCACCATCAACGGCCTGGAAAGCATCGAGCAGGGCGAGATCGTGCTGTTCGGCGAGGACTTCATCCGCGCCGGCGACACCCCGGACAACCGCCGCCTGCGCGCCGGCGTGCGGCGCATCGGCATGGTGTTCCAGAGCTTCAACCTGTTCCCGCACCGCACCATCCTCGACAACGTGCTGCTCGCACCGCGCTACCACCGCCTCGGCGACCCGGCCACGCTGCGCCACGAGGCCCTGGCCCTGCTCGACAAGGTCGGCCTGCTGGCGCATGCCGGCAAGTACCCGCACCAGCTCTCCGGCGGCCAGCAGCAGCGCGTCGCCATCGCCCGCGCGCTGGCCATGAAGCCGGACATCATGCTGTTCGACGAGCCCACCTCGGCGCTCGACCCGGAGCTGGTGGGCGACGTGCTCGCCGTCATCCGCGAGCTGGCACGCGAAGGCATGACCATGCTCATCGTCACCCACGAGATGGACTTCGCCCTGTCGATCTCCAGTCGCGTGGTGTTCATGGAAGACGGCCTGATCCAGGCCGACGCCCCGCCCGAGGCCCTGCGCACCCGCGGCGGCGAGCGTGTGCGGCGCTTCATCGGCCTCGACCAGGAGCAGCCGGCATGAGGTTCCGTCCACCGCCCTGACCGGCCCTGCGCCCTACGAAGAACAACGACCTCGCCCCACTGACTGCCGCGCCACAACCGCACCACCCACGACAACGCGTAGGGGAGTCACGCCATGTTCGACACGCTTGCCCGCCACTTTGGCCAGGACAGCCTGGCCGCCACCGACCCGTCCCAGCGCAGCCTCGGGCTGCGCGGCACCGCCGCGCTCTGGCTCGGCGCCAACGTGGTGGTCACCACCATCCTTACCGGCATGCTGCTGGTGCCGGACCTGCGCTTCGGCCAGGCGATGTTCATCGTCCTGCTCGGCTCCGCGCTCGGAATCCTGCCGCTGGTGCTGGTCGGCCTGATGGGCCAGCGCAGCGGCCTGTCGACCATGGTGCTGGCGCGCGCCAGCTACGGCGTGCACGGCGCCAAGCTGCCCTCGCTGGTCAACCTGGTGAGCCTGCTGGCCTGGAGCTGGATCCAGGCGCTGCTGGCCGGCATGAGCCTGAACTACGCGGTCGAGGCCACCACCGGCTACAGCAACCTGCCGCTGTTCACCGTGCTCTGCGAAACCCTGGTGGTGCTCATCGCCCTGCGCGGGCACCTGGGCATCGAGCGGGTCGAGCGCTGGGCGGCGGTCGGCATGCTGCTGCTGGCCGGCGCGGTGTTCTACGCCATGGGGCGCAACTTCGCCTTCGCCGAACTGTTCGCGATGCCGGTCGAGCCGCGCAACGAGATCAGCGCCGGGGTGGCCTTCGACATCGTCATCGCCACGGCCTTCTCCTGGATTCCGCTGGCCGCCGACTACAACCGCCACTGCCGCAGCCAGAAGGCCGCGGCGGTGGGTACCTGGGTCGCTACGTCGCCGCCACCCTGCTGGCCATGGGCCTGGGCGCCGCGGTTTCCGGCTTCAGCGTGCTGGCCGGCATGCAGCAGACCTACGATCCGGCGGTGCTGTTGGCCGGCTTCGGCTTCGGGCTGCCGGCGGCGATCGTGGTGTTCCTCTCGGTGATGACCACCAACGTCATGTGCGTGTACAGCGCCACCCTGTCGTATCTGAACGTGCGCCCGCAGACGCGCTTCTGGAAGCCGGCGCTGGCGATCGGCGTGCTGTCGATCCTCGGCTCGCAGATTCCCGGCATCCTCGACAACTTCCAGAACTTCCTGCTGATCATCGGCAGCGTCTTCATCCCGGCCTTCGCCGTGATGATCGCCGACTATTTCGTGATCCAGCGCGGTAGCTACCTCGAGGCCGATCTGCTCGACCCGCGCGGCGGACGCTACCGCTACCTGGCCGGCTTCAACCCGGCGGCCTTCGCCGCCTATGCGCTGGGCGCGGTGCTGGCCTACTACTGGGGCTGGGTGGCGCCGCTGGCGTTCGGGGCTTCGCTTCCGGTATTCGTGCTGACGGCGGTGTTCTACGTGGTGCTGCGCAAGTGGCTGCTGGTGCCGCGCATGCAGGCCGCCTGAGTCGCGAAACCTCGAGGAGCCGCCATGAAGATCGTCGCCCGGCAGCAGTGGTTTGAAGTCCAGCGTCGCGACGACGCCATCAGCCTGATCCACGAGCCCTGGATCAGGCCGTTCTACCGCTGCAACCTCTGGCACGTGCAGGGCCGCGAGCGCGACCTGCTGATCGACAGCGGTTCCGGACTGGTCAGCCTGCGCGAGCAGTTGCCGTGGCTGACCGAGCGCCCGCTGCTGGCGGTGGCCAGCCACACCCATTTCGACCACATCGCCGGGCACCACGAGTTTCCCGAGCGCCTGGTGCACCCGGCCGAGGCGGACATCCTCGCCGCGCCGGACGGCGACAACACGCTCGCCACCGCCTTCGTCGGCGACGCCATGTTCGAGGCCCATCCCGAGTGCCCGCTGTGCTACGCCGAATACCGCGTACGGGCGGCGCCGGCGACGCGCCTGATCGAGGAGGGCGAGGTGCTGGATCTGGGCGACCGGGTGCTCGAGGTGCTGCACACCCCCGGCCACTCCCCCGGCGGGATCAGCCTCTGGGAGGCGCGCACGCGGACGCTGTTCTCCGGTGACGTGCTCTATGACGGCCCGCTGATCGAGGATGCCTACCACTCGGACGTGGAGGCCTACGCACGCAGCCTGGCACGCCTGCGCGAACTGCCGGTGCGGGTGCTGCACGGCGGGCACTTTCCCAGCTGCCCGGGCGAGCGCATGCGCGCCCTGGTCGACGCCTGGTTCGCCGCGCACCCCGGGCTGGCCTGAGCCGGGGCACGGACCGCCGGCTCAGACCGTGTGCAGGTACCAGTTGTACTCGAGGTCGGAGATCGAGTGCTCGAACTCCTCCAGCTCGCTTTCCTTGCAGGCGGCGAAGATGTCGATGTAATCCGGGCTGATGTAGCGCTCCATGATCTGGCTGTCGTCCAGCTCGCGCAGCGCGTCGCGCAGGTTGGTCGGCAGGCTGGCCTCGACCTTCTCGTAGGAGTTGCCCTCAATCGGGTCGTCCGGCTCGATCTTGTTGGTCAGCCCGTGGTGGATGCCGGCCAGCACCGAGGCCAGCAGCAGGTAGGGGTTGGCGTCGGCGCCGGCGACGCGGTGCTCGATGCGCACCGCATCGGGGCTCTCGCTGGGCACGCGCAGGGCCACCGTGCGGTTGTCGATGCCCCAGCAGGGAGCGTTCGGCACGTAGAACTGCGCCCCGAAGCGGCGGTAGGAGTTCACGTTGGGGCAGAGGAAGGCCATCGAGGCGGCCATGGTCTGCTGGATGCCGCCGATCGCGTGGCGCAGCGGGGCATGCTCGACCGGCGTTTCAGTGGCGAAAATATTGTTGCCATTCTTGTCCAGGATCGAGATGTGCACGTGCAGCCCGTTGCCGGCCTGGCCCGGATAGGGCTTGGCCATGAAGGTCGTGTCCATCTCGTGGTCGTAGGCGATGTTCTTGATCAGCCGCTTGAGCAGCACGGCGTAGTCGCAGGCCTTGATCGGGTCGGCGACGTGGTGGAGGTTGACCTCGAACTGCGCCGGCGCGCTTTCCTTGACGATGGCGTCGGCCGGGATGCCCTGTTCCTTGGCCCCTTCGAGGATGTCCTGCAGGCAGTCGACGTACTCGTCGAGGTCGTCGATCAGGTACACCTGGGTCGAATGCGGGCGCTTGCCGGAGATCGGCGAGCGCGGCGGCTGCGGCCGGCCGTTCACGTTCTCCTGGTCGATCAGGTAGAACTCCAGCTCGAAGGCCGCGCACACGGTCAGCCCGAGCGCGTCGAACTGGGTCACCACCTGGCGCAGCACCTCGCGCGGGTCGGCGAAGAACGGCGAGCCGTCGCGCTCGTGCATGGTCATCAGCAGCTGCGCGGTCGGGCGCTTCTGCCAGGGTTCCTTGGACAGGGTGTTGGGGATCGGGAAGCAGATGCGGTCGGAATCACCGATGTCCATGCCCAGGCCGGTGCTTTCGACGGTGATGCCCTTGATGTCCAGGGCGAACAGCGAGGCGGGCAGGTTGATGCCCTTCTCATAGACCTTGTGCAGGCTGGCGCGGTCGATGCGCTTGCCGCGCACCACGCCGTTCATGTCGGCGATCAACAGGTCGATGTAGAGGACCTCCGGGTGTTCCTTCAGGAACGCATTGGCTTCGTTTAGCTGAATGGCACGCGGCGGGGGCGACATGGTGAAGCACCTTCATTGTTAAAAATATCAATCAGTCGAGGACTCGCCTTGGAGTCAAACGAAAAGCCGAGAGGCTGTCAATAGCATCGGCGGGTGCCCCGAAGCGGCGCGCAGTGGGCATTTTTTGCACCTTTTTACGTGCTTCAGGCGGGCAGGCTGGGGCGGGGTGTTCGATGTTCTGCCAAGCGCTTGTCTAAAAAATGAACAAGGCTACTCTCGAACAACCTCTCCAAAAAGACGGTGCCTCATGCGTCGCGTGCCGCTGATAGGCGTTTGCGCCTGTACCAGGCAGATCGGTCACCATGTTTTCCACATCGCCGGCGACAAGTATCTGCGGGCTGCCGCCATCGCCGGAACGCCGCTGGTCATCCCGGCGCTCGGCAGCCTGATCGACAGCCAGGCCCTGCTCGACAGTCTAGACGGTCTGCTGCTGACCGGCTCGCCTTCCAACGTCGAACCCCATCGCTACCAGGGCCCCGCCAGCGAGGCCGGCACCCTGCACGACCCTGCCCGCGACGCGCTGACCCTGCCGCTGATCCGCGCCGCGGTAACCGCCGGCGTGCCGCTGCTGGGCATCTGCCGCGGCTTCCAGGAAATGAACGTGGCCTACGGCGGCAGCCTGTACCAGAAGGTGCACGAGACCGGCCGTCACGCCGATCATCGCGAATCGCCGGACGACCCGGTGGAAATCCAGTACGGCCTGCGCCACCCGGTGCGGGTGCAGCCCGGCGGCTGGCTGCAGCGTTGCGGACTGCCGGTCGAGATCCAGGTGAACTCGGTGCACGGTCAGGGGGTCGAGCGTCTGGGCGAGGGGCTGCGCATCGAGGCGCTGGCACCCGACGGGCTGATCGAGGCCTTTTCCGTCGAGGGCGCCAGACGTTTCGCCGTGGGCGTGCAATGGCACCCGGAGTGGCAGGTGCACGACCATCCGCACTATCTTGCCTTGTTCGAGGCATTCGCCGAGGCCTGCGCGGAGCGGGCCCGGCAACGTTGATCGCCGAAGGACCGGCGGTCGTTCCCCCAAACCGAGGTCATCATGACTACCAAGCTGGACCAGCTCACAGGCTGGCTGAAAGAACGCAAGATCACCGAAGTCGAGTGCCTGATCAGCGACCTGACCGGCATCGCCCGGGGCAAGATCTCGCCGACCAACAAGTTCCTCGACGAGAAGGGCATGCGCCTGCCGGAAAGCGTGCTGCTGCAGACCGTCACCGGCGACTACGTCGAGGACGAGATCTACTACGACCTGCTCGACCCGGCGGACATTGACATGTTCTGCCGCCCCGACCCGAACGCCGTGTTCCTCGTGCCCTGGGCCATCGAGCCCACCGCCATGGTGATCCACGACACCTTCGACAAGATGGGCAACCCCATCGCGCTGTCGCCGCGCAACATCCTCAAGAACGTGCTCAAGCTCTACGCCGACCGCGGCTGGCAGCCGATCGTCGCGCCGGAGATGGAGTTCTACCTGACCAAGCGCTGCGAGGACCCCGACCTGCCGCTGCAGGCCCCGGTGGGCCGTTCCGGCCGCCAGGAGACCGGCCGCCAGTCGTTCTCCATCGACGCGGCCAACGAATTCGACCCGCTGTTCGAGGACATGTACGACTGGTGCGAGGCGCAGGGCCTGGACCTGGATACCCTGATCCACGAGGAAGGCACGGCGCAGATGGAGATCAACTTCCGTCACGGCGAGGCGTTGCACCTGGCCGATCAGATCCTGGTGTTCAAGCGCACCATGCGTGAGGCGGCGCTCAAGCACAACGTGGCGGCCACCTTCATGGCCAAGCCGATGACCGGCGAGCCGGGCAGCGCCATGCATTTGCACCAGAGCGTGGTGGACCAGGTCACCGGACGCAACATCTTCTCCAGCGAGGACGGCTCCATGAGCGAGCTGTTCCTGCACCACGTCGGCGGCCTGCAGAAGTACATCCCCGAGCTGCTGCCGCTGTTCGCGCCGAACGTCAACTCGTTCCGCCGCTTCCTGCCCGATACCTCGCGCCGGTGAACGTCGAGTGGGGCGAGGAGAACCGCACCGTGGGCCTGCGCGTACCGGACTCGACGCCGCAGAACCGCCGGGTCGAGAACCGCCTCGCCGGGGCCGACGCCAACCCCTACCTGGCGATCGCCGCCAGCCTGCTGTGCGGCTACATCGGCATGATCGAGCAGCTGCCGCCGAGCCAGCCGGTGCGCGGGCGCGGCTACGAGCGGCGCAACCTGCGCCTGCCGCTGAACCTGGAAGCGGCGCTCGAACGGATGGAGACCTGCACCGCGCTGGAGCGCTACCTGAGCCCGAAATTCATCCGCGGCTACGTGGCGGTCAAGCGCGCCGAGCACGAGAACTTCAAGCGCGTGATCAGCTCCTGGGAGCGCGAGTTCCTGATGCTGTCGGTGTAGGCGGAAAAGCCGATAAAGGCGCTAGAGGCTGGAAGGCTGGACGAAAAGGCAGCCGTAGGTGGATGGCGCTTCTTTCATCCACCTGTGAGCTCGCAAGAATAATTCGGAGATGAACGATGAGTGATTCGCAGACCCTTCAATGGCAGGCGCTCGGGCGCGACCACCACCTGCCGCCGTTCACCGACTACAAGGCGCTGAACGCCAAGGGCACGCGCATCATCACCCGGGCCGAGGGCGTCTACCTGTGGGACAGCGAAGGCCACCGCATCCTCGATGCGATGGCCGGGCTGTGGTGCGTCAACGTCGGCTACGGGCGCGAGGAGCTGGTGGAGGCGGCCAGCCGGCAGATGCGCGAGCTGCCGTACTACAACCTGTTCTTCCAGACCGCCCACCCGCCGGCGCTGGCGCTGGCCAAGGCCATCGCCGACATCGCCCCGCAGGGGATGAACCACGTGTTCTTCACCGGTTCGGGGTCCGAGGCCAACGACACCGTGCTGCGCATGGTGCGCCATTATTGGGCGATCAAGGGCAGGCCTGAGAAAAAAGTGATCATCGGCCGCTGGAACGGCTACCACGGCTCCACCGTCGCCGGCGTCAGCTCGGCGGGATGAAGGCGATGCACGGGCAGGGCGACCTGCCCATCCCCGGCATCGTGCACATCGACCAGCCCTACTGGTACGGCGAGGGCGCCGACAGCGATCCGGAGGCGTTCGGCACCCGCATCGCCGACCAGCTGGAGCAGAAGATCCTCGAGCTGGGCGAGGAGCGCGTCGCCGCCTTCATCGCCGAACCGATCCAGGGCGCCGGCGGCGTGATCATCCCGCCGGACAGCTATTGGCCGCGCGTGCGCGAGATCCTCGCCAGGTACGACATCCTGTTCGTCGCCGACGAGGTCATCTGCGGCTTCGGCCGCACCGGCGAGTGGTTCGGCAGCGACTACTACGGCAACGCCCCGGACCTGATGCCGATCGCCAAGGGCCTGACCTCCGGCTACATCCCCATGGGCGGCGTGATCGTCCGTGACGAGGTGGTCGAAACCCTCAACGAGGGCGGCGAGTTCTACCACGGCTTCACCTACTCCGGGCACCCGGTGGCCGCCGCCGTGGCGCTGGAGAACCTGCGCCTGCTGAGGGAAGAAGGCATCGTCGAGCGGGTGAAGGCGAAAACGGCGCCATATTTGCAAGCACGCTGGCGTGAACTGGCGGAGCACCCGCTGGTTGGCGAGGCACGGGGCGTCGGCATGGTCGGCGCGCTGGAACTGGTGAAGAACAAGAGGACGCGCGAGCGCTTCGCGGAGCCCGGCATCGGCATGCTCTGCCGCGAGCACTGCTTCCGCAACGGGCTGGTCATGCGGGCGGTCGGCGACACCATGATCATCTCCCCGCCGCTGGTGATCAGCGAGGCGGAGATCGACGAACTGATCGCCAAGCACGTCAGTGCCTGGATGCGACGGCGCGGGACGTTCTGTGATCGCTCCCGTCCGGCGCTGCGAGCCCCGCCCAGGCCGCTGGCGGGACGGGGCTCGCACGCTGGCGGCGGGCTGTTAAAACCGTTTCGAAATTGCCAGACTTCGCGGGTGCGCTCGCCCGGGCCGACGGTGCCCGGACGCCGGCGCACGCCCGAACGAATCGGACCTCGGAACCCGCGCGGCCTCGCGCCGCCTCGAGGGCCTGTCACTGCCCCAAATAATAGAGACGACAACAGGAGCTGCACGGATGAAACCCTTTGCCAAGACCCTACTCGCCTTGACGCTGGCCGGCGCTGTCGCCGGGGTGGCCCAGGCTCAGGAAAAGGTGCTGCACGTTTACAACTGGTCCGATTACATCGCCGAAGACACCCTGGACAACTTCACCAAGGAAACCGGCATCAAGGTCGTCTACGACGTGTTCGACAGCAACGAGGTGCTGGAAGCCAAGCTGCTGTCCGGCGGTTCGGGCTATGACGTGGTGGTGCCGTCCAACCCGTTCCTTGCCAAGCAGATTAAGGCGGGCGTGTTCCAGAAGCTCGACAAGTCCAAGCTGAGCAACTGGGACAACCTCGACAAGGACCTGCTCAAGGCGCTCGACTCCAGCGATCCGGGCAACCAGTACTCGATTCCCTACATGTGGGGCACCATCGGCATCGGCTACAACGTCGACAAGGTCAAGGCCGTGCTCGGCGACGATGCGCCGGTCGACTCCTGGGACCTGGTGTTCAAGCCGGAGAACATCGAGAAGCTCAAGTCCTGCGGCGTGACCTTCCTCGACTCCCCGACCGAGATCATCCCCGCGGCCCTGCACTACCTGGCTATGCCCCGGACAGCGGCAAGGCGGACGAGCTGAAGAAGGCCGAGGAGCTGTTCCTGCAGATCCGCCCGCACGTGGCCTACTTCCATTCCTCCAAGTACATCTCCGACCTGGCCAACGGCAACGTCTGCGTGACCATTGGCTATTCGGGCGACATCTACCAGGCCAAGTCCCGCGCCGAAGAGGCCGGCAACGGCGTGAACGTCGGCTACCAGATTCCGAAGGAAGGCGCCGGCAGCTTCTTCGACATGCTGGCCATCCCCGCCGACGCCAAGAATCCCGAAGCCGCGCACGTGTTCCTGAACTACCTGCTCGAGCCCCAGGTAATGGCCGAGATCACCAACTACGTGCAGTTTCCCAACGGCAATGCCGCAGCCACCCCGCTGATCGACGAGGCGATCCGCACCGACCCGGGCATCTACCGAGCCAGGACGTGCTGCAGAAGCTCTATACCTTCCCGGACCTGGATCCGAAGACCAGCGCGCCATGACCCGCAGCTGGACCAAGATCAAATCCGGCCGCTGACTGGTGCCGCGACCGGTCGGGTGTGACCGACCGGTCGCCATTCGCCCCGGCCCGCCGCGGCGGCCCCTGTTTTTCCCGGCGCGAGCATCGGATCGCTCGCGCCTGTTGATTTTTCGAGGTTTTTACAATAAACAGGCGCGCCTTTTGCCCGCTGGGCAGTGAGTGGCCTGGAACCAGAGGACAATTCCCATGCGCTCGACTCTCAAGACGCTGATCGTCGCCGCCACCGTCGCGGCCGCTGCCCAGGCGCAGGCCCAATCCAGCGTGCACATCTACAACTGGTCGGACTACATCGGCGAGGACACCCTGGCGCAGTTCGAGCAGGCCACCGGGATCAAGCCGGTCTACGACGTCTTCGATTCGAACGAAACCCTGGAAGGCAAGCTGCTCGCCGGGCGCAGCGGCTACGACGTGGTGGTGCCGTCGAACCATTTCCTCGGCAAGCAGATCAAGGCCGGCGCCTTCCAGAAGCTCGACAAGTCCAAGCTGCCGAACTGGGAAAACCTCGACCCGGCGCTGCTCGAGCAGCTCGAGCGCAACGACCCGGGCAACCTCTACGCGGCGCCCTACCTGTGGGGCACCAACGGCATCGGCTACAACGTGGAGAAGGTCAAGGCTGCGCTTGGCGTGGACGAGATCGATTCCTGGGCCGTGCTGTTCGAGCCGGAGAATATGAAGAAGCTCGCCAGCTGCGGCGTGGCCTTCCTCGACTCGGCCGACGAGATGCTCCCGGCGGTGCTGAACTACCTCGGGCTGGACCCGAACAGCCAGAATTCCGAAGACTACGAGAAGGCCGAGGCCAAGCTGCTCGCGGTGCGCCCGTACGTCCGCTACTTCCACTCGTCCAAGTACATTTCCGACCTCGCCAACGGCAACATCTGCGTCGCCGCCGGCTTCTCTGGCGACGTGTTCCAGGCCGCCGCGCGGGCCGAGGAAGCCGGGCGCGGCATCGAGATCGCCTATGCGATCCCGAAGGAGGGCGCCAACCTCTGGTTCGACATGTTGGCGATCCCGGCCGACGCGGCCAATCCGGACCAGGCGCACGCCTTCATCAACTACCTGCTCGACCCGCAGGTGATCGCCGCGGTGAGCGATTACGTCGGCTACGCCAATCCGAACCCGAAGGCCGGCGAGCTGATGGACCCCGAGGTGCGCAACGATCCGTCGGTGTACCCGTCTCAGGAGGTCATCGACCGGCTGTACGTGTCGGCGGAACTGCCGCCGAAGGTCCAGCGCCTGATGACCCGTAGCTGGACCAAGATCAAGTCCGGCACCTAGCAGTCGAGCCCGGCGCGCCCCGGCAGCAGGACCGCGGCGCACGGGCTCGATGATTTTTCCGTTCATAGGGGAGCTTGCGCATGGCCGTTGCCTCCAGCGCCTACAAGAAAGCCGTCACCGGCGAGAGCAAGACCAAGCAGGTGCTGCTGAAGATCGACCGTGTCACCAAGAAGTTCGACGAAACCGTCGCGGTCGACGACGTGTCCCTGAGCATCCACCAGGGCGAGATCTTCGCGCTGCTGGGCGGCTCCGGTTCGGGCAAGTCGACGCTGCTGCGTATGCTTGCCGGCTTCGAGCGGCCCACCGACGGCCGCATCTTCCTCGACGGCCAGGACATCACCGACCTGCCGCCGTACGAGCGGCCGATCAACATGATGTTCCAGTCCTATGCGCTGTTCCCGCACATGACGGTGGCCCAGAACATCGCCTTCGGCCTCAAGCAGGACGGCCTGCCCAAGGCCGAGGTCGAGGCGCGCGTGGAGGAGATGCTCAAGCTGGTGCAGATGGCCCAGTATGCCAAGCGCAAGCCGCACCAGCTGTCCGGTGGCCAGCGCCAGCGCGTGGCGCTGGCCCGCTCGCTGGCCAAGCGTCCCAAGCTGCTGCTGCTCGACGAGCCGATGGGCGCGCTGGACAAGAAGCTGCGCTCGCAGATGCAGCTGGAGCTGGTGCAGATCATCGAGCGCGTCGGGGTGACCTGCGTGATGGTCACCCACGACCAGGAAGAGGCCATGACCATGGCCGAACGCATCGCCATCATGCACCAGGCTGGATCGCCCAGGTCGGCAGCCCGATGGACATCTACGAGACGCCGGCCAGCCGCCTGGTGTGCGAGTTCATCGGCAACGTCAACCTGTTCGACGGCGAGCTGATCGAGGACGTGGAAGACCACGCGGTGATCGCCTGCCCGGAACTGGAGCAGCCGATCTACGTCGGCCACGGCATCAGCACCCGCGCGCAGGACAAACGCATCACCTACGCGCTGCGCCCGGAGAAGGTGATCATCGGCACCGAGCTGCCGGAGCTGCAACGCCCCGGCTACAACTGCGCCCAGGGCGTGGTGCACGACATCGCCTATCTCGGCGGGCATTCGATCTACTACGTCAGGCTGCCGTCCGGAAAGATCGTCCAGGCGTTTCTCGCCAACGCCGAACGGCACGTGAAATGGCCGACCTGGGAAGAGGAGGTGTACGTGTACTGGTGGGACGACAGCGGCGTGGTGCTGCAGGCATGAACCGGTCCCGGCTGAACAGCGGGCGCCGGCTGGTCATCGGCGTACCCTTCGTCTGGCTGTTCCTGTTCTTCATGCTGCCGTTCTTCATCGTGCTGAAGATCAGCTTCGCCGAAGCGGACGTGGCCATCCCGCCCTACACCGAGATCGTCAGCTACGCCGAGCAGCAGCTGCAGGTGGTGCTCAACCTCGGCAACTACCTGTTCCTCACCGAGGACGAGTTGTACCTGGCGGCCTACCTCGGTTCGCTGAAGATCGCCCTCATCAGCACGCTGCTCTGCCTGCTGATCGGCTACCCGATGGCCTACGCCATCGCCCGGGCGCGCAAGGACCTGCAGACCGTCCTGCTGCTGCTGATCATGATGCCGACCTGGACCGCGATCCTGATCCGCGTCTACGCCTGGATGGGCATCCTCAGCAGCAACGGCATCCTCAACGAGTTCCTGCTCGGTATCGGCCTGATCGACCAGCCGCTGCGCATCCTCAACACCGACGTCGCGGTGTACATCGGCATCGTCTACTCGTACCTGCCGTTCATGGTGCTGCCGCTGTACGCCAACCTGGTCAAGCACGACCTCAGCCTGCTGGAGGCGGCCGCCGACCTCGGCGCGCGCAACCTGGCGAGCTTCTGGAAGATCACCGTGCCGCTGTCGAAGAACGGCATCATCGCCGGCTGCATGCTGGTGTTCATCCCGGCGGTGGGCGAATTCGTCATCCCCGAGCTGCTCGGCGGCCCCGAGACGCTGATGATCGGCAAGGTGCTGTGGCAGGAATTCTTCAACAACCGCGACTGGCCGGTGGCCTCGGCGCTGGCGGTGGTGATGCTGGCGATCCTGATCGTGCCGATCATCCTGTTCAACCGGAACCAAGCGAAGGCGCTGGAGGGCAAGGTATGAGACGCCCGAGTTTCTCCACCCTGATCCTGGTGCTCGGGCTGGTGTTCATCTACCTGCCGATGGTGCTGCTGGTCATCTACTCGTTCAACGCCTCGCGACTGGTGACGGTCTGGGGCGGCTGGTCGGTGAAGTGGTACGCCGGCCTGCTGGACAACAGCCAGTTGATGGGCGCGGTGGCGCGCTCGCTGGAGATCGCCTGCTACACGGCGATCGCCGCCACCGTGCTGGGCACCATGGCCGCCTTCGTATTGACCCGCATCCCGCGTTTCCGCGGGCGCACCTTCTTCGGCGGGCTGGTCACCGCGCCGCTGGTGATGCCGGAGGTGATCACCGGCCTGTCGCTGCTGCTGCTGTTCGTGGCCATGGCCCAGCTGATCGGCTGGCCGGCGCAGCGCGGGCTGACCACCATCTGGATCGCCCACACCACCTTCTGCGCCTCCTACGTGGCGGTGGTGGTCTCGGCGCGCCTGCGCGAGCTGGACCTGTCGATCGAGGAAGCGGCGATGGACCTGGGCGCGCGCCCGTGGAAGGTATTCGTGCTGATCACCATCCCGATGATCGCGCCCTCGCTGATGGCCGGCGCGATGATGTCCTTCGCCCTGTCGCTCGACGACCTGGTGCTGGCGAGCTTCGTCTCGGGCCCCGGTGCCACCACCCTGCCGATGGAGATCTTCTCCGCCGTGCGCCTGGGCGTGAAGCCGGAAATCAACGCGGTGGCCAGCCTGATCCTGCTGGCGGTGTCGCTGTTCACCTTCCTCGCCTGGTACTTCACCCGGCGCGCGACAAGCGCCGCAGCCGCGCCATGCAGCAGCGCTGGAGGAAGCGGCGAGGCGGGCCTGGACAAGCCGCTGGTGGCGCCGCCGGCGCACAGCTGACCCACCGCGCTCCCGGAGAGGGACGGGCTTAT
>LZQQ01000065.1_pt1 | contig 17167 bp, 18 predicted proteins | sample 768581 | NCBI WGS metagenome assembly LZQQ01 (sample SAMN05207185, study PRJNA324510) | oil field metagenome | isolation source: sample BH-FW-20 from oil reservoir | place: India: Bombay High | collected 2015-11-25 | reverse complement strand
CGGCGGGTCAGGCCGACGAACTCGAGCATCTCCCGGGTACGCTCGCGCAGCGCCGCCTCTTCGCGGCGGAACGACGGCAGCCGCAGGATCGAGGCCGCCAGGCCGGCGCTGCCCTGCATGTGGAAGGCCGTCTGGATGTTCTCGAACACCGTGCAGTTGCCGAACACGCTGGTGCGCTGGAAGCTGCGCACCAGGCCGCGGGCGGCGATCTGCTCGGGGGACTGGCCGGTGATGTCCTCGCCGCCGAAGCGCACCGTCCCGGAGGTCGGGCGCATGTAGCCGGAGATCACGTTGAAGGCGGTGGTCTTGCCGGCGCCGTTGGGTCCGATCAGGCTGACGATCTGCCCCGGGTGAACCTCCAGGCTCACCTCGCTGAGCGCCACCAGGCCGGAGATCTTCATGGTCACGCCGGACAGGGCGAGCAGCGGCGCGCCCGGTCGGGGCTGCGCCATGGGCTGAAGCTGGACACTCATGCGTTGGCTCCTCGTGCCTTGGCCGGGGTGGCCGCGGTTTTCTCGCGCACGAAGCGCAGGCGCCGGACCAGCCCGTTGAACGTCGGGACGATGCCCTTGGGCATGAACAGCAGGAGCAGCACCATCAGCGCGCCATAGAGCATCCACTGCACCTCGGGCGCCACCACGCCGCGCAGCAGCTCCGGCAGCAGGCCGAAGATGATGCCGCCGACCACCGGGCCGGCCAGCGTGCCTTTGCCGCCGGCGATGACCATGATCACCATGGTGATGGTGTAGATGAACATGAACACTTCCGGGTCGATGATGCGCACCGTGTGGGCGTAGAGCCCGCCGGCGGCGCGGCGATGCCGGCCGAGATCACCGAGAAGACGATCAGGTAGCGGGTCACCGGGATACCGATCGACTTGGCCAGCGTCTCGTTCTCGCGCAGGGCGATGGCCGCGCGGCCGAAGCGGCTGAGCACCAGGCGGGCGACGATCAGGTAGGCCAGCACGTTGGCCGCCAGCACCAGCCAGTAGGTGGCGGACTTGCTGACCAGCTTGATCACCCCCTCGCCGGGAATCCACAGCGTCAGCGCCGGGATGGAGACCAGCGCCATCGGGCCCTCGGTGAGGTCCACCCAGTTCAGCGCGACCATGCGCATGACCTGCGCGAAGCAGATGGTGACGATCACGAAGTAGGCGCCGCGCACGCGGAACGCCAGCTTACCGATCAGCCAGCCGAAACCGGCGGCGACCAGGATGCCGCTGATGAAGGCGACCCAGACCGGCTTCGGATCGACCACCAGCAGGTAGCCGAACAGGCTGACATCGAAACCCAGCGACAGCAGCGCGCTGGTGTAGGCGCCGATGCCGAAGAAGGCCGCGTGGCCGAGGCTGAGCTGGCCGGTGAAGCCGAGCAGCACGTTCAGGCTGATGGCCGCGACGATCATGATGCCGGCGGCGGAGACCACCGACAGCATGTACGGGTCGGGCCAGAGCACCGGCAGCAGGGCCAGCAGGGCGACCACGACGATGAAAACGATCTTGTTCATGCTTAACCCACCCGCTCCTTGATGGCGAACAGCCCCTGCGGGCGGATGACCATCACGATGAGAATCGCCAGGAAGCCCAGGGCATCGCGGTAGGCGGTCGAGATGTAGCCGGAGCCGAATTCCTCGATGGCCGCCAGGGCGAAGCGCCCAGCGCCGCGCCGGGAATGTTGCCCAGGCCGCCGAGGATGACGATGGCGAAGGCCTTCAGGCTGGCCAGGTCACCCATGGTCGGCGCGACCACGAACACCGGCGCCAGCAACGCCCCGGTGACCGCGGCCATGCAGGAACCGAGGGCGAAGGTGAGCGTGTAGATGCTGCCGACGTTGACGCCGACGATCTTCGCCGCGTCGCGATCCTGAAAGGTGGCGCGCATCGCCAGGCCGAGCCGCGAGCGCTCGATGATCAGGTAGAAGGCGATCAGCAGCACCACGGCGGCACAGAACACGAACAGCCGGGTGGGCGACAGGTAGATGCCGCCGATGGTGATCGATTCCTGCGCGAACGGCGTCGGCACCACCTTGGCCACGCCGCCCCAGAGCAGCAGCTCGGCGTTCTGCATGATGATCATCAGGCCGATCATGATCAGCATGACCTCATCGATGTTCTCCAGCTTGCAGCGGCGCAGCAGCAGGAATTCGATGGCCGCCCCGAGCAACAGCCCGAGCATGCCGGCCAGCAGGACCGAGCCGAAGTAGTTGAGCCCGAGCAGGGACACCAGCGCGTAGGACACGTACGCCCCGAAGGCGTAGAGCTCGCCGTGGGCGAAGTTCACCACCCGCATGATGCCGAAAATCAGGGTGAGTCCGATGCCGAGCAGCGCGTAGGTCGAGCCGAGCACCAGGGCATTCACGATGTGCTGAAGGAACTGATCCAAAATCTTCTCCTGAACCACCGGACGGGTGCGGCCTGCCGGCGCCCGTCCGGGTCGGGTTTCACAATGCCGAGACTTCGCCGTCTTTCAGCTGAACGATGTAGATGTTCGGTTTGTTCTGCCCGCTTTCCTTGCCTTCCGGCCCTTCCTGGTGGAACGCGATGTCGCCGTTGACGCCCTTGACCTGGACCTTCCACAGCGCATCGCGGATGGCTTCGGGCTCGGCCTTGCCGGCGAGACGGATCGCCTCGGCGATGGTCAGGATGCCGTCGAAGCCGCGGAAGCCTTCGGTCAGGCCTGGGAACGGATAGCCCTTTTCGTTCCAGGCATCCATGTAGGCCTTGGCCAGCTCGGGGTTGGCGGCCTGCTGTTCGGCGGTCCAGGGCGAGAAGAACAGCAGGTGGGTGGTCACGTAGCCTTCGGGCCGGGGTTCTTCACCAGCGGCTCGGGGAAGGATCCGCCGGTGGTAATGATGCGCTGCTTGATGCCCTGCTCGGCGGCTGGCGGATCGCCAGGGTCAGCTGCTCGACGCCGGAGGTGACGATCACCGTGTCGCTGCCGGAATTCTTGATCGCCGCCAGCTGCGCCGACAGGTCGGTGGCGTCCGGCGCCATGGTCTCGGAGCGGCCCACTTCGATGCCCTTCGCCTCGAACACCGCCTTGAACTCGGTGGCCGCGCCCAGGCCCCAGTCGTTGTTCACCGAGAGGAAGTCGACCTTCTTGATCGCCGGCTGGAAGGCCGACAGCTGCTCGGCGAACGCCTGCGCTTCCATCTTCGAGGTCGGGCTGATGCGGAACACCCAGGGATTGCCGGAAGTGGTCACCTTGGACGACGAGGCCGTCTCGACCACCATGGGCACGCCGTATTCCTCGAGCTTCGGCATGGTGGCGAGGGTGAAGGTGGAGCCCCAGGCGCCCATCATCACCGGCACCTTGTTGCTGAGGATCAGCTTCTCGGCGGAGTTGACCGCCTCGCGCGGGTTCGACTTGTTGTCCTCGACCACCAGCTCGATCTGCTTGCCGAGCACGCCGCCGTTGGCGTTGAGGTAGTCGGCGGCCAGGCGCGCGCCGTTGGTCACGTAGGTGCCGGCCGCGGCGACCGAGCCGGTCAGCGGCTGCGACACGCCGATCTTGATGGTGTCCTCGGCATGGGCCTGAGACGCGAACAACACGCCCGTGGCCAGTGCGGCAAGTAGCTTTTTACGGTTGCACATGAAGGCTCTCCCGGCATTTCTCATCGTTGTGGTAAGTGGGTGCTGCGTGGTCAGACACGGGTCTGTCGGTACTTCAGCTCGCGGTACTCCCCCGAACCCACCGGGGGGTACTTCGCCTGCCCCTCGGGTGCCAGGCACTCGATGCGGGTGTCGTAGTTCGGGTGGTGGAAGAAGGCGATCGACAGCCGCGGCCGGGCGGCCTCCTCGGCGGGCGGGTTGACCACGCGGTGGGTGTTGGAGACCCAGCGGTCGTTGGTCCAGCGCATCAAGAGGTCGCCGATGTTGACGACAAAGGTGTCGGGCTCGGTTTCGACGTCGATCCAGTCGCCGGCGCGGGTCTGCACCTGCAGGCCGCCGCTGGCGTTCTCGCTGTTGAGGATGGTCAGCAGGCCGTAGTCGGTGTGCGCGCCGGCGCGCAGCTGCCCCGCAACGGGCGCGGCGGCCTGCGCCGGGTAGTGGTTGATGCGCATTGCGGTGATGTGGCGGTCGATCTTGTCGTGGAAGAACCGCTCGTCGAGCCCCAGCCGAGCGCGGCCAGCTCCATCATCTGCTCGGTCAGCCGCTCCAGCGCCAGGTAGTAGGTCCGCGCCGTCTCGCGCCAGCCGGCCGGGTGCTCCGGCCAGACGTTGGGAATGAAATAGCGCGGCCCCTCGCCTTCGGTGTAGTACGGCGTGGGCGGCCAGGATTCACGGCCGAGGTGGTAGTACTCCTTGATGTCCGGCGGCGTATCCAGGGCATTGCCGAACGACAGCGCCTCGAAGCCGAGCCCGCGGTAACCGCGCGGGGGTCTTCACGTCCTTCGGCGCGACCTGCTGCTTGATCTCGAACGCTGCTCGAAGAAGGCGTAGGACTGCGCCCGCAGCGTCTCGATCAGCGTCAGGTCGACGCCGTGGCCCTTGATGGTGAAGAAGCCGATCTGCCGGCAGGTGTCGTCGATCTGCCGGCCGACGCGCAGCCGCTCGGCGGGATCGCCGGCCAGCGCCGCCTGCAGATCGATCACGGGGATGGAAGCGCTCATGATCGTCCTCAGTGGTAGTAGGCGCCGCCGTCGACAACCAGCGTCTGCCCGGTGATGAAGCCCGCGTCGGGGCCGGCGAAGAAGGCCACCGCGCCCACCAGGTCTTCCGGGTACATGTCGCGGGGCAGCACGCGGCCCTTCAGCGAGGGGCCCTTGACCCCGGCCACCAGCGTCGGGTTGCGTCGACGCCGTCGCTGAGGGTGAAACCGGGCGCCACGGAGTTGACCAGCACGTTGTGCGGGCCCAGCTCGGTGGCCAGCGCCCGGGTCAGGGAAATCACCGCACCCTTGCTCGCCACGTAGTGGGCCATCAGCGGGTTGCCCTTGAAGGCCACCCCGGAGGAAATGTTGACGATCCGCCCGCCGCCGGCGCGCCTGAAGGCGCCGGTAGCGGCCTGGCAGCAGAGGAACAGCCCGATGACGTTGACGTCCAGCACCTGTCGCCAGTCCTGCGCGGTCAGCTGCTCGAAGGGCGTCGGCGTCAGGGTCGAGTAGATGCCGGCGTTGTTCACCAGCACGTCGAGCCGGCCGAAGCGGGACTCGGCCGCCTGGACCATCTCGGCGACCTGCTGCTCGTCGGTGACGTCCACCTGCACGCCGATCGCCTCGAGCCCGCGGCCCGCCAGCACGGCCGCGCTCTCGGCCGCGCCGCGGCGATCGCCGATGACCACCCTGGCACCCTTCTCGGCCAGATGCGCGGCGATGGCGAAGCCGATGCCCTGCGCCCCGCCGGTAACGATGGCCACCTGGCCTTCCATGCTCATTGACGACCTCCAAAGTGCTTGCGCCGAGGGCTGAAATGCGGTGTCGCCTGAAGCCGAAAAACCCAGCTTTGGACCACCGTTCCGAATGCCTTCGAGCAGAGCAACTCCTATGCCATCCTCCAAGCCACTCCCAAAGCCATACGCTAATCAATTGATAAACAAGTACATTTTCTAAATCATAAAACGTGGTGCACCACTCATTGATCTAGATCAGCTTCGTCATTGGCCTCTGGTGCTATAAGCCGTGCACGCTGGCGGGCAGCGGTTCGAGGCCCGCGCACCAGCATGCAGCAAACAAAGGGGCATACCTCTGAACTGGCGTAGACGACCATCCGTCCGGCAGGCCGCAAGAGAGGGAACGGGCTCGACGGACGGGCCGCGCCGCAGCCGGCGCGGTCAAGCCGGGCGTGAGCGGCATATCCGGGATTGGCCGGACACTTGCAGGCAGGCTCATGCAAGTCCCCGTTCGGACATCCGGCACCTGCATGGATCGGCGACACGCCACCTTTGGCCATACAATCGGGCCGTAGCCATGCAGTCGCGCCGACCCCATCCAGCAACGGGCATGTCACCCTGACGGCGAGAGTTATGAACAGTCCCGAGATCATCGATACCAAGGTTCAACTGGAGGCAGCCTACGGCCGCTCCGCCCTGCTCACCCGCCCCGGCTTCCTGATCCGCCGGCTGCACCAGATCCACTGCGCGTTGTTCCTGCACGAGACCCGCGAGTTCAACATCACCCCGGTGCAGTACAGCCTGATGACCGCGCTCAACACCCACGGCGAGATGGACCAGATCACCCTGGCCCTGGAGATCGGGCTGGAGCGCACCAGCGTCGCCGAGGTCATCCCGCGGCTGGAAAGCCGCGAACTGCTGCAGCGTCGCCAAAGCACCGAAGACCGCCGCGTCAAGCTGGTGAAACTGACGCGCAAGGGCAAGTACCTGATCAAGAAGATGGACGCCGCCGTCGCCCGCGCGCACGAACGCACCATCGAGCACATCCCCGCCGAGCAGCGCGACCTGTTCCTGCTGCAGCTGATCAAGCTGGTGGAAGCCAACAACGATTGCGGCACCGTGCCGTTCCGGCTGGCCTGAACGCGCGGCAGCGGCACCGGGGCCCGCCCGGTGCCTGAACGCGGCGCCTCAGAGGTACCGTTTCGGCAGCATCATGTGCACGCCCTTGTTGCCGTCCACCAGCTGGGTGACCCGCAGGTTTCCGGCCAGCGAACAGAGCATGTAGGCCTCGTTGCGCGACAGTTCGGTGCGCGCGCAGAGGTGCCGGACCATCTCGCGCACCGCCTGTTTGGCGGCATCGTCCAGGTCCTCGTCGAGGCCGATGGAAATCAGGTGGCTCTCCGACTCGGCGAAGGGATGCTCGATCTTCAGGTCCTTGCGCACGGTCAGGCGGAAGGTCCCGGTGATGCCCATTTCCAGGGCGGTGATGCATACCTCGCCGTCACCCTGCACCCCGTGACCGTCCCCGGCGAAGAACAACGCACCTTCGTTAAACACCGGCAGGTATAGCGTCGTCCCTGGCTTGAGCTCCTTGTTGTCCATGTTGCCGCCGAAGGCCCGCGGGACCGACGAGGTGCAGCGCCCCCAGGCCGGCGGCGGAGCGACCGCGACGATGCCGAAGAAGGGATCCAGATCGATTTCGGTGCCCCAGGGCAGGGTCGCGACGCCGCGTGCGGCATCGATGTGCGGGTGGATCGTCTGGTAGTCGGTGAACTCGTCGGGCAGCGTGCCCAGCAGCGGCAGGATAGACACATAGCCCCAGTCCATGGTGGGCTTGGCCTCGAGAATGTCGACTTGCAGGGTGTCCCCGGGCAGCGCCCCCTGCACGTATACCGGGCCGGTGACGAAATGCGGGCCCGGGCCCTTGCGCAGCCTGTCCAGCGCTTCGAGGTATTCCGGGAGGATGCGGGAGGTATCCGCGGGCAGGGATTCCCTGCCGCCGGCGGGAAACGAGGAGAGCGAGACGGTATCGCCGGAGGCGACGCTCAGAACCGGCGCGAACTCCGCGCTGAGCAGCCCCCAGACCATCGATTCGTGGGTGGGCGCGATGACGTGATGAGGCATGGTGTGGCTCCCGGAGTGGTCGAAGAGGTCTGCGGTCGCTCTAACCCTTCACGGCGCCCATGGTGAGGCCGCGTACGATGTGTTTCTGCAGGAAGAACACGGCGAGCATCACCGGAATCAGCGACAGCGTGCCGACGATGGCCATGGCGCCCCAGCGCACGCCCTGGGTGGTGATCAGCTCCGGTACGGCGACCGGCAGCGTCTTGACCTCCTGACCCCCGAGCATGAAGGCGAACATGAACTCGTTCCAGGCGAAGATGAAGCAGAGCATGCCGGTGGCGACGATGCCCGAGCGCAGCAGCGGCAGCACCACCCGCAGGAAGATGGCGAAGCGGCTATAGCCCTCGAGCATGGCGACCTCCTCGAGCGCTACCGGCAGATCCTTGCAGAAGCTGCTCATGACCCAGATATAGAACGACAGGTTGAATGTCAGGTAGGCCAGTGTCAGCCCCACATAGGTGTCCATCAGGCCGACCTTGGAAAAGATCATGTAGAACGGGATGACCATGCAGATCGGCGGCGCCATGCGCGTGGCCAGCACGAACAGGAACAGATCGTCCTTGAAGCGCAGCTTGAAGCGCGCGAAGGCATAGGCCGCCGGCGTGCCCAGCAGCACCACCAGCAGGGTGCTGATCGAGGCCAGCAGCACCGACGTGCCCAGGTAACCGATGAAGCCGTTGTCGATCACGTACCGGAAGTGCACCGGGGTGGGTTCGAACAGCCATTGCGTCGGCCGGGCGAACATCGCCGCGTCCGGACGGAACATGAAGCTGCCGACCCAGACCACCGGAAACAGCACGATGGCGGTGATCACGAGCAGCAGCGCCGTCCAGAGCAGCGAGACCCGGCTGCCGGCCTTCTTCGGTGCCTTTGCCGGCTTGAGGTCGCCGCGGCCGGCAAGGTGAGACGCTGGTTCATGGGTTTACTCCTAGAAGGCGTGCAGCTTCTTCTTGGCAAGGTGGTAGAACAGCGAACAGAGCACGAAGAAGCCGATCCAGACGATTACCGCGAAGGCCGCCGACTCGCCGATCCGCCACTGCTCGAAGCTCATGCGATAAGCCAGCAGGCTCGGCGCCTCGGTGGCCGTGCCCGGCCCTCCGGCGGTCAGGGTGTAGATGGTGTCGAACACCTTGAACGCGTCGATGAAGCGCAGCATGCCGATGACCGCCATCAGCGGCGCCATCAATGGCAGGGTCAGGCGCACGAAGATCTGCAGCGGCGACGCACCGTCCACTGCCGCGGCCCGGTACGGGCTCACCGGCAGCGCCTGCAGCCCGGCGAAGAACGCCAGCATCATGAACGGCGTCCACTGCCAGACATCGACCAGCGCCAGGGCCAGCAGCGCGTAGTCGGGCGAGGAGAAAACCGAGGTATCCGACAGCCAGCCGAAGCGCTCCATGATGTTGTAGGACAGCAGCCCCCAGGAGCCGGCGAACATCACCTTCCAGACCAGCCCCACGACGATGGGCGCCATCATGGTCGGGATGAACAGCAGCGGCAGGATCACGCTGCGCCCCCACACCTTCTTGTTCAGCAGCAGCGCTCCGGCCAGGCCGAGGACGAACTCCAGCGGGAAGGCGATCAGCATGAACTTCGCCGCCACGCCGAGGCTGTTCCAGAAGCGGTCGTTGCCCATCAGCGCGGCATAGTTGTCCAGCCCGGCGAAGTCGCGAATCCGCCCGTAGGCGACCTCGTGCATGCTGAGGTAGGCCGCGAACAGGAAGGGCACCAGGCTCACCAGCACCAGCACCAGAAAGGCCGGCGCCAGCAGCACGTACGGATACCATCGGTTTTCCAATTGTTTCATGGGGCTCCCGTCAGTCCGTCAGCAGACACTCGTCACAGATGGAAAGCAGCTTCTTCTGCCCCTGCTTCAGTGCTTCCTCGGCCGACAGCTGACCGATACCCACCTGCTGCACCAGGGGCGCCATGGTCTGGTCGATCTCGAAGAACTTCGGTGCCTTGGGCTTGGCGGTCACCGCTTTGAGCGACGCCGCCATCGCGTCGTACAGCGACTTGCGCGCGGCCTCCTGCATGACCGGCAGCTCGAAGGATGACTGGCGAATCGGCACACCGCCGCCGCCCATCTCCAGCAGCCGGTCCTGGGTGTTCCTGTCGATCATCCACTGCAGGAACAGGTAGGTCGCCTCGGGATTCTTCGACAGGCTGCTCATCGCCATCAGCGACGGCTCGCCGCCCGCGGTGTGCGACGCCTCGCTGCCTTCGAAGACCGGGATGCCGCGGTAAACGAACTTGCCGGCGTAGGTGCCGCCACCGTCGCGGTCGACCCCGAGCACGAAGTCGCTGAAGGCGATGGACTGGGCGGCGATGCCGTTGCCCATGACGGTGGGCACGTCGATCAGCGAGTACTCGGCCTGCCCCGGCGGGGCGAACTTCCAGAGGTCCGCCCAGAACTGCAGAGCCTCGACATTCTTCGGATTGTCCAGGTTCGGCTTGCCTTCGGCGTCGAACACACCGCCGCCAAAGTTGTTCAGGAAGACTTCCCAGACCGTGGTGAAGGTGGTGCCGCCGGGAATGCCCTCGAGCACGATGCCGTAGAAATCGTTCTTCAGCGGCTCGCCGGCCAGCGTCTGCCCAGCCTTGCGAGTGAAGAACTCGGCGATGTCGCGCATCTGCTGCATGGTGGTGGCTGGCGCCAGCTCGTAGCCGTATTTGGCCTTGAAGGCCTCCTTCTCCTCGGGATGGTCAAGCAGATCGGCGCGGGCCCAGTAGATCTGGTTGTAGTTCCAAGTCAGAAAACCGTAGCGCTCGTCACCATATTCGACCAGCGTCTTGTTCGCCGGCTCGATCAGGTCGTCCAGCGCGAGATCCGGATTGGTCAGCTTCTCGTCCTCGAGCAGCGGATCGATCGGCTCCAGCACGCCGGCGTCGAGCAGCGGGCCGAGTTGCAGGCCATGGAGCATGATCGCGTCGTAATGGCCGCGCCCGGAGAACAGATCGGCCTGCCCTCTATTGATCACGTCGCCATGGCTGAGCAGCTCGTACTCGACCTTGATGCCGGTTTCCCGGGTGAATTCCGGGACGAGCTTGCGCATGGTCTCCTGCAGCGGCGTGACCTCGTCGAGCACCCGGATGCTGGTCCCGGCGTATGGCTGCGCGGCTTCCTTGTAACTCCAGGCGAACGCCTGCAGTGGGCTGAGCGCGAGCACCAGGCCGATGCCGCGAAAAGCCGTGCGCCTCGCGAAGAATCCCTGGCCATTGGCTGACGTGTTTCCATAGCTATTGCGCCTCGTAGTGACGATGGGAAGGTGTGGAGCTGGGTGCAGCGTCTGGAGCCGGATCGCCGGCGAGCTGGCCGCTGTCGTGGTCGAACAGCAGCGTGTGTTCCGCAGCGATGGCGATGTGCACGATGTCGCCGACCGGCGCCTGGAAGTCGGCCGGCATCTTGGCCTTGACTCGTGCGCCGTGAATGTCGGCGGTGACCAGGCTGTACTTGCCGAAGGGCTCCACCGCATAAATTTCGGCACGAACCGAGCCGGCCGCGGCCGTGCCGGCGATGCCGGTGTGCAGGGGCGGGAAGCCGAGGGTGCAATAGGGCTTGCCCTGGGCGACGAGGCGCCGCATCAGGTTGGCCGGCAGCGTCATGCGCTCGCCGTTGCAGAGCGCCTGCAGCTCGCCATCCTCCTGCTTCAGCCAGATATCCAGCAGGTTCATCGCCGGATCGCCGACCAGGCGCGCGACGCTGGTGCTGCAGGGCGCCGAATACACCTGGTGCGGCGTACCCACCTGCCGGACCTGTCCGTCGACCAGCATCACCACCCGGTCGGCCACCGCCATGCCTTCCAGGGTATCGGGGGTCAGCCAGAGGGTCGGCTTGTCGAGCGCGCGCTGCCGACGCCGGATCTCGCCACGCAGGCGGTGGCGCAGCTTGGCGTCCAGATGGCCGATGGGTTCGTCGAGGATGAACAGGTCCGGCGCCTGGACCAGCGTCCGGCATAGCGCGACGCGCTGCTTCTGGCCACCCGACAGCTCGGCGGGCCGCCTCGACGCCAGGTGGGCGATGTCGGTCAGATCCAGCACCTCGTCCACCCGGCGGCGGATCTCGGCAGCGTCGAACAGGCCCTTGTGCGAGGGCGCCTGCAATGGCGAGGCAACGTTGCTGAACACGTCCAGTGTCGGATAGAGCGCGAGGGATTCGAACATGTGCGCGATGCGCCGCCGCTGCGGCGGCAGTGCGGTGAGTTCCTTACCACCGAGCCGGATGCTGCCGGCATCACCGACCTCCAGCCCGCTGATCAGCCGCCCCAGGGTCGACTTGCCAGCGCCCGATGGCCCGCAGACGGCGATGATCTCTCCCGGCGCCGCCTCGAGGTAGATATCGTTCAGCGCCTGCACCTCGCCGAAACGCTTGCTCAGCCCGGACACTACCAGCGCCTGCTCGCCCAACTCGACTTCCTGCTTGATCGCGGCGCCGTTCATGCGGCCTCCAGCGTGAGATTGCGACCGCTTTCACCGCAGAAGTAGTGAAAATCGCCGGAACCGAGCCCCAGACGCAGCACAGCGCCTTCGCGCGGGTGCAGCGGCCCGGGCACTTCGGCGACGAGGCGGCCTATCGGCGTGTCGAAGGTCAGCACCTCGCTATCGCCGTTGGGTTCGTAGGCCCAGAGCGTGCCGTCTACCGCCAGCATCTCGGACGAGGGCTGTAGCGATATTTTTTCCGGGCGTATGCCAATGACCAGGGCCGCCCCCTCCGGCAGCACCGCGAGATGCTCGCTCACGGCGGCCGGTGGGCTGAATTCGGACTGATCGCTGAGACGAACGCGAAGCTCGCCTGCCACCTGCACGCAATGGGCGGCGAGCAGATTCATCGGTGGCTCGCCGATGAAACTGGCGACGAAGATGTTCGCCGGGCGGTTATAAATTTCCGTGGGCGTATCGACCTGTTGCAGCACGCCCTTGTCCATCACCGCGATGCGATCGGCCATGGAAATGGCTTCGTTCTGATCGTGAGTGACCAATACCGAGGTGAGTTTCGCGGTCTGCTGCAGCCGCTTGATTTCGGTGCGCAATTGCACCTTCTGATCGGCGTCAAGATGGCTCAGCGGCTCATCGAACATGATCAATGCCGGCTCACGGACCAGCGCACGGCCGATCGACACGCGCTGTTGAGCACCGCCGCTCAGGCTCTGAACGGATTCCCCGCTGATCTCGCGCAGGCCGAGGAGTTTCAGCACGCGCTCGACGCGCTCGCCTATCTGCTGGCGGTCGACACCGCGAATCGACAGCGGAAAGGCAATGTTCTCGAACACGGTCAGGTGGGGATAGAGCGCGTAGTCCTCGAATACCATGGCCACGTTGCGGCTCGCGGTATCCAGTGCCGACACCTCCTTGTCCTCGAAGAAAATGGCGCCCCCGGAGATCGGCTCGATGCCCGCGATCATTTTCAGCGTGGTGGACTTGCCGCAGCCCGACGGGCCCAGCAAGGCAAGCATCTCACCGCGCCGACAGGTCAGATCGAGCCCGGGTATGGCATGGCTTTTCCCGTCGTAGGATTTGATCACGTTCTCAAGCCTGACTTCTATCATCGGTCCTCGATCCGTTCCGTATCGGTCGCCCGCGCGTCCGTGAAAACCTGCTGTAGCAAGATGGATACCATGCCAACCGGAATTCGTATCTTGCTGTTTCTAAAGTGATTTATTGGGATTGACCGGCATAATCTGGTGACCGGCGCGGCGGATGACCGCACCCAAGATATGCGGTATACCTCCTACCGCACCGAAGCGGTGCCCCAGCGGTCCTGCCTGCTCAGCCCAGGCGGTGGTCAGCCTTGAGGATTTCGCTCGCCCGCTCACCAATCATCACGCAGGGGGCAACGGTGTTGCCGGTGGTGATCTCCGGCATGATCGAGCCGTCCGCGATCCGCAGGCCTTCGATGCCGTACACGCGCAGGCAGCCATCGACCACCGACATCGCATCGGTGCCCATCTTGGCGGTGCAGGTCTGGTGGAAGTAGGTGCCGGCGGCGTTGCGCAGGAATTGCACCTGGGCTGCGCCGGTCAGTGGTCCGGGCATCAGCTCGCGCTTGACGAAGGGCCTGAGGGCGGCCGAGTTGCCGATCTCCCGGCAGAGGTCGATGGCCTTCACCAGCGCCCTGACGTCTCGCTCGTCGCTGAGGAAGTTGGCCTCGATACGCACCGGGTCGTCGAAGCGGTTACCGCCGATCAGCACCTGCCCACGGCTGTACGGACGCACCAGGCCGGGCGCCAGGGTCCAGGCGAGGCTTGGATCGACCGGCAGGTCGTACTGACGGCGGGTGATCTCGCTGCCGAAGGCGCATTCCTCCAGTACCGGCTGAAGATCGGGCGTCGGCAGCGACGGATCGCTCTTGGCGAAGAAGGTGAATTCCGCCGAGTTGTTGCGCGGCGGCTGAGGCTCGGGGTACTCCCAGCAGCAACCGGCCACCAGAATGTGGTCCTGGAAGTTCTGCCCCACGCCGGCAGGTGCTGCACCACCTCGATCCCGTGCCTGCCGAGCTGTGCAGCGTCGCCAATGCCCGACAGCATCAGCACCTTGGGCGTGTTGATGGCGCCCATCGACAGGACGACTTCACGGTCGGCATGCACTTCCAGCCAGCGGCCCCGGTGGCGCAGCCCGACGCCGATCGCGCGCCGGCCCTTTATCAGTACCCGCTCAACGCAGGCGTCAAGCAACACGTCGAGGTTGGCCTGTCCCATCACCGGCCGCAGGTAGGCGCTGGGGACCGACACCCGCTCGCAGGCCCGATGACTGGTACGTTGGGAATACCGCAGGCGCCGGGACCCTCCATGGCGGCACCGTTCAGGTCTTCAACGGCGGTTATGCCCAATGCCCGGGTCGCCTCGACAAGGGCCAGCGCCACCGGGTTCGGGTCTTCCGGCAGGGTGACATAGAAGGGCCCGTCTACGCCCCTGCGCGCCGGATCGGTGGGACCGTCCCAGCGCTCGATACGCTTGTAGGTGCGAATGACCGATTCGTAGCTCCAGCCCGGGTCGTCAGCAGCCTTGGCCCAGTTGTCGAAATCGTTCTTGTGCCCGCGCGCCCAGATCAGCCCGTTCACGCTGCTGCCACCGCCGAGTACCTTGCCCATCGCAGCGGCGGCGTCCTGCCGTTCAGGGCTTCCGAGGGTTCGGCGCGAAACTGCCAGTCGCGCTCGCTGCCGATGTTGCGCATCCACAGCCGCGAGTCGGTGACGGTCTCGGTGCGTTCGTCCCCACCCGCCTCGATGAGCAGCACCCGTACCTCGGGGTTCTCGCGAGACGGCACGCGACCACGCCGCCCGAGGCACCCGCGCCACACACGATGAAATCGTAGGTGCGGCCCGACAGGTCTTGCGCGTGCGAGAACATAACTCCTCTCCTCTGGCTGAGCCTTGCCGGCGCAGCCTGCATGCACGCAGGCGCCAGACCGACCGATGCAGCCATTCAGCAAGGGGCATGCCACGCATCCCGATCTCGTCAGGTCCCGCCTGCGAACGCATGGAAGTAGGCGAACCGGCGCCAGCGGCGCCGTTGTGCCGGCACCGATCACGCCCGAATAACGCACAAAAATAGGTGGCATGCCTCATGACTGGGCGTACCGAGCCCCTGGTGCGCGTGTATTCGGCCGCTGCGAGCCGTTGGTATGGATCATGCTCGAGATGGACGCCTCTTCATCAACCGACCACGAGAGCCAGCCCATGAGCACAGTTGCGGAAATCATCCAGGCGCGCCCGACCCAGCCACTCTTCATCAATGGGGAATGGCGGCTCGGCAGTACCGGCGAGGTGGCGGACAACCTCAATCCGGCCACCGGCGCAGTCTGCGCAGTGGTCGCACAGGCCAGCGCCGAGGACGTCAATGACGCCATCGCCGCGGCGCATGCGGCACGCCTACCCTGGCGCAAGCTGCTGGTCAGCGAACGTGAGGCCATCTTGCTGAAGGCTGCCGAGCTCGTCGCCCAACGGGCCGACGAACTGCGCGACACCCTGATCGAGGAAACCGGCTCGACCCTGCTCAAGGCTCCTTGGGAGGTGGGTTACGCCGTTGAGTGTCTGCGCTCGGCCGCCGCCTGCGTCAGGCAGGCCCACGGTGAGACCTTTCCCACCTGTTCGCCGGGGCAGATCGGCATGACGGTACGGCAACCGCTGGGAGTCATCGCCGGCATCGCGCCGTTCAACTCCCCCCTGCTGCTGTCGATGAAGAAGATCGCCTTCGCCCTGGCGGCCGGCAATACCTTCGTACTCAAGCCGTCGGAGCATGCGCCCCTGACAGGTTGAAGATCGCCGAGGTGTTCGAGGCGGCCGGCCTGCCCAAGGGCGTGTTCAACGTGGTCCCGGGCTCGGCGGAAACGGTCGGCAAGAAACTCGTGGAAGACCCGCGCGTGCGGATGATCACCTTCACCGGTTCCGAACGGGTCGGCAAGCTGCTCGCAGCCGAGGCCGGCAAGCAGATGAAGAAGGTGACCCTGGAGATGGGCGGCAAGAGCCCGCTGGTGGTGCTCGACGATGCCGATCTGGATTATGCGGTGGACGCCGCCGCCTTCGGCATCTTCTACCACCAGGGGCAGGTCTGCATGGCCAGCTCGCGGATCATCGTCGAGGACGGGCTGTTCGATGCGTTCTGCCAGGCGTTCACGGAAAAGGCCAAGGGCGTGGTGGTCGGCGACCCGCGCAAGCCCGACACCATCGTCGGCCCGCTGATCCGGCCGCAGCAGTGCGTCTTCATCGCCGAACAGATCGCCGATGCCGTGGGCAAGGGCGCCAGACTGCTGTGTGGCGGCACCTACGAGGGCCCGTATTTTCAGCCGACCGTGCTCGCCGACGTCACCCCCGAGATGGCGATCTACCACGAAGAATCCTTCGGCCCGGTCACCTCGCTGTATCGCGCCCGCGATTTCGAGCACGCCGTCGAGTTGGCCAACGACACCCGCTACGGGCTCTCTTCGGCCATCATCACCAACGATCTGCAGAAGGCCATGGCCTTCTCCGAGCTGTCGGACGCCGGCATGATCCACATCAACGATGCGACCATTTCCGATGAGCCACATATTGCCTTCGGCGGCACCGGCGACAGCGGTTTCGGCCGCGAAGGTGGCCGCGCCTCGATGGAAGAAATGACCGAAGTGAAGTGGGTGACCATCCAGACGGGCAAGCGCGCCTTCCCCTTCTGAACCTCCGACAACAGGTGCCATGGCAGCTCGACGGGCCACCCGTCGAGCTGGTCGGTCTGGTGGGCTTCGGCGCGCTATGCGCCTCAACCCCGGCCTGTCCGCGGTCTTGACCGCGATTCTTTGTTCCGGCATCGCCAAACGCCTGCCCCACCAGATCCCTTCTCCCTCCGGGAGAAGGTGGCCCGCAGGACCGGATGAGGGAGGCCTTGCACAGGCGCCCTCGCCCCGGGCCTCTCCCGAGGGGAGAGGGGGATGGTTCGGTGTCGGTTGATGGCGCCGTGCAGGCCCGTTCGCGGCCGAGACCACACAAAACCGGTGTACGCGACGCCAGGGGACGAGTTCGGGTGGATGTCGTACTTCGCCGCTCACCCGAACTCCATCCCGGTGTAGGAGCACGCTCTGCGTGCGACCCAGCCGGCAAATGCTGTCGAGGGCACTCTTTCCTGCGGGGCGGAAGCCGTTGGGCTTCGGCGCCGCGACCTCAGCCCCGGAACCGTCCGTGCAGGGCGCGCAGGGTGTGCAGGACCAGCTCGTCCGCGTGACGCGGGCCGAGCACTGACAGGCCGACC
>LZQQ01000064.1_pt1 | contig 17290 bp, 19 predicted proteins | sample 768581 | NCBI WGS metagenome assembly LZQQ01 (sample SAMN05207185, study PRJNA324510) | oil field metagenome | isolation source: sample BH-FW-20 from oil reservoir | place: India: Bombay High | collected 2015-11-25 | reverse complement strand
GCCGCGAGCTCGGCACCCTGCTGCGCGCCTGCGGCCAGCCGGACGCCGCGCAGGGCCTGCAGGACGAGGTCTGGCGCGTGATCCAGGCCACCGCGCACAACTACTCATCCATGCACCAGGACGCCGCCCGCGGGCGGCGCACCGAGATCGCTACCTGCTCGGCTACGCCCTCGCCCGCGCAGCTGAAACCGGCCTCGAGCTGCCGGCCCTGCGCGACCTGCAGCAACGCCTCGCCGACCTGCTGCGGGCACGCGGATTGCCGAGCGACTGAGCAGCCCGCTACCCTGCCCGAACCGGCGCGCGGCATCACCGCCGCAGCTGCTGTCGAACCTGTGCCATCTCCGTGAAGAGCCCGTCGATGCCCCTGCGCAAGCGTCTGGAAAACCTGTCGGTCGGCCACAAGCTGCTGGTCGCCCTGCTCGTGCTGCTGGCGGCGGTGCTGCTGGTCGCCAACCTGGCCTTCATCAGCGCCGCTACTGGATTTCACGCCAGAGCGTCGCCCCGCAGGCGCTGCACACGCTGGGCGAACTGTTTGCCACGCCGGAACTGAGCCACACCGCGCTCGACTCGCCGGAAACGGCCAATGCCCTGCTGCAGCGCCTCGACGGCTATGCCCCGCTGCGGGCGGCGCGCATCTACGACGCCCAGGGCCTGCCGCTGGCGGAACTGCAGCACGGCGAGCCGCTGAAGCTGCCCGCACGCATCGGCGACTACCGGCGCTGGCAGCTCGGCGAGCTGCGCGCCAATGCGCTGGTGGCGCTGCCGCAGCCCGAGGCCCGCCCGGGCACCTGCTGCTGGTGGCCACCAGCGAACTGCCCGGCGCGTTCTATACCGGCACCCTGACCGCCAGCGCGGCGATTCTGGTGGTCAGCCTGCTACTCTGGCTGGCGGTCGCGCGGCAGATCCGCAACTTCATCACCAAGCCGATTCGCGACCTGGAAGCGCTGTCGCGCCAGGTCACCCGCGACGAGGATTACTCGCTGCGGGCCAGGCCGAAGAACCACGACGAGATCGGCCGCCTGGCCGACGCTTCAACACCATGCTGTCGCGCATGCAGGCCCGCGAGAGCCAGCTCAAGCGCGCCCGCGACGATGCCCAGGCGGCCTTCGACCACGCCCGCGGCCTGGCCGAGGAAACCCGCGACTCCAACCGCAAGCTGGAACTGGAAGTGCAGGTGCGCAGCAAGATCGAGAAGAAGCTCACCGGCTTCCAGAACTACTTAAACAGCATCATCGACTCGATGCCCTCGGCGCTGATCGCGCTCGACGACCAGCTCTACGTCACCCAGTGGAACCAGGAAGCCAGCGTGCTTTCCGGCACGCGCCTGGACGAAGCGCTGAACCAGCCGGTGTTCCTCGCCTTCGAACCGCTCAAGCCGTTCCTCACGCAGATCCGCCGCACCGCCGAGCGGCATACGGTGGAGAAGATCGAACGGGTCACCTGGATGCGCGACGAGGAGCCGCACCACTACGCCCTGACCTTCTACCCGCTGACCGGCAGCGCTGGTCGCGGGGTGGTGATCCGCATCGACGACGTGACCGAGCGCATCCGCCTGGAAGAGATCATGGTGCAGTCGGAGAAGATGCTGTCGGTCGGCAGCCTTGCCGCCGGCATGGCCCACGAGATTAACAACCCGCTGGGCGCCATCCTGCACAACGCGCAGAACATCCGCCGGCGGCTGTCGCCGGACCTGCAGCGCAACCGGCAGACCGCCGAGGAGACCGGCGTGCGCCTGGATGCGGTCAACGAATACCTGCAGCAACGTCAGGTGCCGCAGCTGCTAGACGGCATCCAGCAGGCCGGTGCGCGGGCCGCCAAGATCGTCAGCCACATGCTCAGCTTCAGCCGCCTGAGCAACCGCCAGCTCGCCGAGTGCCAGCTGACCTCGATCATCGACCAGGCGGTGGAAATCGCCGGCAACGACTTCGACCTGGCCGAGGGCTTCGACTTCCGCGCCATCGCCATCGAACGGCAGTTCTCTCCCGACGTGGGGCGCGTGCCCTGCATCGGCAACGAACTGGAACAGGTGCTGCTCAACCTGCTGAAGAACGCCGCCCAGGCCATCCACCACCGCCCGGACAAGGCCGCCGGGCGCATCCTGCTGCGCACCCGGCTGGCACCGCCCTGGGCGGAGATCGAGGTCGAGGACAACGGTGGCGGCATGCCCGAGCACGTGCGCAAGCGTATCTTCGAGCCCTTCTACACCACCAAGGAGGTCGGCCAGGGAACCGGCCTGGGGCTTTCCGTCTCGTATTTCATCATCACCAACAACCACAAGGGGCAGATGGAGGTGCAGTCGCGCCCGGGCCAGGGAACGACCTTCACCATCCGGCTGCCGCTGCACTCGCCGGCCGAAGAAGAGCCGGCGGACACCATGGGGCACTGACATGGGCTATCGACTCTCGAAGATCTACACGCGCACCGGCGATCAGGGCCAGACCGGCCTGGCGACGGCCGGCGGGTCCCCCAAGGACCATCCCCGAGTCGAGGCCATGGGGCGAGGTCGACAGCCTCAACAGCCAGCTCGGCCTGCTGCTCGCCGAGCTCAGCGAGGCCAGGCACGCTGGCCCTCGCTGGCCGAGGTGATCGAGGTGCTCGGCCCCTGCCAGCATCGCCTGTTCGACCTCGGCGGCGAACTGGCGATGCCCGATTACCAGGCCCTGGATGCCGCCGAGATCGCACGCCTGGAGCGGGCCATCGATCACTGGAACCTGGAACTCGGGCCACTGGAGGACTTCATCCTGCCCGGCGGCTCGCGGCTGATCGCGCTGACCCACCTGTGCCGCAGCGCGACGCGCACGGCCGAGCGCCGCTGCCAGCAGCTCAATGCCGTCGAACCGCTGCGCGAGGCCCTGCCGGCCTACCTCAACCGGCTGTCCGACCTGCTGTTCGTCGCCGCCCGGCTGATCGCCCGCCGCCAGGGCCAGCCGGAGATTCTCTGGCGCGCCGCGGACAAGGCCGATGCCTGAGCAGCCGGCCGGCGTGCGTCGCCAAGAGGGCCTGCATGCCGCCTGGGAAGCTTCATCGTCGCCGTGGTGCTCGTCAACCTGTGGCTGATCCTGTTCGACAGCCTGTTCGGCGTCGGCCCGTTGAACGACCTGCTGGCCCGCGGGCTGCCGGCCTTCCATGGCTGGTACGGGCGCACCGTGCATGCGCACTTCGCATTGATCGATCTCGCTTCGTCGCTTTCTTCTTCTTCGACGTGCTGCTCGGCTGGGCCATCGCCCTGTTCGAGCGGCGCTACGCCCGCTGGTACTACTACCCCTTCGCACACTGGTACGACGTGCTCGGCTGCATCCCGCTGGCCGGCCTGCGCTGGCTTCGGGTGCTGCGCGTGGGAGTGCTGGCGCTGCGCCTGCAGCGGCTCGGGCTGATCGACATGCGCCAGTGGGCGCTGTACGGCTTCGTCAACCGCTACTACCAGCTGCTGCTCGAGGAGCTGTCCGACCGGGTGATGGTCAAGCTGTTCACCCGTGCGCAGCAGGAGATCGGCGCCAGCGACGCCCTCGCCCGGCGCCTGATCGAGGAGGTGGCGCGGCCACGCAAGGCGCGCGTGATCAAGGACGTCTCGCGGCGCCTGCAGGCGATGATCGAGGGCGGTTACCGCGACAACCGCGGCGCCATCGAAGGCTACGTCAGCGGGCTGGTCCAGCAGGCGCTGCGGGAAAACCGGGAGCTCGGCAACCTCAGGCGCCTGCCGCTCGGCGACCGGGTCGCGCACAGCCTGGAAGACGCCCTGAGCGACGTCGCCCGACGCCTGATCCAGGCGTCCGTCGAGGGCCTGCAGGGCCCCCAGTTCCAGGCCCTGGCCGAGCGCCTGGCGGACCGCTTCTTCGACGCCTGGCTGACCAGCGACGCCGATACCGACCTGGCCCTGGAAGAGCTGCTGATCGACGTCATCGAAGTGCTCAAGCAGCAGATCGTCGACCGCCGCTGGAGCCGTTTCGTCGGGCCGAACCCGCCGGCCGAACCGCCGTTCTGAATCAGCGCAGCCGGCCGAGGCGCGAGCCGATGATCATCTCGGACGCCCAGTTCACCAGCAACTGGGTATAGGCCTTCTGGTGGCAGGCGTCGCTCAGCGCGTGGTCGGCGCCGTCGATGATCCGGTGCGTCAGCGAATGCGACTGCACGAAGGCCGCGCGGTAGCTCATGATGGTCGGGTGCGGCACGAAGGTGTCGAATTCCGACTCGACGATCAGCACGTCGCCATGAAACTGGCTGCAGGCGCTCAACGCACGGTTTTCCGCGGCCGGCACCCTGCCGTTGCGGTAACGCATCAGCACCTCCCGGTCGAGGTCGCGCTTGGCCAGCGTCCAGTCCTCGTCGCGGTACAGCGCCGGCACCCGCAGCGCCAGCCAGCGCACCGGGCGCAACGCGGTGAGGATGGTCGACAGGTAGCCGCCGTAGCTCGTGCCGACCACGCCGATGGCGCTCGGGTCGATGTCCGGATGGTTGGCCAGCAGGTCGTAGGCGGCGATCAGGTCGCGCAGGTTGTGCTCGCGGTTGACCGTCTTCTGCTGGGCCAGGGTCTCGCCGTGCCCGCGCAGGTCGAACGACAGGCAGACGCAGCCGAGGCCCGCGAGCCCTGGGCGCGATCCAGGTCACGTGCCTGGCTACCGCCCCAGCCGTGCACGAAAAGCACGCCCGGCAGCTTGGTCTCGGGGGTCAGGAAGGTCCCGGCGATGCGCTCGTCATCGACCAGTATCTCCACCTTCTTGCTATGGGTTGCCATAGTCCTCTATTACCACGTACTTGGTTATGTAGCCGACTTCGGCGTCCTCGCCCTGGAACAGCACCGTCGCCCCGCCCGGCAGCTGCGGCGAAGGGCCGTAGACCTCCACCGAGGAAGCCTTCAGCGCCCGGCCATGACCGCCGCCGGCGAAGACCTCCAGCGCGGCGATCTCGGCACTGCTGGCCCCGCCGATGCGCCAGGACTGCTCGAGCACGCCGGAGCGCGGCTCGCCGCGTCCGTCGATCCCCTGGGCGATGTCGTAGTTGCGCCGGGACGCCAGCAGGCCCGGATAGCAGGCGCTCGCCGCCTCGTCGTAGACCTGCGCCTGCGACACCGCCAGGCGAGTACGCTCGGGCAGGTCGAGGGCCAGCAACGCCTCGAAGCCACCCTCCACCACCGTCAGGTCGGAGCCGCCGTAGACCTCCTGGCCGGCATTGTCGGGAGTCAGCCGCTGGGTGCCGTAATAGGTCACCACCTGGCCGCCGACCCGCACCTGGCCGACGCTGAAGGTGGTGACGTGCTCCAGGTGCGCCTCCACCACCAGGCCGCAGCTTTCCACGTCGCCGACATCGAGGGTCGCCAGCGCCTGTTCCAGCGTCTGTTCGTCGTGGAAGGTCTCCTGCCCGCGTCCGCCGGTGGCGTGCACCGGCTTGATCCGCGCCGGCCCCAGCGCCAGCAGCCTTCGACCGGCCTCGCGTGCATCCTCCAGGCAGAAGGCGGTGAAGCCCGGCAGCACGCTGTCGGCCACCCGCTCGCCGAACGCCGTCGACCAGCCTTGCGGAGCCTTGGCATCGGTGGAAACCAGCGGATGGCTGATGGCCTTGGTCTCGATGAAGGCCTGCGGCACGCGGCCGCCGAACAGGTCGGCTTCGTCCGCGAGCGTCAGCCCGTCCGGATGTTCGCCTATCAGCGTGCCGGACGGCACCAGGTAGAGCGGCAGGCCCCGATGCCGGTGCGGGTCGTATTCGCCGTCGAAGCGGACACCGAGCAGCCGCGCCAGGCGTTCGGCCAGCGCACGGTGCACGGCCTTTTCGTGCTCCGGCTCCCGCGGGCGGTTGGGAAAGGTGACGACGACGCGCCCACCGGCAGGCGCATGATCCGGTTTCGGCATACAGAGCGGCTCCTGGACAGCTATCGGGGCCGGTCATCCCGGGTGAGACAACACCGGCGAGTAATACGATAGACAGCCGAGGCCGCCGGATGATCCGGAGGCGCGACAGTCACCCTCATCCGGCCCTGCGGGCCACCTCCTCCCGGCGGGAGAAGGGAAAGGCTGTCGCGGCCGGGACTGCGACGAACGCCCGTAGGAGCAGGCTCTGCCTGCGACCGGGGGCCGGCGCGGAGCCTGGCCCTCATCCGGCCCCGGGGCACCGGCAGGAGAAGGAAAAGCGCCATGCGCAGACGAAGCCGGTCGGTGCACCGCAAAAAAAACAGCGAGCCGAAGCTCGCTGTCTGAGGGGCCGATCCGCGGAAGCGATCAGGCGCTGGTACGGATCAGGTGATCGAAGGCACTCAGGGAGGCCTTGGCGCCCTCGCCCACCGCGATCACGATCTGCTTGTAAGGCACAGTGGTCACGTCGCCGGCGGCGAACACGCCCGGCAGCGAGGTCTGGCCGCGCGCGTCGACCATGATCTCGCCGCGCGGCGAGAGTTCGACGGTGCCCTTGAGCCAGTCGGTGTTCGGCACCAGGCCGATCTGCACGAAGATGCCTTCCAGCTCGAGCGAGTGGAACTCGCTGGAGTTGCGGTCCTTGTAGGTCAGGCCGGTGACCTTCTGGCCGTCGCCCTTGACCTCGCTGGTCAGCGCGCTGGTGATCACGTCCACGTTCGGCAGGCTGTAGAGCTTCTTCTGCAGCACGGCGTCGGCACGCAGCTGGCTGTCGAATTCGATCAGCGTGACGTGGGCGACGATGCCGGCCAGGTCGATGGCTGCCTCGACACCGGAGTTGCCGCCACCGATCACCGCAACGCGCTTGCCCTTGAACAGCGGGCCGTCGCAGTGCGGGCAGTAGGCCACGCCGCGGCCACGGTATTCCTGCTCGCCGGGCACGTTCATCTCGCGCCAGCGGGCGCCGGTGGCGAGGATGACGGTCTTGGCCTTCAGCTCGCCGCCGCCGACGAACCTGACGGTGCTCAGACCGCCTTCCTCGGTGCAGGGCACCAGGCTCTCGGCGCGCTGCAGGTTCATGATGTCGACCTCGTACTGACGCACGTGCTCTTCGAGGGCGCGGGCCAGTTTCGGGCCTTCGGTCTCCTGGATGGAGATGAAGTTCTCGATCGCCATGGTGTCCAGCACCTGGCCGCCGAAGCGCTCGGCGGCCACGCCGGTACGGATGCCCTTGCGCGCGGCGTAGATCGCCGCCGAGGCGCCGGCCGGGCCACCGCCGACGACCAGCACGTCGAAGGGCTCCTTGGCGTTGAGCTTCTCGGCGTCACGTGCGGCGGCGCCGGTGTCGATCTTGGCGAGGATCTCCTCGACGCCCATGCGCCCCTGGCCGAACGGCTCGCCGTTGAGGTAGATGCTCGGCACCGACATGATCTGGCGCTCGTTGACCTCGTCCTGGAACAGCGCGCCGTCGATGGCGACATGCCGGAAGTTCGGGTTCAGCACCGCCATCAGGTTCAGCGCCTGCACCACGTCCGGGCAGTTCTGGCAGGACAGCGAGAAATAGGTTTCGAAGTTGAATTCGCCTTCGATGGACTTGATCTGCTCGATCATGTCCGCCTCGAGCTTCGACGGATGCCCGCCGACCTGCAGCAGTGCCAGCACCAGCGAGGTGAATTCATGGCCCATGGGGATGCCGGCGAAGCGCAGGCCGATGTTTTCCCCGGGGCGGTTCAGCGAGAACGACGGACGACGGGCGTCGTTGCCATCGGTCTTCAGGGTGATCTTGTCGGTCAGGCCGACGATGTCTTGCAGCAGACCGTTGAGTTCGCGGGATTTGTCGCTGTCATCGAGGGACGCGACGATCTCGAACGGCTTGGTGACCTTTTCCAGATAGGCCTTCAACTGGGCTTTCAGGTTGGCGTCCAACATGAGCGCTAACTCCCGTGATTCGAATTTCAGAGACAACGACGCCCGGCCGGGTTGCGACCGGGCGTCTCTTACACCAGAGACCGGGGTTCGGCCTCGGGGTGCGAAACAACAGCCTGGGTGGTAGCCGGCGCACCAGGGCACGCCGGCTCCTGGCAGTCGTTAGATCTTGCCGACCAGATCCAGGGACGGAGCCAGAGTAGCTTCGCCTTCCTTCCACTTGGCCGGGCAGACTTCGCCCGGGTGGGAGGCGACGTACTGGGCGGCCTTGACCTTGCGCAGCAGGTCGGACGCGTCGCGGCCGATGCCTTCGGCGGTGATTTCCACAGCCTGGATGACACCTTCGGCGTCGACGATGAAGGTACCGCGGTTGGCCAGGCCCTGGTCTTCGCGCAGCACTTCGAAGTTGCGGCTGATCTGCATGGTCGGGTCGCCAAGCATGGTGTACTTGATCTTGCCGATGGTCTCGGAGCTGTCGTGCCAGGCCTTGTGGGTGAAGTGGGTGTCAGTGGAAACGGAATAGATTTCCACGCCCAGCTTCTGGAATTCTTCGTAGTGGTCGGCCACGTCGCCCAGCTCGGTCGGGCAGACGAAGGTGAAGTCAGCCGGGTAGAAGAAGAAAACGGCCCACTTGCCTTTCAGGTCGGCTTCGGTCACTTCGATGAACTTGCCGTCCTTGAACGCCTGAGCTTTGAAAGGTTTGATTTGGGTGTTGATGACAGACATCACTTCACTCCTTTGCTGTTAAGAATCGCGGTTAAGAATTCAACACGGCATACCTTACCGGAAGGCGGCGCATCGTGTGATTGATTAGGGGCATGACATCGATTGGATGACTCTATCCCCGGCGCTGGGCCGGCAGGCCTGTCGACCCGAAATCAGCGGCTTGGTTCAGCGGGCCAGAGTCCCCGGATCGCGGCGATTCCCTGGGCCCCGATACGCCAGGCCATGGGCAGCTCGGACGCGCCGAGCCACCGAGCAGGTAGGCCGGGCGTCGAAACGCGACAGTAACTCGGCAGCCGGTCCCAGCCAAGCGCAGCGGCCAGCGGGTGGCTGTCGGTCGGCAGCAGCGGCGACAGGGTGACGAGATGACCTCCAGTGCCGCCGGCCCACGCCAGTTCCTGCTCGTCGTGGCAGGACGCCGCCAGCCAGCGCTGCTCCGGCAGCGGACGCACCTGGCCGGCCATCTCGCGCAACTGGTTCGAGGTCAGGTGCCAGCCCGCCGCGGGGAAGTCGTCGAGCCAGTCCAGCGGCCCCTTGAGCATGACGCCCGCACGCTCGGCGCAGAGCGCCAGCACGTCCTGCGCCAGCGCACGGTAATCGGCCGCGTCCATGTCCGGCTGGCGTAGCTGGATCAGCCGCACGCCGCCCCGATCGCCCGTTCCAGGCCGCGCATCAGTTGCAGCGGCGACAGCCTTCGGGTGTGATCAGGTAACGGTCGGGCAGGCGCGCGGCGGCAACGATCGGCCGGTTGGCGGCGGGAAAGCGGTAGTCGGCCAGCGCCGACAGCCTTCGGGTGTGATCAGGTAACGGTCGGGCAGGCGCGCGGCGGCAACGATCGGCCGGTTGGCGGCGGGAAAGCGGTAGTCGGCCAGCGCCTCCGGCCAGACCCAGGCCAGCGGTTGCCTTCGGCGCCGTGCGCGGTGCCGGTGAAGCGCTCGACCAGCCAGACGTCCAGCAGCACCTGCTTGTCCGGGTAGTCGTGGCGAATGAGGATCAAGGGTCGGGCCTGTTCGACGACGATGCCGAGCTCTTCCAGCAGCTCGCGGCGCAGCGCGTCGGCCACCGCCTCACCGGCCTCGACCTTGCCGCCCGGAATTCCACAGACCGCCCTGGTGTTTGTCCAGCGGCCGCCGGGCGATCAGGATCTGGCCCTGCGGATCGCGGATCACCGCGGCCGCCACATGCATGCGGGCGCTCACAGGGTCTCCTTTTCCTGCAAGGCCGCCTGATACCAGCGCTGGAAGCCGGCCAGCGGTAGATGGTCTCGACGTAGGCCTCGGCAGCCGAGGGAAGCGCCCGTGCGGTAGCTGCGAAAGCGTGCCGCCACCGGCGCGTAGAAGGCATCGGCAATGCTGGCGTGGCCGAACAGGTAGGGGCCATCGGCACCGAAACGGGTCCGGCAATCGGCCCAGAGCGCACAGACACGGGCGATATCGCTTTCGACGTCGTCGGGCATGCCTGACGGTGGCTGATCGCGCCCGAGGTCCATGGGCAGGTGGCTGCGCAGGGCACCGAAGCCGCTGTGCATCTCGGCGCAGATCGAGCGCGCCAGCGCCCGGGCGTAGAGCCGCGCGGCCACAGATGGGCCTCGGGGAAGCGCTCGGCGAGGTATTCGGCGATCGCCAGCGAATCCCACACCGGGCCCTCTTCGGTCAGCAGCACCGGAACCTTGCCGGTGGGGGCATGCTGCAGCAGCCGCGCCCGGCTGTCCGGACGGTAGAGCGGAATGCGCACTTCTTCGTAGGGCGCCTCGGCCAGCTCCAGCGCCAGGGCGGCGCGCAGCGACCAGGACGAGTATCGCTTGTTGCCGATGACCAGTTTCATCGCTTCGGTCCTCGTTAGAAGGGCAAGCTGCAAGCGAATCAGCGTGGGGCCTGGCTAGCCGCTGCCGTAACTGCCGCCCCACTTGCCGCTTGCGGCGCCTCGATCAGGTTCGGTATTCGGCGTTGATCCGCACGTATTCGTGCGACAGGTCGGTGGTCCAGATCGTCTCGCTGCAGGTGCCGCGGCCAAGCTCGATGCGGATGCCGATCTCCTCCCGAGCCATCACCGCCGCGCCCTGCTCCTCGGTGTAGCCCGGCGAGCGGCCGCCCTTGCTGGCGATGCAGACGTCGCCGAGGAACACGTCGATCAGCCCCACGTCCAGTTGCGGCACGCCGGCCCGGCCGACCGCCGCCAGGATGCGTCCCCAGTTCGGGTCGGAGGCGAACAGCGCGGTCTTGATCAGCGGCGAATGTGCCACCGCATAGCCGACGTCCAGGCATTCCTGATGCGTGGCGCCACCGTTGACCTGCACCGTGACGAACTTTGTCGCGCCCTCACCATCGCGCACGATGGCCTGTGCCAGCTCCATGGCGACGTCCAGCACCGCCTGCTTCAGCGCGGCGAACAGCGCGCCGGAGGCATCGGTGATTTCCGGCAGCGGCGCGCGGCCGGTGGCGACCAGCATGCAGCAGTCGTTGGTCGAGGTGTCGCCATCGATGGTGATACGGTTGAACGAGCGGTTGGCGGCGTCGCGCAGCAGGTCGTGCAGCAGCGCTGGCGCGACCTTGGCATCGGTGGCGATGTAGCCGAGCATGGTGGCCATGTTCGGGCGGATCATCCCGGCGCCCTTGGAGATGCCGGTGACGGTGACGGTCACGCCGTCGTGCTGGAACTGCCGGCTGGCGCCCTTGGGCAGGGTGTCGGTGGTCATGATTCCGGCCGCCGCCTGCGCCCAGTTGCCTTCCGACAGATCCGCCAGCGCCGCGGGCAGCGCCGCCTCGATCTTCTCCACCGGCAGCGGCTCGCCGATCACACCGGTGGAAAACGGCAGGATCGCCGCCTCGTCGAGGCGGCCAGTTCGGCCAGGCGCGCACAGGTCCGCTGGGCCGCCGCGAGCCCCGGCTCGCCGGTGCCGGCGTTGGCGTTGCCGGTGTTGGTCAGCAGGTAGCGCACCGCCCCGGTCACTCGCTTGCGCGCCAGGATCACCGGAGCCGCGCAGAACGCATTGAGCGTGAACACCCCGGCGACGTTCGAACCCTCCGCACAACGCATGACCACCACGTCCTTGCGCCCGGGTCGCTTGATACCGGCCGAAGCGATGCCCAGTTCGAAACCGGGGACGGGATGCAAAGTGGGAAGAGGCCCAAGACCGACAGCCATGCGCATGCTCCTGATTAGGCGGAGGGAAGGAGGACCCGGCCAGGCTGGCCAGGTCGTAAAACGCCGCGAGCGGCAAGCCGCTCACGGCGTGGTTTCAAAGGTCAATCGACCCCACAGGCGGGGGTCCGTTCGGCAGCTCGGCGGGTGATGACCGCGCAGCCGCCGGACGGCGCCGACGTCAGTTGATCTGCCCGTGGCAGTGCTTGTACTTCTTGCCGGACCCGCACGGGCAAGGCTCGTTGCGGCCGATCTTCGGCTCGGTACGCACCGGGTTCGGCGCCACCGCCACGCCCGTTTCCGCGTCGCTCTGCTGGTCGACTTCGCCGAGCGCCGACACCTCGGCATGCTGGAAGCTCATCCGCTGGGCCAGCGCCTCGGCTTCGCGACGCAGGCGCGCCTCTTCCTCGGCCGGATCCTCGCGACGCACCTGGACGTGCGACAGGACGCGGATGCTGTCGCGCTTGATCGATTCCAGCAGCTCCTGGAACAGGTTGAAGGACTCGCGCTTGTATTCCTGCTTCGGGTTCTTCTGCGCGTAGCCGCGCAGGTGAATGCCGTGGCGCAGGTGGTCCATGGTCGACAGGTGGTCCTTCCACAGGTCGTCCAGCACGCGCAGCACGATCTGCTTCTCGAAGGTGCGCAGCGCCTCGGCGCCGGCCAGCTCCTCCTTCTCGTGATAGGCCGCGACCAGCGACTCGCTGATACGCTCGCGCAGGGTTTCCTCGTACAGCGCGTCGTCCTCGTCGAGCCACTGCTGGATCGGCAGGCGCAGGCCGAAGTCGCTGTACAGCGCGGCCTCGAGACCGGGGATGTCCCACTGCTCGGGCAGCGACTGCGGCGGGATGTGCTCGCTGATGGCGGCGCTGATCGCGTCCTGGCGGAACTCGGCGATGGTCGCGCCGATATCCTCGGCCGCCAGCAGGCTGTTGCGCATGTGGTAGATGACCTTGCGCTGCTCGTTGGCGACGTCGTCGTATTCCAGCAGCTGCTTGCGCATGTCGAAGTTGCGTCCTTCGACCTTGCGCTGCGCCTTCTCGATGGCGTTGGTGACCATGCGGTGCTCGATGGCCTCGCCCGATTCCATGCCCAGCGCCTTCATGAAGTTCTTCACCCGGTCGGAGGCGAAGATGCGCATCAGGCTGTCTTCCAGCGACAGGTAGAAGCGGCTGGAGCCCGGGTCGCCCTGGCGACCGGCGCGGCCGCGCAGCTGGTTGTCGATCCGCCGCGATTCGTGCCGCTCGGACGCGATCACGTGCAGGCCGCCGGCCTCGATCACCTGCTGGTGGCGCTTCTGCCAGTCGGCCTTGATCTGCGCGACCTGCTCTTCGGTGGGATTCTCCAGCGCCGCGACTTCCACTTCCCAGTTGCCGCCCAGGAGGATGTCGGTACCGCGGCCGGCCATGTTGGTGGCGATGGTCACGGCGCCCGGGCGGCCGGCCTGGGCGATGATCTCCGCTTCCTTGTCGTGGTACTTGGCGTTGAGCACCTTGTGCTCGATGCCTTCTTGCTGAAGCAGCTGCGAGACGTACTCGGAGCTTTCGATCGAGGCGGTACCGACCAGCACCGGGCGGCCCTGGGTCTGGCAGTCCTTGATGTCGGTGATGATCGCGGCGAACTTCTCGGCCTGGGTGAGGTAGACCAGGTCGTTGTAGTCCTTGCGCGCGATCGGCTTGTTGGTCGGAATCACCACCACCGACAGGCCGTAGATCTGCTGGAACTCGAAGGCTTCGGTGTCGGCGGTGCCGGTCATGCCGGACAGCTTCTTGTACAGGCGGAAGTAGTTCTGGAAGGTGGTCGAGGCCAGCGTCTGGCTCTCGGCCTGGATCGGCAGCCCCTCCTTCGCCTCGATGGCCTGGTGCAGGCCTTCGGACAGGCGCCGGCCCGGCATGGTGCGCCCGGTGTGCTCGTCGATCAGCAGCACCTGGTTGTTCTGCACGATGTATTCGACGTTGCGGTGGAACAGCTTGTGCGCGCGCAGGGCGGCGTAGACGTGGGTCAGCAGGCCGAGGTTGTGCGCCGAGTAGAGGCTCTCGCCCTCGGCGAGCAGCCCGGCCTGGGTGAGCAGGGTCTCGACGAACTGGTGGCCCTGTTCGGTCAGCTCGACCTGGCGGGTCTTCTCGTCGATGGTGTAGTGGCCTTCGTGCGTCGGCTCGCCTTCCTCGCCCTCGACGTGCTGCTGCAGCTGCGGAATCAGCAGGTTGATCTGCTGGTACAGCTTGGAGCTGTCCTCGGCCTGGCCGGAAATGATCAGCGGCGTGCGCGCCTCGTCGATGAGGATGGAGTCGACCTCGTCGATCACCGCGAAGTTGAGTTCGCGCTGGAACTTGTCCTCCAGGCTGAAGGCCATGTTGTCGCGCAAGTAATCGAAGCCGAATTCGTTGTTGGTGCCGTAGGTGATGTCGGCGGCGTAGGCGGCGCGCTTCTCTTCCGGCGGCTGGAAGGGCGTGACGATGCCGACCGAGAGGCCGAGGAATTCGTACAGCGGGCGCATCCAGTTGGCGTCGCGGCGGGCCAGGTAGTCGTTGACCGTCACCACGTGCACGCCCTTGCCGGCCAGCGCGTTGAGGTAGACCGCGAGGGTCGCGACCAGGGTCTTGCCCTCACCGGTACGCATCTCGGCGATCCGGCCTTCGTGCAGGGTCATGCCGCCGATCAGCTGGACGTCGAAGTGGCGCATGCCCATCACCCGCTTGCCGGCCTCGCGGCAGACGGCGAACGCCTCGGGCAGCAGTTGATCGAGACTCTCGCCCTTGCTGTAGCGCTCCTTGAAGGCGGCGGTCCGAGCGCGAAGCTCGTCGTCGGAAAGCGCGAGCATCTGCTCTTCGAGCGCATTGACGGCCTGGACCGCCTTGAGCATGCGCTTGACTTCGCGCTCGTTCTTGCTTCCAAAGAGTTTCTTCAACAAGGGGGAGAACATGGGTGCGAAAACTTCCATTCTGCGGATGGAGAGCACGTCCGTGAGCCGCACGGATCGTGCAAAGGGGGCATTCTACTCGGAAACGAGGGGGAGGAAAGTCAGCGTTATTTCTCGCTCTCGGCACGCGCCAGGAAGGCCGCAGGGTTGACTGGACGGCCATCCTTGCGCACCTCGAAGTGCAGGTGCGGCCCCGTCGATCGGCCGGTGCTGCCGAGCTTGGCGATCACCTGGCCGGGCTGCACGAGGTCGCCCACCTGCACCAGGTTGCTCTGGTTGTGCCCGTAGACGGTGGCGTAACCCTCGGCATGACGGATCTCGACCACGTTGCCATAGCCCGGCGCCCGCTCGGAGCGGCTGACCACCCCGGCCGCGACCGCGAGCACGTCGCTGCCCGGCTCGCCGGCGAAATCCATCCCCTTGTGCATGCTCACGCGCCCGCTGATGGGGTCGGTGCGCGGACCGAAGGGGGAGGAAATGAAGCCATTCTGCACCGGGCTGCGCGACAGGCTTTCCGCTTCCAGCACGCGGCGGTGCGCCAGCACCTGTTCGAGCACGGCGAGCTGCTGTTCGCGGCTGTCGAGCTGCAGGGTGAGTTCGTCCAGGGTTTCCGCGAAGGAGGCACGCGGTATTCGTCACCCTCGAGCGGCTCCTCCGGCCCACCGCGTCCGGCGGCCAGCGAGAAGTCGAATTCGCTGGCGTCGACGTCGGCCAGTTCGGTCAGGCGTGCGCCGAGCACGTCGAGGCGGGTCAGGCGGACCTGCAGGTCGGCGACGTGCGCGCTGAAGGCGTCGAGCTGCCGCTGGGCATCCTGGCGGCTGGCGGTCAGTTGCGCCAGCTTTTCGCTGAGTACGCGCGCGGCACCGTCCGGCTCCGGCGAGCGAACGGTCGGCGTCAGCCAGGAGCCCAGCGCCACGCCGCCGACCAGCGTGCCGACCAGCAGCAGGACGGCGACCGCGACGATCAGGCGCAGATCCAGATTCAACGAACGCGCGGCACCGTGGCCGCGGCTAAGCAAAATGATGTGCATGGTGGTGGTCCCTCGCCGGCGACAGGGTTCGCCCCTGCCGATCTGCTACCATCCCGGCATCGCATTTCAGGCTTGCTGTCATGACCCGTCGTCCCTTGCCGGCCCGTGCGCCTGCCACGCTCCTGCGCGAGGCGCCTCTCCTGAAGGCCCTGTTCGGTGAAGCCCAACGCCTGGACAGGCTCCAGCGACTGCTCGAAGCCCAGCTGCAGCCTGCCGCGCGCGAACACTGCCGGGTCGCCTCCTGGCGCGATGGCAGCCTGCTGCTGATCGTCACCGACGGCCACTGGGCTACGCGCCTGCGCTATCAGCAAAGACGGTTGTTGCGGCAATTGCAAAGCCACGAAGAATTCGGGAACTTAACGAAAATCGTTTTCCGCGTGCAACCGCCAATGTCGCCCGCACGTGCAGCCGGTCGCATTCCTACCCATTCCGAGCGAGCGGCGGAAAGTCTCGAAGAGACCGCCGCCGGGATCCAGGATCCACGCCTGCGCGCCGCTCTCGAGCGCCTGGCACGGCACGTCCGCCCCACCGAGTAGCAGGGCCGCCCACGCACATGCGATCGACCGCCACACAGTCTGCATTGGAAGGATGCCCGCCATGCTGATCGGGGCGCTGCTGGTGCTGGTCTGGGTCATGCTGCTGGTGCGCTATCCGCAGCGTGCTGTGCCGGTATCGCTGCTGGCCCTGCTGGGACTCGGCCTGGTGGCCGCCTGGACGGCCTGGGACGAGCACCGTCTGCGGCAATCGCTGGGACGGCTGAACCTGGACATGAACTACCGACCCGAGCGCTGCCCGGCCGGACAGCCGCTGCTCGTCGAGCTGCGCAACGACGCGGGACGCCCCTGAGCGAGCTGCACTGGCAGATCGCCGCCTATGCCGAGGGCGGCGACACCAACCTGGTGCAGCCGGGCTATGATCGACCGCGCTACCACAACGAGGGACCGCTGGCCTCGGGCGAGACCTGGCAGGCCTGCATTGCCCTCCCTCCCTTGCGCCCGGGCTATCGGCCGAACACCCTCGCCTTTCGCGCCGACCACCTGGAAGGCCGCTTCGACGATTGAGCCGCGGCGAGGCCGCCGCCCGACAAGAACAAATAAAAGGAAGCCCGCATGACGAAACCCGTCGCCCTGATCACCGGCTGCTCCAGCGGCATCGGCCGCGCCCTGGCCGAGGCACTGCTCGCCAGCGGCCATCGCGTCTGGGCGACCGCCCGCCAGACGCAGGACCTCGAGCGGCTGGCGAACGCCGGGTTCGAGGCCTGCCGCCTGGACGTCACCGACCATGCGGCCGTTCAGCGCCTGGCGGATGAACTGCAGCGGCGCGAAGGCCGGCTGGATCTGTTGATCAACAACGCCGGCTTCGGCGCCATGGGCCCGCTGCTCGACGGGGGTGCAGCGGCGCTGGAACGGCAGTTCGCCACGAACGTGAACGCGCCGGTAGAACTGGCGCGGGCCTGCTTTCCTCTGCTGCGCGCCAGCCGCGGACTGATTGTCAACATCGGCAGCGTGTCCGGTGTGCTGGTCACCCCTTACGCCGGCGCCTACTGCGCCTCGAAGGCGGCCCTGCACGCGCTCAGCGACGCCCTCAGGCTGGAACTCGCCCCCTTCGGCATCCGCGTGATGGAAGTGCAGCCGGGGGCGATCGCCTCGCGGTTCGGGGAAAGCGCCGGGCGCGAGGCCCGGCGCATCGTCGACGAGCGCTCGCCCTGGTGGC
>LZQQ01000063.1_pt1 | contig 17344 bp, 25 predicted proteins | sample 768581 | NCBI WGS metagenome assembly LZQQ01 (sample SAMN05207185, study PRJNA324510) | oil field metagenome | isolation source: sample BH-FW-20 from oil reservoir | place: India: Bombay High | collected 2015-11-25 | reverse complement strand
CTGCGTTATAAGGCGTGCCATCATCCGGGAGAACCAAGCCCCATGACGGACAACATCGCTCTCTCCGGCCTCGCCAAACAGATGGTGCTGGCCGGATTGATCGCCCACGAAAACCGCGGCTTCGCGGCAATGTGTGAACCCTGCACCCTGCCTCCCTTTGCGCTGTTTTGCAAAAAAAAAAAAACGTCACCTCGCCTGGCGTCGTTTGGCACGCCTGGTGATCTGCGTTATAAGGCGTGCCATCATCCGGGAGAACCAAGCCCCATGACGGACAACATCGCTCTCTCCGGCCTCGCCAAACAGATGGTGCTGGCCGGATTGCTCGACGACAAAACCGCCCAGCAGGCGCAGCAGCAGGCCGCGCGCAACAAGCTGTCGCTGGTCACCTACGTCGTGCAGAACAAGCTGGCCAAGGGCGGGCTGTTGCCGAACTGGCGGCCGAGCAGTTCGGCGTGGCCTTTATGGATCTCTCGTCCCTGGATAAAGAGGGGCAGCCGAAAGACCTGGTGAGCGAAAAGTTGGCTCGTCAGCATCGCGCGCTACCGCTTTGGCGCCGGGGTAACAAGCTCTACATCGGTGTGTCGGATCCGGCCAACCACCAAGCCGTCACGGATGTTCAATTCAGCACCGGGCTCACCACCGAATCCATCCTGGTCGAAGAGACAAGCTGGGCGATGCGATCGAGCGCTTTTTCGAAAGCTCGTCCACGGGCTTGGAGTTGCTGTCGGACGTCGATCTGGATGGTCTCGACGTGGAGACCGTCAATGACAAGACGGATGAGTCGGGAGCGGAGGAAGCTGACGATGCGCCGGTAGTACGTTTCGTCAACAAGATGCTGCTGGATGCGATTCGAGGCGGTTCGTCGGACCTGCACTTCGAGCCCTACGAAAAGGCCTACCGGGTTCGCTTCCGGACTGACGGCATCCTGCACGAAGTCGCCAGGCCACCCATCCAGCTGGCGCCGCGGATTTCGGCGCGCCTGAAGGTCATGGCGGGGCTGGACATTTCCGAGCGGCGCAAGCCCCAGGATGGCCGTATCAAGATGAAGGTTTCGAAGACCAAGGCCATCGACTTTCGGGTCAACACCCTGCCCACGCTCTGGGGCGAGAAGATCGTGATGCGGATTCTCGACCCGACCAGTGCGCAGATGGGCATCGATGCGCTCGGCTACGAAGAGAGCCAGAAAGAGCTGTACATGAATGCCTTGAGCCAGCCACAGGGCATGATCCTGGTGACCGGCCCCACTGGCTCCGGCAAGACCGTCTCGCTCTACACCGGCCTGAATATCCTCAATACCGTCGATGTAAACATTTCGACTGCCGAGGACCCGGTGGAGATCAACCTCGAGGGCATCAACCAGGTCAACGTCAACCCGCGCCAGGGCATGGACTTCGCCCAGGCGCTGCGGGCCTTCCTGCGTCAGGATCCGGACGTGATCATGGTCGGGGAGATCCGTGACTTGGAAACGGCGGAGATCGCCATCAAGGCGGCGCAAACCGGCCATATGGTGATGTCGACCCTGCACACCAACAGCGCTGCGGAAACCCTGACCCGTCTGCGCAACATGGGCGTCCCGGCATTCAATATCGCGACGTCGGTCAACCTGATCATCGCCCAGCGACTGGCGCGGAAGCTATGTGCGAGCTGCAAGAAGGAGCTCGACGTTCCGCGAGAGGCGCTTCTGCGCGAGGGCTTCCCAGAGGCGGCCCTCGGTTCGTTCAAGATCTATGGGCCGGCTGGCTGCGACAACTGCAAAGGTGGCTACAAAGGCCGCGTCGGCATTTATGAAGTAGTTAAAATCACGCCGGCTCTGCAGCGCATTATCATGGAAGACGGAAATTCGCTGGATATTTCTCTCCAGATGCGTAAGGACGGCTTCAATGACCTGCGAACATCGGCTTTGTTGAAGGCCATGCAGGGCGTGACCAGCCTCGAAGAAGTCAACCGGGTCACCAAGGATTAACGATGGCGCAGAAAGCGATGCGAGCCAGTGTCTTCACCTGGGAAGGAATCGATCGAAAGGGTTCCAAAGTCAAGGGGGAACTCACTGGTGCCAGCCCTGCTTTGGTAAAAGCACAGTTGCGCAAACAGGGCATCAATCCGCAGAAGGTGCGCAAGAAGTCCGTTTCCCTGTTCGGGGCCGGCAAAAAGATCAAACCGATGGACATTACGCTGTTCACTCGGCAGATGGCGACCATGATGAAGGCCGGCGTGCCGCTCTTGCAGGCGTTCGACATCATCGGTGAAGGCTTCGACAATCCGAACATGCGCAAGCTGGTGGACGAGTTGAAGCAGGAGGTCGCAGCCGGCAACAGCTTTGCCGCGTCGCTGCGCAAGAAGCCTCAGTACTTCGATGACCTTTACTGCAACCTCGTGGATTCGGGGGAGCAGTCAGGTGCTTTGGAAACCTTGCTCGATAGGGTCGCCACGTACAAGGAAAAAACCGAAGCTCTGAAGGCAAAGATCAAGAAAGCGATGAACTATCCCATCGCGGTGATCGTGGTCGCTGTGATCGTTTCTGCCATCTTGCTGATCAAGGTTGTCCCGCAGTTCCAGGAGGTATTTGCCAACTTTGGTGCGGAGCTGCCCGCGTTCACACTGATGGTGATCGGGTTGTCGGAATTGCTGCAGGAGTGGTGGCTGATTGTGCTGCTAGCGCTCGGCGGCAGTGCATATCTGTTGGGCAGCATGCACAAGCGCTCCGAGAAATTCCGCAATTGGGTGGACCGCTCGGTACTCAAGCTGCCAATCGTGGGCGACATCATCTACAAATCTTCCGTGGCGCGATTTGCCCGCACTCTCTCGACGACCTTCGCCGCTGGCGTGCCATTGGTGGATGCGCTGGATTCCGTTGCGGGTGCTACGGGCAATGTGGTGTTTCGCAACGCAACGATGAATGTCAAGGGGGATGTGTCCAGTGGTATGCAGCTCAACTTTTCCATGCGTACCACCGGGGCTTTCCCGACGATGGCGGTCCAGATGACGGCCATTGGTGAGGAATCGGGTTCGCTCGATGAAATGTTGGGAAAGGTGGCTACGTTTTATGAGGATGAGGTCGACAACATGGTTGATGGTCTCACCAGTCTGATGGAGCCAATGATCATGCTGTGCTCGGTGTTCTGGTGGGCGGCCTGATCATTGCGATGTATCTGCCGATCTTCCAGTTGGGTTCCGTAGTCTGATGCCGATCATCGAGTACCTGGCCAGCCACGAGCTGGCCTTTGTTTTGTCTGCGGCTTTGCTTGGATTGCTGGTTGGCAGCTTTCTCAATGTACTGATTTATCGGCTGCCGGTGATGATGCAGCGGGAATGGCGCGAGCAGGCGAGGGAGTACCTTTCGCTCGAGCCTGAGCCTGTCGGGCCGCGATTCAACCTTTTGCTGCCTGCTTCTTCCTGCCCGCACTGTGGCCATTCTATTCGTGCTTGGGAGAACGTCCCTCTGGTGAGCTGGGTACTGCTGCGGGGGCGCTGTTCGGCATGTCGAGCAGGTATCAGTGTCCGTTATCCGCTGGTGGAGCTGGCCTGTGCGCTCCTTTCGGGGTTCACGGCCTGGCACTTCGGCTTCACCTGGCAAGCCGGGGCGATCCTGCTGTTGGGCTGGGGGCTGCTGGCCATGAGCATGATCGACATCGATCACCAATTGCTGCCAGACTCGCTCGTGCTGCCTCTTCTCTGGCTCGGTCTGATCTGCAACCATTTCGGCCTATTCGTTGCGCTCGGCGATGCGCTTTGGGGAGCTGTTTTCGGCTACCTCAGCCTGTGGGCGGTGTACTGGCTATTCAAGCTCGTCACTGGCAAGGAAGGCATGGGCTACGGTGACTTCAAGCTTCTTGCGATGATAGGGGCGTGGGGGGGATGGCAGGTGCTGCCGCTAACCATCCTCCTGTCATCGCTGGTCGGCGCCGTAATCGGCACGATTTCACTGAGATGGCGGAATGCGGCTGCCGGCACGCCTATCCCGTTCGGCCCGTACCTGGCGATCGCCGGCTGGATCGCGCTGGTGTGGGGGCAGCAGATCACCGATCGCTATCTGCAGCTTGCCGGCTTCTGAAGCGGGTCTCCTCGTCCTTCGCTTGCCCGCTTGCCTAACCTGGGCAAAGCGGGTACTACTGCGCGCCATAATTAAGGGCGGAGATGTGAATCGGTGAAGCTTGGATCCTTGGTCTTACCGGCGGAATAGGTAGTGGCAAAAGCGCTGCCGCGGAGCGCTTCGCCGAGTTGGGCGTGCATGTGGTCGATGCCGACCAAGTGGCTCGATCGGTGGTCGAGCCGGGGAGCGCGGCGCTGGCGCAGATCGTCGATCGATTTGGGGTGCCGATCCTTGCATCGTCCGGTGAGTTGAATCGTGCTGCGCTGCGCGAGCGGATATTTACTTCCGTGGAAGATCGGCACTGGTTGGAGCGCCTGCTGCATCCGCTGATTCGTCAGAAAATCTGGGCTAGCCTGTCACGGCTGAGTCACCTTACGCAGTGTTGGTGTCCCCTTTGCTGGTCGAGTCGAGGCAGCATGAGCAGGTTGATCGCGTGCTGGTGATAGATGTGCCAGAAGACCTGCAGCTTCAGCGGGTGCTGGCCCGCGATCAGGTTTCCGAGGATCAGGTGCGAGCCATCCTGGCCGCTCAGGCGCGGCGCGAAGATCGTCTCCGTCATGCCAATGATGTGCTGGTAAATGATCGAGACCTGTCATGGCTGCGTCAGGAGGTTGACCGGTTGCACGATCGTTATCTGCAGTTGCGAGGAGCTGGAGAATGAATGCTAGGACTGTAGCCTGCCCGACCTGTGGTGTGCCGGTGCAGTGGGAGGCGCAGAGCCGTTATCGCCCCTTTTGCTCGGATCGTTGCAAGCTGATAGATCTAGGTGCCTGGGCTGCTGAGGAGCATGTGATTCCGGGAAATCTGAGCGAAGACGACCTGCTTTCCGAGGATGTGCCACCCAGTGTTCATTGATCTGGTGGGGATGGGTCGTCCTTGTGCTCATCGCTGCGCCAGGGTGCCTGCAGGTATCGGGTGCGATTGAAGGTTTCCAGCCAGTCGGGGCAGAACACCACGAGCGCCGTGACGGCTGTGCCATTGATGAAGGCTTCGGGAAACAGCACCAGCATATGTAACCGGCAAAGTCATTCAGCCAGGGCGGCATCGGGTATCTACCATCCACGAGGAGTAGCGCGAGCGACGCCAGGATGCAAAGCAGGGCGGCGAGTGCCGCGGGAAAGAAGCCAGAGCAGAAAATATAGACGAACAGGTTCTTCGGCTGGGCTCGTTCGACAAGAATGGCGCAGCTTCGGTGACCAGGATCGGGATGAGTACCAGCAGCACCCCGTTAATTCCTAGCGCTGTCAGATGCTGATGGCCTGTCGCAACCAGGCCCAGTTGTGCGGCGAACGCGGCCAGCATTGCCAGTGGCCAGTCGAGCAGCAAGGTGGCGGCTGTCAGGCCGATGAAATGAAACGACAGGCCTGATTCGAAATCCCTTCGAACCAGCCAGAGCAGGAAGATCGCCAGCATGGTGCCGAATACCAGGTGCTGGCGGCGCGTGTCGCTGAACAGCTCCACCCAGGGGGTGCGCAAAGCTGCCCAGCACAGGGCTGCGAAATAGAGCAATCCGCCAGCGAGGAGAGTGCTCGGAGCGAGCAATTGTGCAGCGATCAAGGCATAGCTCTCCTGAGTGATGGCAAGCGTAGCGAAAAGACTGATGAAAGGCGGCCGAAATTGTTTCGGGTGCGGGTGCGTTGTTCAAGCCCGGTTGAAAGCCAAAGATTTCGCGGTATCTGCAGGCTAAGCGGGTTGCTATTTTGCGATTAATCCGGATAATTCGCCGGCCTGTCGATAGGGGATGCCTAGCCTGTCGGCAACTTGGTAGGGATGCCTAGCCTACCGATACCACTGCCGTGGCGGACGCGCTGACCCGAGCCCCCGATAGCGTCTGGTTCCGGCTGTCCCTGGCTTGCCAGGGTAAGCACCATTCAGTAATATCCGCCGTCTTATTTTTCAGGGCGGCCCCTGAGGCTATAACGAATGAAGACTTTTACTGCTAAACCGGAAACCGTCAAGCGCGACTGGTTTGTCGTCGACGCTGCCGGCCAGACCCTGGGGCGTCTGGCAACCGAAATCGCCAGCCGTCTGCGTGGCAAGCACAAGCCCGAGTACACTCCTCACGTTGATACTGGCGACTACATCGTCGTGATCAATGCTGAGCAGGTCCGTGTCACCGGTGCCAAGGCATCCGACAAGATGTACTACTCCCACTCCGGTTTTCCGGGCGGCATCAAGTCGATCAACTTCGAGAAGCTGATCGCCAAGGCCCCTGAGCGTGTGATCGAGACTGCGGTCAAGGGCATGCTGCCGAAGAATCCGCTGGGTCGCGACATGTATCGCAAGCTGAAGGTGTACAAGGGTGCCGCGCATCCGCACTCCGCTCAGCAGCCCCAAGAACTGAAGATTTAACGGGATAGTTCATTATGTCGGCGACTCAAAATTACGGCACTGGCCGTCGCAAGACTGCAACCGCGCGCGTTTTCCTGCGTCCGGGCACTGGCAAGATTTCCATCAACAATCGCGAGCTGGATAACTTTTTCGGCCGTGAGACCGCGCGCATGGTTGTGCGTCAGCCGCTGGAGCTGACCGATACCACTGCCAAGTTCGACGTCTACGTCACCGTTCTGGGTGGCGGCGTTAGCGGTCAGGCGGGTGCGATTCGCCATGGTATTACCCGTGCGCTGATCGAGTACGACGAGTCCCTGCGCAGCCCGCTGCGTAAGGCGGGTTACGTGACTCGCGATGCTCGTGAGGTCGAGCGTAAGAAAGTGGGTCTGCGTAAGGCGCGTAAGCGTCCGCAGTACTCCAAGCGTTAACGAACGCTTATCAGAAACGCCCAGCTCCGCAAGGATCTGGGCGTTTTTTTTAGCTGCTCGAAAGGTGTTGCTGCGACAGCGTGTCGCGTGCTGGAGGCCCCGGTTTTGCTGGCTCGTAGGTCTGTTTGTCACAGGCTATTACCTTGTCATCGTCGGGGGTTTTCTTTAACATTTGGCGAATTTTTCGCGGCCCAAATTTACGTAGTACTGCCTGCGTCCAGCAGGTCATAAGAAGCTGATGGGAGACGACTGAATGAGCAATGACGGCGTGAATGCTGGCCGGCGTCGCTTCCTTGTGGCCGCCACTTCGGTGGTGGGTGCTGCAGGAGCGGTGGGTGCCGCGGTCCCGTTCGTGGGATCGTGGTTCCCGAGTGCCAAGGCCAAGGCAGCCGGTGCACCGGTAAAGGTAAATGTCAGCAAGATTGAGCCTGGCCAGCAGATGGTGGCCGAATGGCGCGGTCAGCCGGTATTTATCGTGCGCCGCACGGACGAGGTTCTCCAGAATCTCGAAAAGGTGGCTCCCCAGGTTGCGGATCCTGATTCCAAGGCTTCGGTGCAGCCTGAGTATGTCAACCCTCAGGTGCGCTCCATCAAGCCGGAGCTGCTCGTGGTAATCGGTCTGTGCACCCACCTCGGGTGTTCCCCGTCGTTCCGGCCAGAAGTCGCACCGCCTGATCTGGGGCCGGACTGGCTGGTGGGTACTTCTGCCCCTGCCATGGCTCGAAGTACGACATGGCCGGCCGTGTTTACAAGGCTCAGCCTGCGCCCCTGAACCTGCCCGTGCCCCCGCACTCGTACGAGACCGATAGCGTCATCATTATCGGTGTGGACCAGGAGAAAGCCTGATGAGCAAGTTCATGGAATGGTTGATGCCCGCTTCCCCGCCACGAAGATGTGGGAAGACCATCTGTCCAAGTACTACGCCCCGAAGAACTTCAATGTTCTGTATTTCTTCGGCTCCCTGGCCCTGCTTGTACTGGTCAATCAGATCCTTACCGGCATCTGGCTGACGATGAGCTTCGAGCCCAGTGCCGAAGGCGCCTTCGCGTCTGTCGAATACATCATGCGTGACGTGGAGTACGGATGGATCATCCGTTATCTGCACTCGACCGGGGCTTCGGCCTTCTTTGTCGTTGTCTATCTGCACATGTTCCGCGGTCTGCTCTACGGCTCCTACCAGAAGCCGCGTGAGTTGGTCTGGATCTTCGGCATGATGATTTACCTGGCGCTGATGGCCGAGGCCTTCATGGGCTACCTGCTGCCTTGGGGGCAGATGTCCTACTGGGGTGCACAGGTAATTATTTCCCTGTTCGGGGCGATTCCGGTCATCGGTGATGACCTGACCCAGTGGATCCGCGGCGATTATCTGATCTCCGGTATCACGCTGAACCGCTTCTTCGCACTGCATGTCATCGCTCTGCCGATCGTGATTCTTGGCTTGGTTGTGCTGCATATCCTGGCCCTGCATGAAGTGGGTTCCAACAACCCGCTCGGTGTCGACATCAAGAAGACCAAGGACGAAAACGGCGTGCCGCTCGATGGCATTCCTTTCCATCCTTACTACACGGTGAAAGACATCGTTGGCGTGGTGGTGTTCCTGTTCGTCTTCTGCGCCATCGTGTTCTTCTTCCCTGAGATGGGCGGCTATTTCCTGGAGAAGCCGAACTTCGAAGTGGCCAACGCATTCAAGACCCCGGCTCACATTGCGCCTGTCTGGTACTTCACTCCGTTCTACGCGATCCTGCGCGCCGTTCCGGACAAGCTGCTGGGCGTGATTGCCATGGGTGCTGCGATCGCTGTGCTGTTCGTGCTGCCCTGGCTCGACCGTAGCCCGGTCAAGTCGATGAAATTCAAGGGGTGGATGAGCAAGATCGCGCTGCTGGCGTTCTGCATCTCCTTCCTCATTCTCGGCGTGCTTGGCGTTCTGTCTCCGACGCCTGAGCGCACTCTGCTGGCGCGGATCTGTACGGTCATCTACTTCGCGTACTTCATTCTGATGCCGTTCTATACCAAGCTCGAGAAGACCAAAGTAGTTCCGCAAAGGGTGGCTGGCTGATGAAAAAGCAATTTGCTGCATTGATTCTTGCGCTGGTGCCGGCCTTTGCGTTTGCTGCCGGTACCGAAGCCCACTTGGACAAGGTCGAGATCGATCTGACCGATAAGGCTGCTATGCAGGATGGTTTGCGCACGTTCAGCAACTACTGCATGGGCTGCCACAGTGCGCAGTACCAGCGCTACGAGCGTGTTGCCAAGGACCTCGGCATTCCGGAAGAGGTAATGCTGAAGAACGTCGTCTTCACTGACGCGAAGATCGGCGACCACATGAAGATCGGCATGAAGCCCGAGGACGCCAAGGGGTGGTTCGGTGCGGCACCGCCGGATCTGACCCTGGTCGCGCGCGTGCGTGGTAACGACTGGCTGTACACCTATCTGCGGAGCTTCTACGAGGATCCTGCTCGTCCCTATGGCGTGAACAACACGGTTTTCCCCAATGTGGGTATGCCGCATGTGTTGGCGCCGCTGCAGGGGCGTCAGGTCCTGCCCGCCCACTTGCCCGAAGGGGAAAGTGTTGCGTGCAAGCAGGTGCAGGTTACCGAGGATGGTCGCAAGCAGTTCGATCCGCTTACGGGTACGCCGATCACCCACGAAGATTGCAGCCAGCTGACCGTCGTGCCCGGCACCGGGGCGCTGAGCGAGGCCGAGTACAACGAGAAGATCAAGAATCTCGTGACATTCCTGGCTTACTCGGCCAATCCGGTGAAGTTGGAGAGCCAGCGCATCGGGACTTACGTCCTGCTGTTCCTTGTGGTGTTCTTCGTCTTCGCTTACCTGCTCAAGCGAGAGTACTGGAAAGACGTACACTGACGTCGATCCGTCGCAAGCGGTACCTAAGCGCGCGCCCTCATGGGCGCGCGTGTTTTTTGGTCATCGAAATACGGGAGAGAGGCGATGGCTGCTGCCAATCGGTTGATCTGCTATTCCGATCCTGGCGATCACTATTCCCACCGCGTCCGCCTGGTTCTGGCGGAGAAAGGCATCGGTGTCGAGGTCGTGAACGTGTCGCCCTGCGATTGCCCGGCCCAGCTGGCGGAAATCAATCCGTACTCGAGCGTGCCAACCTTCGTCGATCGTGATCTCGTGCTCTACGAGTCGGGCGTCATCCTTGAGTATCTGGAAGAGCGCTACCCTCATCCGGCACTGTTACCTGCTTATCCAGTAGCACGAGCCAATACCCGCCTACTCCTGCATCGAATTCAGAAGGATTGGGCTGCACTTGCAGATATTGTCCTGGATTCGCGTACGCCGGAGGCTGAGCGTAGCGCGTCGAGAAAGGTGTTGCGCGAGAGTCTGATCGGCGTTTCGCCTGTCTTCGCGGAAAAGCCATTTTTCATGAGCGATGAGTTCAGTCTGCTGGACTGTTGTTTGTTGCCCTTGCTGTGGCGATTGCCCAAACTGAACATCGAACTGCCGCGACAGGCCAGGCCGCTTCTGGAATACATGGAGCAGGGCTTTGGCCGCCGGCCTTCCAGATGAGTCTATCCGAGGTTGAGCGCAGCATGCGCTAAGAGAGGCAGCCAATGAATTCAAGTCGCCCCTATCTGGTGCGTGCGCTCCATCAATGGATTGTCGACAACGATTGCACTCCGCATCTATTGGTCGATGCGGATGTGCCGGGCGTGGTGGTGCCCGCCGGCTTCGTCAAGGATGGTCAGATTGTGCTGAACGTGTCCCCCAGTGCCGTACGTCAGCTGCAGATGGGTAACGACGCCCTGACCTTCGAGGGGCGCTTTGGTGGCGTGTCGCACTCGCTGATCATTCCGTTCGCCGCGGTGATGGCGATCTATGCGCGCGAAAACGGACAGGGGATGGTTTTCGAGATCGAGCCGACGCCACCAGAGGATGATGATGGTGGCGACAAGTGCTGATGCCAAGGATGACGGAGCTGCCCGGCCGACAGGGCGGCCGAGCCTGAAAGTCGTCAAGTGAGATTTGCGGCGGCTGGCAGTGCTGCCGCCGCCTTCAGTCGATGTATTCGAACAGTTTGACGATGCGTTGCACACCGGCGACGCCTTGGACCAGCGACGTGGCACGTGCGCCCTCTTGGCGAGTCACCAGGCCTAATAGGTAGACGATCCCGTTTTCAGTGATCACCTTGATACGTGAGCCGGGCACGGTGTTGTCAGCGAGCATCTGGGTCTTGATCTTGGTCGTCAGCCAGGTGTCATGGCTGCGGGCGAGCGCCGATGACGGCTGTAGAACCTGAAGCTCGTTATGCACGCGCTTGACCCGTTGCACCGAGGATGCAGCCTGCTCGGCCATCTGCTTCAGGTCGTTGCGTGGAGTCTGGCCTGCGAGCAGAACGACGCGTTATAGCTGGCGACAACGATATGTGAGCTCTGATCGAGATCCGGGTGGGCTTTGGCAATGTTTACCGCTGCCTTGGTCTCGATCAGCGAGTCATCGATCGTGCTGCCGATCGTGCGCGTTCCGCGGTTATCGGCTATCGGTTCGTCACGTGCAGCTGTCAGCACCGAGCTGCAGCCGGCAAGTGTCAGGCACAGCGTCGTGGCGAGCGCGCGAAGCAGAAGGGGGGTCATTCCTCACTCCCGAACAGTTGGTTGTCGATCAGGTCGCACAGGCAGTGGATGGTGAGCAGGTGCACTTCCTGGATCCGTGCCGTCACCTTTGCCGGCACCCGGATCTCCACATCTTCAGGTAGCAGAAGTGAGGCCATGCCGCCGCCGTCTCGGCCGGTAAGGGCGACCACCACCATTTCCCGGTCGTGGGCAGCCTGGATCGCTTGGATCACGTTTGCCGAGTTGCCGCTGGTAGAGATGGCGAGCAACACGTCGCCCGGCTGACCCAGGGCACGGATCTGCTTGGAAAAAACCTCGTTGTAGCTGTAATCGTTGGCGATCGAGGTCAGTGTCGAGCTGTCGGTAGTCAAGGCAATAGCCGGGAGGCTAGGGCGCTCCCGCTCGAAGCGGTTGAGCAGCTCGGAGGAGAAGTGCTGGGCGTCGCCAGCCGAACCGCCGTTGCCGCAGGTGAGGATCTTGCCTTCGCTGAGTAGCGCATTGACCATCACCTGGCCCGCTTGCTCGATGACTGGCGCAAGGACTGCCATGGCTTGCTGCTTGGTTTCGATGCTGGCTTGAAAGAGCTGGAGAATTCGAGTTTGCATATCCATCGGATCAACCTTGGGTATCGGGCGAGCGGGGTGTCGTATGGTTGGCGGAGGGGCTGAAAACGCTAGCAGTCGAAGGCGTTGCGGATCCAGTTTAGCGAGGCATGACTGCCTTCCGGGCCTATGGCGACCACATCGAAGCGACAAGGGTGCGCTGCCCAGCGCGGCTCTTGGAGAAGGAAGTGCTGTGCCGCACGGACCAGCTTCTGTCGCTTTCTCGCGTCTACGCTTTCGATCGCGCCGCCCCAGGCGGTATGTCGTCTATAGCGAACTTCGACGAATACTACTGTATCGCCCTCAAGCATGACCAGATCGAGCTCGCCGCTGCGGCACGGCCAGTTTTGTGCCAGCAGCCGCAGGCCCTCGCCACGCAGATGGTGGCAGGCTAGTGCCTCCGCGGAGCGTCCGCTGCTCCGGCGGTCAATCATGGTCGGGCCGTCTCCGGCAGGCGCTCGACCTGTCCGTCACGGAAGCGCGCCCAGGGGAGCGCGCGCTCGATGCGTTGCTGATCACCGAGTGAAAGATAGCCGGACAAACCATCAAGGCGAGTGTCTGGAATCGCTACCAGCTGCCCCAGGCGCGGAGCCAGGAGATAGGCGTCTGCGCCCATCGCGTAGAGCCGGCCAAGGCTACCTGCGGCCTGCGGCCACTGTTGTTCGACTTGCTGGCGCAATGGCTGCTCGGGCTCCAGGAGCCACGGGGTCTCGGCAAACTGAATGCCCTCTAGGTCGAGATACTGGGTGCGATTGAGGGTTGCCGAGTGAACATGCGAGGTCGCATAGACGGGCAGATCCCCCGCGTACTGGAATATCAGCGTGGGGCGGACCTGCTGCGCTTGCTGAGGCGTTGCGGCCAGGGAATATGAAGTCGACGTCCTGGCGACGGGAGGGTTCGGCGGCGACGGCCTGGTTGGTACGGTTTTGCAGGCGCTGAGCGCGTGACTCGCTGGCCCGAAGCTGTAGCAGGTCGGCGATCTGATTGGCGAGCTGGACCGGTTCGGCCAGCGGCTCCGCGGCTACGGTCGTGCCGCCGAGCGATTGCCAGCGTTTGTTGAATGCGTCCAGTACGCGTGCCCCCCACTCCCCACGAGGCGCTAGTGCGATGGCGCGACGATGGCCGTCGGCCCAGGCGCGATCGGCCGCTTCCCGTGCTTCGTCTTCGGCTGCAAGGCCAAACTGGAAGAGCTGAGGGGGCATTTGCTGATCGGCTTCACTGTAGTTCAGGGCGAGGGTGGTGATTGGCAGGCTGCTGCGGCTAGCCAGTTGGCGGACCATATCCTTTTCCAGTGGGCCGATCACCAGTTGTGTGCCCTTGGCCAAGGCCTGCTGGTAAAAGCTGTCGAGTGAAGGTTGCGCTGTACTGTCGTAGAGGTCGATTTTCAGCTCGGGCTGGCCGGCCTGGCGGGCTTGCAGATGAGCGGCAAGAAAGCCGTCGCGTAGGGCCTGGGATACGTTGGCCAGCGGCCCCTGCATCGGCAGCAGCAAGGCGATGCGGGTCAGGGGCTGGTCGGCCAGTTCGCGCAGCTTTACCAGTGAAGTGGGTAGCTGTTTGGCGGCGGGGTGCTGTGGATGGTGGCGATCCAGTCGTCGATCGCTCGCTGCTGCTGGCTGATCATGCGGCTTGCTTCACTGCGGCGGCCAATGACAACCAGCCGGCCAGATCCTGGTCGGCTTCGGTGGCTTGGCGCAGCTCGTCCTGTGGAATTTCCGCCACGAGGGTCCAGATGTGTTCGTGGTTTTCCTGGCCGGCGTGCCGCTGAGCAACGGGGCGATGAATACGCGCTCGCGAGCGGCGGCCAAGAGCTGCCCTTGTCCTTCAAGGGCCTGGGCGCGGGCGGTCTGGCTGCGCACCTGCTGTTCCACCGGCAATTCGCCGAGGCGAGCGAAGGCCGGGTGGTTGAGGGCCTGCAATGCTTTGTCCGAGTTGCCGGCCGCCAACTCGACCTCGGCCAGCAGGGTGCTGGCGAACATTTGTTGTGCCGGCATCAGTGAGTCGATTGGGATCAGCTGCAAGATGCTCCGAGCTTGCGCGAAATTGCCTTGTTTGAGGCTCTGATCTGCCGCGGCCAGTCGCAGAGCGGCAGCCTGTTCCGCGTCGCTCTGCTTGGCCTGCTCGAGCAGTTGCTGGGTAGTGGCCTGTGGTGTGCGCGGCAGTTCGCCCAATGCAGGTGCGCGCGACCCGGCGCACGCGGCGACAAGGATCGCCAGGCTGATGATTAGGATTGAGCGAAGACAGGCCAGCATTTGGTCGTTCCTGAGGCAGTGGCAAGGTCAGTCGAAATCGTTTGGGCAGGCGATGCGCCGGTCCGATGCGAACGGATGGGGCGTGACTGCGACCGATTGTACCCAAGCACCGGCTGGCGGCGACGCTGCGGCGGCTGATCGGGCTACAATGCCAGTTTTGTGATCGAGGTAAGGCTGTGACTGTCAGCGAGACGGCAAATTCCTCAGGTGGGACGCTCTACGTAGTCGCTACGCCGATCGGTAATCTCGAGGACATCAGCGCCCGCGCGCTGCGAATTCTTCGTGAGGTGTCACTGATCGCCGCCGAGGATACCCGCCACTCGGCTCGCCTAATGGCTCACTTCGGTATCGGTACCCCGCTGGCAGCCTGTCACGAGCATAACGAGCGTAGCGAAGAAGGTCGCTTTCTGGGGGTGCTCGGTGATGGCAAGGATGTTGCGCTGATATCCGATGCCGGCACGCCGCTGATTTCCGATCCCGGTTTCCGCTTGGTGCGGGCTGCGCGCGCTGCGGGTTTTCGGGTCGTGCCTGTGCCAGGAGCTTGTGCCTTGATTGCAGCGCTGTCTGCCGCCGGCCTTGCCTCCGATCGCTTTGTGTTCGAGGGCTTTCTGCCTGCCAAAAGTGCCGCTCGACGTGCTCGGCTGCAGCTACTGCAGGAGGAGCCGCGCACGCTCATCCTTTATGAAGCGCCGCACCGGTTGCTCGACTGCCTCAGCGATCTGGCCGAGATTTTCGGTGAGGCGCGCCCGGCTGTGCTGGCGCGCGAGCTGACCAAGACCTATGAGACGCTCAAGGGGCTTGCGCTGGGCGAGCTGCGGGATTGGGTCCGGGCCGACCCCAATCAACAGCGCGGCGAGTGCGTGTTGGTTGTTGGTGCTGGGAGGCGCCGGAGGGTGACGAGGCAGTCGATGCGCAGACCTTGCGCGTACTCGATCTGTTGCTTGGCGAGCTGCCGGTCAAGCGGGCGCCGCGCTGGCCGCGGAAATTACAGGCGTGCGCAAGAATCTGCTCTATCAGCTGGCGCTCGAGCGCAAATGAACGCAGCGGCGTGCTTGCGATGCCTGGCATCGGCGAGTACCCTGCGCGGCGGAGAGTCGATCGGACAGTCGCTGCTTCGAGCTGCTGCGGTAGCTGGAAGGGGAGGAAAGTCCGGGCTCCATAGGGCGAAGTGCCAGGTAACGCCTGGGAGGCGTGAGCTACGGAAAGTGCCACAGAAAACAACCGCCTAAGCGCTTCGGCGCCGGTAAGGGTGAAAAGGTGCGGTAAGAGCGCACCGCACGGCTGGCAACAGTCCGTGGCTAGGTAAACCCCACTTGGAGCAAGACCAAATAGGGATCCTTCGGCGTGGCCCGCGCTGGGTCCGGGTAGGTTGCTAGAGGCAGTCAGCGATGGCTGTCGTAGAGGAATGACTGTCCTCGACAGAACCCGGCTTACAGATCGACTCTCCCCCTCTTTCCGCTCTATCCAGTCGCTCAGACATTGCCAAAAGTTCTTGCTCTTAATAAAGCACTTTAACTTTGGCGGCGAAAGTGGCTCTCCTGCTCTGCTTAATAGTTTCCTGCGCTCGTCAGTTTTCCGTTGTTTCTTCCTGATCATTCCTAAATTGCCGCTCCGTAAGGCTTTTTCCCGCTAGGCGTGCCTTGACGGTGGGGCAGCCGCATTTCTATAGTGCGCACAAGTGGTAGAAAGTGGGATGAAGTGGGTAGATATGGGCATGGATAGCTAATTCAGGGGAAGCAGCCGTGTTTCGCGGAGCGAATGCCATCAGTCTCGATGCCAAAGGGCGGCTAGCGATGCCCAGCCGGTATCGTGACGAGTTGCTTTCGCGTGGAGAGGGCCAGCTGATCGTCACCATCGATGCCGTCGATCGTTGCCTCTGTATCTATCCCTTGCCCGAGTGGGAGCTGATCGAAGCGAAGCTGCGCGAGCTGCCCTCGCTGCGTGAAGAGACTCGTCGCCTGCAGCGCCTGCTCATTGGCAACGCCGTGGATGTCGAGATGGACGGCAGTGGACGTGTGCTGGTGCCGCCGCGTCTGCGCGAGTATGCGCGGCTGGACAAGCGCGCCATGCTGGTCGGTCAGCTCAACAAATTTCAGCTGTGGAACGAAGACGACTGGAACGCGGTTTCTGACGCGGACCTGGCGGCCATCAAACAACCCGGCGGTCTGCCGGAAGAACTACGTGACCTAATACTGTGAGCCAGATCAGCGACCTGCGACATGTCACCGTGTTGCTCGACGAAGCCGTCGCGGCGCTGGCTGTGCGTCCGGATGGCCGTTATATAGATGGCACCTTCGGGCGCGGCGGGCATAGTCGCCTGCTCTTGCGAATGCTTGGGCCTGATGGCTGTTTGCTAGGGTTCGACAAGGATCCAATGGCAATCGCCACGGGACAAGCACTAGCGGCCGAAGACGGCCGCTTTGTCGTTGTGCAGAGAAGCTTTGCCGAGCTTTCCGACGAGCTGCATGAACGCGGCTGGATGGGCACGGTCTCGGGCGTCCTGCTTGACCTGGGTGTGTCCTCCCCGCAACTCGATGATCCGGATCGCGGCTTCAGCTTTCTCAGCGACGGCCCGCTCGACATGCGCATGGATCCGACCCGTGGCGTCAGTGCGGCGCAGTGGCTGGCGGACGCGTCCGAAGACGACATCGCGAGGGTCTTCAAAGAATACGGTGAGGAGCGCTTCGCCAAGCGTATGGCGCGGGCAATCGTCCAGCGGCGTGGTGAGGCGCCGTTCACGCGCACCGCGGACCTGGCCAAGGTTGTCACCGATGCCAACCCGGCCTGGGAGAAAGGCAAGAATCCCGCGACGCGCGCCTTTCAGGGGTTGCGCATTTTCATCAACAACGAACTGGGTGATCTGGAGCGCGGCCTCGATGCGGCGCTCGAAGCGCTTGAGGTCGGCGGGCGGCTGGTGGTGATCAGTTTCCACTCCCTCGAAGATCGCATCGTCAAGCAGTTCATGCGCCGACATGCCAAGGGTGAGGCGGACAAGCTGCCGCGCGACCTGCCTATCATTCCGAAGCCTTCGAGCCTCGCCTGAAGCTGCTCGGCAAACCGCAGTACG
>LZQQ01000062.1_pt1 | contig 17375 bp, 18 predicted proteins | sample 768581 | NCBI WGS metagenome assembly LZQQ01 (sample SAMN05207185, study PRJNA324510) | oil field metagenome | isolation source: sample BH-FW-20 from oil reservoir | place: India: Bombay High | collected 2015-11-25 | reverse complement strand
CTCGCCGACTTCGCCAACTGGACCCGCCACCTCGGCGACGCCGCCACGCGCTGGCTGGCGATGAAGGGCGTGCAGCCCGACGACGAGCTGCAGGCGCTGCCGGCCGACTTCCATGTGGAGCACTGCCACCTGCTGGACGTGCCCGGTTGCCAAGGGCAGCGGCATCTGCTGATACTGCGCCGCACCTCATGACCCGGACAGACTGACCATGGCCAGAGTATTCGCCGTCGCCAACCAGAAGGGGGGCGTCGCCAAGACCACCACCTGCATCAACCTGGCGGCATCCCTGGTCGCCACCCGCCGCCGCGTGCTGCTCATCGATCTCGACCCGCAGGGCAACGCCACCACCGGCAGCGGGGTGGACAAGCTGGCGCTGGAGCACTCGATCTACGACGTGCTGATCGGCGAGTGCAGCCTGGTCGACGCCATGCAGTTCTCCGAGCACGGCGGCTACCAGCTGCTGCCGGCCAACCGCGACCTCACCGCCGCGGAGGTCGCGCTGCTCAACCTGCCGGCCAAGGAGCACCGCCTGCGCGAGGCGCTGGCGCCGGTGCGGGAGAACTACGACTACATCCTGATCGATTGCCCGCCGTCGCTGTCCATGCTGACGATCAACGCGCTGGCCGCGGCGACGGGGGTGATCATCCCGATGCAGTGCGAGTACTACGCGCTCGAAGCTCAGCGACCTGGTCAACTCGATCCAGCGGATCGCCCAGGCGCTGAACCCCGAGCTGAAGATAGAGGGGCTGCTGCGGACCATGTACGACCCGCGCAGCAGCCTGACGATCGAATCTCCGACCAGCTCAAGGCGCACTTCGGCGACCGCCTCTACGAGACGGTGATCCCGCGCAACGTGCGCCTGGCCGAAGCGCCCAGCCACGGCATGCCGGCGCTGGTCTACGACAAGCAGTCCCGCGGCGCGCTCGCTACCTGGCGCTCGCCAGCGAGCTGTCCCGCCGTCAGCGCCGCGTCGCGCGGGCGGCCCACGCATAAGGAATCCCGATGGCGACGAAGAAAAGAGGCCTGGGCCGCGGGCTCGATGCCCTGCTGGGCGGCACGACCGTCACGGCCATGCAGGAGGAGGCCGCCAAGGCCGACACGCGCGAGCTGCAGCATCTGCCGATCGAACGCGTCCAGCGCGGCAAGTACCAGCCGCGGCGCGACATGGATCCGACCGCGCTGGAAGAGCTGGCGGCCTCGATCAAGGCCCAGGGCCTGATGCAGCCGATCGTGGTCCGGCCGCTGGCCGGCAACCGCTTCGAGATCATCGCCGGCGAACGCCGCTGGCGCGCCAGCCAGCTGGCCGGGCTGGACAGCATCCCGGCGCTGGTGCGCGAGGTGCCGGACGAGGCCGCCATCGCCATGGCGCTGATCGAGAACATCCAGCGCGAGGACCTCAACCCGATCGAGGAGGCCGTCGCCCTGCAGCGCCTGCAGCAGGAATTCCAGCTCACCCAGCAGCAGGTCGCCGACGCGGTGGGCAAGTCGCGGGTGACGGTGAGCAACCTGCTGCGCCTGATCGCCCTGCCGGACGAGATCAAGACCCTGCTCTCCCATGGCGACCTGGAGATGGGCCATGCCCGCGCACTGCTCGGGCTGCCGGCGGAACGGCAGGTCGAGGGCGCGCGGCATGTTGTCGCACAGGGTCTGACCGTGCGGCAGACCGAGGCCCTCGTCCGGCAGTGGCTCAACGCCAAGGAAACACCGGTGGCCAAGCCCGCTGCCGACCCCGACATCACCCGCCTGGAACAGCGGCTGGCCGAGCGCCTGGGCTCGCCGGTGCAGATCCGCCACGGGCGCAAGGGCAAGGGGCAGCTGGTGATCCGCTACAGTTCCCTCGACGAACTGCAGGGCGTGCTCGCGCATATTCGCTGAAACAATTGCACATGTTTGCCGTGTAGCGGGCAGTCGGAATTCACTACCGGCAGGTTGAACCGCCCCGTCAGCAAACCTATACTCTGCGCGCATTTTCGCGGGCATAAAGCATGCCAAGCGATCATTGCCAGGATCTATCGAGGGAATGCAGACGTTGGACGCACGCACGCCAAACCGCCTGCCCTTCCATCGTCTCCCGGTGTTTCCCGTGCTCATGGTCCAGCTGGGCGTCGCGCTCGCGACGCGCTCGGGTTGTGGCTGTGGCAGGGATCGGTAGCGGGCTACTCGGGGTTGTGCGGAGGGATGATCGCCTTCCTGCCCAATCTCTATTTCGCCCGCAAGGCGTTCCGCTTCAGCGCGCCGGCGCGGCACAGAGCATCGTCCGGTCGTTCTACGCCGGCGAAGCGGGAAAACTGGTTCTCACGGCAGTGCTGTTCGCACTGACGTTTGCAGGGGTGAAGCCGCTGGACGCGCTGGCCGTGTTCGGGGTCTTCCTGCTGACCCAGGCGGTCGGCTGGTTCTCACCCCTGCTGGTGAAGAGAAGAATTACGAATTGATGCGTTGAGGCACACATGGCAGCAGAGAACGCTTCGGGTTATATCCAGCACCACCTGACGAACCTCACCTTCGGCCAGCATCCGGTCAACGGCTGGAGCTTTGCCCACACCGCCGCCGAAGCCAAGGAGATGGGCTTCTGGGCGTTCCACGTCGATACCCTCGGCTGGTCCGTGTTCCTCGGCCTGGTGTTCATCTTCCTCTTCCGCATGGCGGCCAAGCGCGCCACCTCCGGCCAGCCCGGCGGCCTGCAGAACTTCGTCGAGGTGCTCGTCGAATTCGTCGACGGCAGCGTGCGCGACACCTTCCACGGGCGCAATCCGCTGATCGCGCCGCTGGCCCTGACGATCTTCGTCTGGGTGTTCCTGATGAACTTCATGGACCTGATTCCGGTGGACTGGCTGCCGATGCTGGCGGCGACCATCACCGGCAACGAGCACCTGTTCTTCCGCGTGGTGCCGACCACCGACCCGAACGCCACGCTCGGCCTGGCCATCTCGGTGTTCGCGCTGATCCTGTTCTACAGCGTCAAGGTCAAGGGCATCGGCGGCTTCCTCGGCGAACTGACCCTGCACCCCTTCAGCAGCAAGAACATGGCCGTGCAGATCCTGCTGGTGCCGGTCAACTTCCTGCTCGAATTCGTCACCCTGATCGCCAAGCCGGTCTCCCTGGCCCTGCGACTGTTCGGCAACCTCTATGCCGGTGAGCTGATTTTCATCCTGATCGCGATCATGTTCGCCAACGGCGTGGTCCTCGGCGGTCTGGGTATCGTGCTGCAGTGGGCGTGGGCCGTGTTCCACATTCTGATCATCGTGCTGCAGGCGTTCATCTTCATGATGCTGACGATCGTCTACCTGTCGATGGCGCATGAAGACAACGATCACTGATCCTTTAGCAATACCAAACCCTTAAACCAAGACGACATAGTGTCGGAGGAAAAATGGAAACTGTAGTTGGTCTCACCGCGATCGCCGTTGCCCTGCTGATTGGTCTGGGTGCCCTGGGTACCGCCATCGGCTTCGGTCTGCTGGGCGGCAAGTTCCTGGAAGGCGCGGCGCGTCAGCCGGAAATGGTCCCCATGCTGCAGGTGAAAATGTTCATCGTCGCCGGTCTGCTCGACGCCGTGACCATGATCGGTGTCGGTATCGCCCTGTTCTTCACCTTCGCGAACCCCTTCGTTGGTCAAATCGCCGGCTGAGCCATTCCTCCTCTGGGTGGAATGGTTTGACGGACAACGAACGAGCGAGGTGTTGGCGTGAACATTAATGCAACCCTGATTGGCCAGTCCGTTGCCTTCTTTATCTTCGTGCTGTTCTGCATGAAGTTCGTGTGGCCTCCGGTCATCACGGCTCTGCGCGAGCGCCAGAAGAAGATTGCGGACGGCCTGGACGCTGCCAACCGCGCAAATCGTGATCTGGAGCTGGCCCAGGAAAAAGTGGGCGAGCAACTGCGCGAAGCGAAGGCTCAGGCAGCCGAAATCATCGAGCAGGCCAAGAAGCGCGCGAACCAGATCGTCGAAGAGGCCCGTGAACAGGCCCGTGGCGAAGGCGACCGCATCAAGGCTCAGGCTCAGGCCGAGATCGAACAGGAACTCAACAGCGTCAAGGACGCCCTGCGGGCCCAGGTGGGCGTGCTGGCCGTCGGCGGTGCCGAGAAGATCCTGGGTGCCACTATCGATCGAAACGCGCACGCGGAGCTGGTTGATAAACTGGCTGCCGAAATCTAAGCGAGGGCGATCATGGCAGAACTGACCACGCTGGCCCGACCTTACGCCAAGGCTGCTTTCGAGTACGCCCAGGCCCATCAGCAGCTGGCCTCCTGGTCGGCCATGCTCGGCCTGGCTGCGGCGGTTGCCAAAGACGACCGCATGCAGCAAGTGCTCAAGGCCCCGCGTCTGACGAGTGCAGAGAAAGCTGGCGCCTTCATCGAGGTGTGCGGCAACGAGTTCGACGCCCAGGCACAGAACTTCATCCACGTACTGGCAGAGAACGAGCGCCTGGCGCTGCTGCCCGAGATCTCCGAGCTGTTCGAGCTGTACAAGGCCGAGCAGGAGAGGTCGGTGGACGTCGAAGTGACCAGTGCCTTCGCATTGAGCGCAGAACAGCAAGACAAACTCGCCAAGGTTCTCAGCGCACGGCTCAGCCGGGAAGTGCGTCTGCACGCCGCGGAAGACCCCGCCCTCATCGGTGGTGTCGTGATCCGCGCCGGCGACCTGGTTATCGATGGCTCGGTTCGCGGCAAGCTCGCGAAACTGGCCGAAGCGTTGAAATCTTGAGTTTGAAGGGGCAGCAGAGCAATGCAGCAACTCAATCCTTCCGAAATTAGTGAAATCATCAAGGGACGCATCGAGAAGCTCGATGTGTCTCCCAGGCCCGCAACGAGGGCACCATCGTCAGCGTCTCCGACGGCATCGTGCGCATCTACGGCCTGGCCGACGTGATGTACGGCGAGATGATCGAGTTCCCGGGCGGCGTCTACGGCATGGCGCTGAACCTCGAGCAGGACTCGGTCGGCGCGGTCGTGCTGGGCAACTACCTAGGCCTGGCCGAAGGCATGAGCGCCAAGTGCACCGGTCGCATCCTCGAGGTGCCGGTCGGTCCCGAGCTGCTCGGCCGCGTGGTCGATGCGCTGGGCAACCCGATCGACGGCAAGGGCCCGATCAACGCCGCCGCCACCGACGCGGTGGAAAAGGTCGCGCCGGGCGTGATCTGGCGTAAGTCGGTCGACCAGCCGGTGCAGACCGGCTACAAGGCCGTCGATGCCATGATCCCGATCGGCCGCGGCCAGCGCGAGCTGATCATCGGCGACCGCCAGATCGGCAAGACCGCCATGCCGTCGACGCCATCATCAACCAGAAGAACAGCGGCATCCGCTGCGTCTACGTCGCGATCGGCCAGAAGCAGTCGACCATCGCCAACGTGGTGCGCAAGCTGGAAGAGAACGGCGCGCTGCAGAACACCATCGTGGTCGCCGCCTCGGCGTCCGAATCGGCGGCCCTGCAGTTCCTCGCTCCGTACGCCGGCTGCACCATGGGCGAATACTTCCGCGACCGCGGCGAAGATGCGCTGATCGTCTATGACGACCTGTCCAAGCAGGCCGTGGCCTACCGCCAGATATCCCTGCTGCTGCGCCGCCCGCCGGGCCGCGAAGCCTACCCGGGCGACGTGTTCTACCTCCACAGCCGTCTGCTGGAGCGCGCCTCGCGCGTGTCCGAGGAGTACGTGGAGCAGTTCACCCAGGGCGCGGTGAAGGGCAAGACCGGTTCGCTGACCGCGCTGCCGCTGATCGAAACCCAGGCCGGCGACGTGTCCGCGTTCGTTCCGACCAACGTGATCTCGATCACCGACGGCCAGATCTTCCTCGAAGCCTCGCTGTTCAACTCGGGCATCCGTCCGGCGGTCAACGCCGGTATCTCGGTATCCCGTGTCGGTGGCGCGGCCCAGACCAAGATCATCAAGAAGCTCTCCGGCGGCATCCGTACCGCGCTGGCGCAGTACCGTGAACTGGCGGCCTTCGCCCAGTTCGCCTCGGACCTCGACGAAGCCACCCGCAAGCAGCTCGAGCACGGTCAGCGCGTCACCGAGCTGATGAAGCAGAAGCAGTACGCGCCGATGTCCATCGCCGAGATGGCGCTGTCGCTGTACGCCGCCGAGCGCGGATACCTGAGCGATGTCGAGCTGGCCAAGATCGGCAGCTTCGAAGCCGCGCTGATTGCCTACTTCAACCGTGATCACGCCGACCTGATGGCGAAGATCAACGAGAAGGGTGACTTCAACGACGAGATCGACGCAGGCATCAAGGCCGGCATCGAGAAGTTCAAGAGCACCCAAACCTGGTAAGCCGCAGCGGGCGTCCCGGTGACGCCCGCCTGCTAACCCGAAAGGTGTGAAATGGCAGGCGCAAAAGAGATTCGCAGCAAGATTGCGAGCATCAAAAGCACGCAAAAGATCACCAGCGCCATGGAAAAGGTGGCGGTCAGCAAGATGCGCAAGGCCCAGATGCGCATGGCGGCCAGCCGTCCCTACGCCGAGCGCATCCGGCAGGTGATCGGCCACCTGGCCAACGCCAACCCGGAGTACCGGCACCCGTTCATGGTCGAGCGTGAGGTCAAGCGCGTCGGCTACATCGTGGTGACCTCCGATCGCGGCCTGGCCGGCGGCCTGAACACCAACCTGTTCAAGGTGCTGGTCAAGGACATGGGCGTTCAGCGCGAGCGCTCGGTGGAAATCGACCTGGCGGTGATCGGCAGCAAGGGTGCTTCGTTCTTCCGCAGCTTCGGCGGCAACGTCGTCGCGGCGATCAGCCACCTGGGCGAGGCCCCGTCGATCAGCGATCTGATCGGCAGCATCAAGGTGATGCTCGACGCCTATCTCGAAGGTCGCATCGATCGCCTGTACGTGGTCTCGAACAAGTTCGTCAACACCATGACGCAGAAGCCCACCGTCGAGCAGCTGGTTCCGCTGGTCGCCGACGAGAGCCAGGAGCTTCAGCACCACTGGGACTACCTGTACGAACCCGACGCCAAGCAGCTGCTCGAGGGCCTGATGGTGCGCTACGTGGAGTCGCAGGTGTACCAGGCGGTGGTCGAGAACAACGCGGCCGAGCAGGCGGCGCGGATGATCGCGATGAAGAACGCCACCGACAACGCCGGCGAACTGATCAACGAGCTTCAGCTGGTCTACAACAAGGCCCGCCAGGCGGCGATCACCCAGGAAATTTCCGAAATCGTTGGCGGCGCAGCGCGGTTTAAGACCGGTTCAAATATTCAGAGGACCAGAAGATGAGCAGTGGACGTATCGTTCAAATCATCGGCGCCGTCATCGACGTGGAGTTTCCGCGTGATCAGGTGCCGAACGTCTATGACGCGCTGAAAGTCGTCGGCGCCGAAACCACCCTAGAAGTCCAGCAGCAGCTGGGCGACGGCATCGTCCGTTCGATCGCCATGGGTTCCACCGAAGGCCTCAAGCGGGGCCTGGACGTGAACAACACCGGCGCCGCCATTTCCGTGCCGGTCGGCAAGGCGACCCTCGGCCGAATCATGGACGTGCTGGGCAACCCCATCGACGAAGCCGGCCCGATCGGCGAGGAAGAGCGCTGGGGCATCCACCGCCAGGCGCCGAGCTACGCCGAGCAGGCGGGCGGCAACGAGCTGCTGGAAACCGGCATCAAGGTGATCGACCTGGTCTGCCCGTTCGCCAAGGGCGGCAAGGTCGGCCTGTTCGGCGGCGCCGGCGTCGGCAAGACCGTGAACATGATGGAACTGATCCGCAACATCGCCATCGAGCACAGCGGCTACTCCGTGTTCGCCGGCGTGGGCGAGCGTACCCGTGAAGGGAACGACTTCTACCACGAGATGAAGGACTCCAACGTTCTCGACAAGGTCGCCCTGGTGTACGGCCAGATGAACGAGCCGCCAGGCAACCGTCTGCGCGTCGCCCTGACCGGCCTGACCATGGCCGAGAAGTTCCGCGATGAAGGCCGCGACGTTCTGCTGTTCGTCGACAACATCTACCGTTACACCCTGGCCGGCACCGAGGTGTCCGCGTTGCTCGGCCGTATGCCGTCGGCGGTGGGCTACCAGCCGACCCTGGCCGAGGAAATGGGCGTGCTGCAGGAGCGCATCACCTCCACCAAGAAGGGCTCGATCACCTCGATCCAGGCCGTCTACGTTCCCGCGGACGACCTGACCGACCCGTCGCCGGCGACCACCTTCGCCCACCTCGACGCCACCGTCGTACTGTCGCGTGACATCGCCTCCCTGGGTATCTACCCGGCGGTCGATCCGCTCGACTCGACCTCGCGTCAGCTGGACCCGAACGTGATCGGCACCGAGCACTACGAGACCGCCCGCGGCGTGCAGTACGTGCTGCAGCGCTACAAGGAGCTCAAGGACATTATCGCGATCCTAGGTATGGACGAACTGTCGGAATCCGACAAGCAGCTCGTATCCCGTGCGCGCAAGATCCAGCGCTTCCTGTCGCAGCCGTTCTTCGTGGCCGAAGTGTTCACCGGCTCGCCGGGCAAGTACGTGTCGCTGAAGGACACCATCGCTGGCTTCAAGGGCATTCTCAACGGCGACTACGACCACCTGCCGGAGCAGGCGTTCTACATGGTCGGCGGCATCGAAGAAGCCATCGAGAAAGCCAAGAAACTGTAATCCGTGCGCCCGGCGACGGGCGCCGCGGTTCGTCCGCCAGTACGGTCGGCCGGTCATGCGGCGTGATGGGGCTCCAGGGCCTGGCCACGCACAGCAGGGCAGGCGCAAGGGCCGGGTCGACGGGCCGATACGTGAGGTTAGATATGGCTATGTCAGTCCATTGCGATATCGTCAGCGCCGAAGGTGAAATCTTCTCGGGTCTGGTCGAGATGGTCATCGCCCATGGCTTCCTCGGCGATCTGGGGATCGCGCCGGGCCATGCGCCGTTGCTCACCGACCTGCGTCCGGGCCCGATCCGTCTGGTCAAGCAGGGCGGCGAAGAGGAGGTGTACTACATCTCCGGCGGCTTCCTCGAAGTGCAGCCGAGCATGGTGAAGGTCCTGGCCGACACCGCGCTGCGTGCCGGCGACCTCGACGAGGCGGCGGCCCAGGAAGCGGTCCAGGCCGCGGAAAAGGCGCTCAACGCCAAGGGGTCCGAGTTCAACTACGGCGCCGCCTCGGCGCAGCTCGCCGAAGCCGCGGCCCAGCTGCGGACCATCCAGCAGCTGCGTCGCCAGGCCAAGCGCTGAGCGATCGCGTCACAAGGAAAGGGCAGCTTCGGCTGCCCTTTTTCTTTTTCGCCCGTTGGCAGCCATCGGGTAGCCGGCGGTTTCGGGCCGGTGGCGCTCCCCGCTAGAATTCCGCCTTTCAGGCCGACGCCCGGCCACGCCAATGCACCGGCCTTTTCCCGGGTCACCAACGGAGTTTCTGCATGAGCCTCGAAGTCATCGTTCTCGCCGCCGGCCAGGGTACCCGCATGCGCTCGGCCCTGCCCAAGGTGCTCCACCCCGTCGCCGGCAAGCCCATGCTCGGGCACGTGCTCGACACCGCGCGCCAGCTGGCGCCCGGCGGCATCCGCGTGGTGGTCGGGCACGGTGCCGAACAGGTTCGCGAGCGGCTGGACGCCCCGGACCTAGGCTTCTTCCTGCAGGCCGAGCAGCTGGGCACCGGCCATGCCGTGGCCCAGGCGCTGCCGGGGCTGGACGCCGAACGCGTGCTGATCCTCTACGGCGACGTGCCGCTGATCGAGACGCAGACCCTGGAGCGCCTGCTGGCCAGGGTCGGCCCTCGGCAGATCGCCCTGCTCACCGTCGAGCTGGACGACCCCACCGGCTACGGGCGCATCGTTCGCGGCACGGACGGGCAGGTGCAGGCGATCGTCGAGCACAAGGACGCCTCGCCCGAACAGCGGCGGATCCGCGAGGGCAACACCGGCATCCTGGCGGTACCCGGCGAGCGCCTGGCCGGCTGGCTGCAGCGGCTTTCGAACGACAACGTGCAGGGCGAGTACTACCTGACCGACGTGATCGCCATGGCGGTGGCCGACGGGCTGGTGGTGGCCACCGAGCAGCCGCAGGCGGCGATGGAGGTGCAGGGCGCCAACGACCGCATGCAGCTGGCCGAGCTCGAGCGTCATTACCAGCAGCGCAGCGCGCGGCGGCTGATGGCCCAGGGCGTGACCCTGCTGGATCCGGCGCGCTTCGACCTGCGCGGCGAGGTCAGCGTCGGACGCGACGTGGTCATCGACGTCAACGTCATCCTCGAAGGCCGGGTGGTCATCGAGGACGACGTGCAGATCGGCCCGAACTGCGTGGTGCGCGACAGCACCCTGCGCCGCGGCGCCGTGGTCAAGGCCAACAGTCACCTGGAAGGCGCCGAGCTGGGCGAGGGGGCGGACTGCGGTCCGTTCGCACGGCTGCGGCCGGGCACCGTGCTGGAGGCCCGGGCACACGTCGGCAACTTCGTCGAGCTGAAGACGCCCGCCTCGGCGAGGGCGCCAAGGCCGGCCACCTGAGCTATCTCGGCGCGCCGCATCGGCGCCCGCAGCAACATCGGCGCCGGCACCATCACCTGCAACTACGACGGCGCAACAAGCACCGCACCGAACTCGGCGAAGACGTCTTCATCGGCTCGAACAGCGCGCTGGTGGCGCCGGTCACGCTCGGCGCGGCGCCACCACCGGCGCCGGCTCGGTGATCACCGGCGACGTCCCGGCCGACACCCTGGCGGTGGGCCGCGCGCGTCAGCGCAACATCGAGGGCTGGCAACGGCCGGTGAAGAAGAAGCCGGTCTGAGCCGCGAACGGGATCGCCCGTGTCTGACGGGGGATGATGGTGGGTTGAAGCGGAGCGCCGCCCGGCCCACCCTACGAAGGTCGGTGTCCCGTAGGGTGGGCTTCAGCCACCAGGGGCACTTGCAGCCCATCCCTTCGTTATGTTTTGATTCGCGCCTATCAACTTACGAATCGAAACTAACGATGTCGAAGCGAAACACGCCGCAGCGCCGTCACGCCATTCTCGCCAGGTCGCCGAGCAGGGCGAGGTGAGCGTCGAAGCGCTCGCCCGCGAGTTCGCCACGTCCGAGGTCACCATCCGCAAGGACCTCAACGCACTGGAGAAGAACGGCCTGCTGCTGCGTCGCTACGGCGGTGCGGTGCCGCTGCCGCAGGAGCTCATCGCCGACGGCACGCAACCGGTCTCGCCCTTCAAGTTGGGCATCGCCCGCGCCGCGGTCGGCTGCATCCGCGAGCACGCGCGGATCATCCTCGACAGCGGCAGCACCACCGCCGCATGGTTCCGGAACTCGGCCGCAAGCCCGGGCTGGTGGTCATGACCAACTCGCTGAACGTGGCCAACGCCCTGCGCGAACTGGAGCACGAGCCGGCGCTGCTGATGACCGGCGGTACCTGGGATCCGCATTCGGAATCCTTCCAGGGCCAGGTCGCCGAGCAGGTGCTGCGCTCCTACGATTTCGACCAGCTGTTCATCGGCGCCGACGGCATCGACCTGGAGCGTGGCACCACCACCTTCAACGAACTGCTGGATCTGTCGCGGGTCATGGCCGAGGTGGCGCGCGAGGTGATCGTGCTCGCCGAATCGGACAAGATCGGCCGACGCATTCCCAACCTGGAGCTGCCCTGGAGCAGCATCCACACCCTCATCACCGACGAGCGCCTGGCCGACGAGGCCCGCGATCGCATCCAGGCCCGCGGCGTCAGGCTGATCTGCGCCGCGGCCGCCCATCCATAGGAGACTTGCTCATGTGTGGCATCGTAGGCGCCGTCGCCGAGCGCAACATCACCGCCATCCTGCTCGAAGGCCTCAAGCGCCTGGAATACCGCGGCTACGACAGCGCCGGACTGGCGGTGCTGGATGCCGCCGGGCAGCTGCAGCGGCTGCGGCGTAGCGGCAAGGTCGCCGAGCTGGAACAGGCCCTGCGCGAAACCGAGCTCGGCGGGAGACTCGGCATCGCCCACACGCGCTGGGCCACCCATGGCGCGCCCTGCGAGCGCAACGCCCATCCGCACCTGTCCGGCAACGAGCTGGCGGTGGTGCACAACGGCATCATCGAGAATCACGAGGCGCTGCGCCGGCGCCTGCAGGCCGAGGGCTACGAATTCACCTCGGATACCGACACCGAGGTCATCGTGCACCTGCTGCGCCAGAAGCTCGACGCCCTCGGCGACCTCGCCGCGGCGCTGCAGGCGGCGGTGAAGGAACTGCACGGCGCCTATGGCCTGGCGGTCATCAGCACGCGCCAGCCGGACCGTATCCTCGCCGCGCGCAGCGGCAGCCCGCTGGTGATCGGGCTCGGCCTCGGCGAGAACTTCCTCGCCTCCGACCAGCTTGCCCTGCGCCAGGTCACCGACCGCTTCCTGTACCTGGAGGAAGGCGACATCGCCGAAATCCGCCGCGATGCCGTGCGCATCTGGGACGTGACCGGCGTGCCGGTGCAGCGCGAGCCGGTGCAGTACCACGAAGGCGCCGAAGCGGCGGACAAGGGCGAGTTCCGTCACTTCATGCTCAAGGAGATCCACGAGCAGCCGAAGGTCGTGCAGCGCGCCCTGGAAAACCGGCTCGGTGCCGACCAGGTGCTGCCCCAGGCCTTCGGCCCGGAGGCCGCCGAGCTGTTCGCCCGGGTCCGCAACGTGCAGATCGTCGCCTGCGGCACCAGCTACCACGCCGGGATGGTTGCGCGTTACTGGCTGGAGGCGCTGGCCGGGCTGCCGTGCCAGGTCGAGGTCGCCAGCGAGTTCCGCTACCGCAAGGTGGTGGTCCAGCCCGACACCCTGTTCGTCACCATCTCGCAGTCCGGGGAGACCGCCGACACCCTGGCCGCGCTGCGCAATGCCAAGGCCGCCGGCTACCTGGCCAGCCTGGCGATCTGCAACGTCGGCACCAGCTCGCTGGTGCGCGAGTCCGACCTGACCCTGCTGACCCAGGCCGGCCCGGAGATCGGCGTCGCCTCGACCAAGGCCTTCACCACCCAGCTGGTCGGCCTGCTGCTGCTGACCCTGTCCCTCGGCCGTGTACGCGGGACCCTCGACGGCGAGCTCGAACGCACTCTGGTGGAGGAATTGCGGCGGCTACCGACCCGTCTTGGCGAGGCGCTGGCCATGGACCCGCGCATCGAGGAGGTGGCCGAGCACTTCGCCGAGAAGCAGCACACGCTGTTCCTCGGCCGCGGCGAGCAATACCCGGTGGCCATGGAAGGGGCTCTGAAGCTCAAGGAGATTTCCTACATCCACGCCGAGGCCTATCCGGCCGGCGAGCTCAAGCACGGCCCGCTGGCGCTGGTGGATGCGCACATGCCGGTGGTGACGGTGGCGCCGAACAACGAGCTGCTGGAGAAGCTCAAGTCCAACCTGCAGGAAGTCCGCGCGCGCGGCGGCGAGCTGATCGTGTTCGCCGACCGCGAGGCCGGCATCGAGAACGGCGAGGGCACGCTCCTGGTGAAGATGCCGCACATCCACGACGTGCTCTCGCCGATCCTCTACACCGTGCCGCTGCAGCTGCTGTCGTACCACGTCGCCGTGCTCCGCGGCACCGACGTCGACCAGCCGCGCAACCTGGCCAAGTCGGTGACGGTGGAGTAATCGATTTAGGCACGCTCTACACTGATCGTCAGGAACAAAGCCTGTACGGGCCGTCGCCGGCTCGTACTGAGCCGACCGCTGTGTCCTCTGCATGGCGATATTCTTCAATACTCAGCCAAACGAGACCTTGAGTACCTTGGCCATACCGTAGCCACCTCGCTAAATTAGCGAACTAACCAAAAGGATTTGGGGCGCTATGAGAAGGAAAGCTCGCATACTCATCCTATGTAAGACCTATCCCTCACCCAGTGCGACATACATGGAGACGTCCTGTGTCGCTGGGATGGACGCCAACGGAAACTTGATCCGCCTCTATCCCGTTCCCTTCCGGCTGGTTACAGAAGACCAACAGTTTTCGAAGTGGCAATGGATCGAGGCAGCCATCGAGAAGAACGTCGGCGATCATCGGCCGGAAAGCCACAAGATCGGGGTGGATACGATTCAGCCGCGGGAGCGCCTGCCGGCCGGAAACTGGAAGCTCCGGCGGGAGATGTTGGATAAGCTGCCGATTTACGAGAGTTTCGAAGCGCTGGAGCAGGCGCGCCTGGATTTCAATGTGACCTTGGGGTTGATCAGGCCGGGGCGCATCACCGCCCTCAACATTCGGAAAGCCTCCTCGGAAAATTGGACCGATGAGGAGCTGGAAAAACTCGAAAAGCTGCAACGCCAACCAGGGCTATTCGAGCAGGAGGAAATCAAATCCAGCTTGAAGCGCTTGGAAAAGGTGCCCTACGACTTCTACTACACCTACGAGTGCAGGGGCGAAGGAGGGATAAAGGTCCACACCCACAAAATCGTGGATTGGGAGGCGAACCAGCTGTATCGCAATCTGCGGCGCACTCACGGTCCCGAGGGCTGGGAGGCACCGTTCAGGCAGAAACTCGAGGTTGAGTTACCTGGCAAGGACCTGATGCTTCTGATGGGTACGATCCATCGCTTTCCCCATCAATGGCTAATCATCAGCCTGATTTACCCGCCTAAGCGACAGCCCGGAGCAGATCAGCAAATGTCTCTATTTTGAGGGGCAGGTGCCGGGTCTCCAGTGTCGCGTCCAGTTCGCGCGCTGCTTCGGCAATCAGACTGCGGTGGCAGAAATTCGGATCTGCCTCGTAGCAGACCATACAGATGCGTTGCTCGGCAGCTTCCGCGACCAGGCTCTGCAGCAGGTCGGTCCGAGTCCGAATGTATGCCCTGAAGTCGCGGGCATAAACGGTCCAGTCACCGTCGTCCTTGTAGCGATTGCGAATGGGCTTGGGGCAGCCCAGCGGGGGGCAGTGCTCGTAGGTGATTCCTGCAGCGGCCAGGCACTCTGCGAATGCCTTCTTGGAGAAGCCTGGCTTGCGGGAAAGTGGGTATTCCCGAACATCCAGGACCTTGTCGATCTGAGCCTGCTTGAGGCGCGTAATGAAGGCGTCGATGCTCAGCCCTTCATAGCCCGTTGTGTAGATCGCCATGCGTAGTTCCCTTAATCGCATCCGTGCAAAACTCAGCAAATCAAGCCGGAACTATAGCATCGCTCACCCTATAGGGGCCTGTAGGCACCCTGCGAACGGATGGATGGTTCGAGACCAGCGCCGCTGCAACACCTTAGGAATCGACTTCGAGGGCTCCTCCTCGTTGGTTCCAAGGTCAGGGCGGTTGCGCATTTCTAGTGCGCTCGCTACCGATCAGAATCCCCGCATGCTCGCTTTCAGTGCTTGCTGCGCGGGCGCGGCGGCCGTGGCTTGCTGCTGCGCTCCACTTCACCGGTGATGGCCAGCAGCCGCTCGGCGACCGCGGCCAGGCTCAGGCCCTGGTTCATCGCCGACTGTCGCAGCCAGGCGTAGGCCTCGCTCTCGCTCAGTCCCTGCTGCTTCATCAGCTGCTGCTTGGCCTGCTCCACTCGCTTGCGTTCGTTCAGCGCCTGGCGCGCCTCGCGCAGTTCCTCGCTCAGCCCCTGCACGCGCTGGCTCTGGCTCTGCAGCAGCTCCAGGGTCGAGCGCGCCACCCGGGCGGTCATGCCGTCCTGCGGCGTGGCGTCGAGGTCGCTGACATGCACGTCGAACAGCTTGGCCTGCTCGGCGGCGGCATGCATGTCGGCCAGGCGGTCGAGCAGCAGGCGGTGGTTGTGCAGCTCGGTACGGATCCGCTCGCTGCTCTCGCGGCAGCGGTCGAGCAGGTCCTGCTCCAGCTGCTGCTCGACTGCTGCATCAGGTCGATGCGGGCAGTGTGCAGGTCGAACCAGAGCTCGCACAGGTGCGGGTCGACCGCGGCGCCGGCGCTGGTGCGCCGGGCGACCTCGCGCAGGCGGCAGGCCTGGACGTTGCGTCGCTGATGCAGAACGCCTGCCAGCGCCCCAGCGCATCCGGGCCGCAGAAGCGGCTGAAGATGTCGAAGCAGCGTTCCTGCCCCTCCAGCAGCCGCTCGAGCCGCTCCAGCAGCGCCGGCTCGAAGTAGCCGCTGGCAAAGCCCGCGACCCCGAGGGCGCGCTCCTGGCCGGCCAGCTCCTTGCCCTGCATGAAGTTGAACAGCGCCACCAGGCTGCGGGTGATGTCCGGCTCGCCGGCGGTGTCGGCGGCCTCGAACACCACCGCCAGCAGGCTGCCGATCAGCCTGATGAAGACCGCGATGGCGTCCTGCATATCGATCCGGTGGTCGCGGATGCGCCGGCGCAGCGCCGGCAGTTCGTCGAGGCCGTGCAGCGCATAGGCGATCCGGGTGAACAGGCGGGTCTTTTCCGCCGCGCCGAGGTTGTCCGGCTCGATGCGCTCGAAGCCCTCGCGCACGCGCCGTTCCAGCCCCCCGACTTCGTGGCTCAGCTGATCGAGCTGCTGGCGATGCTGCGGCGCGGTGCCGCTGAGGTAGATGTTCGAGTAGCCGCGCTCCTTCTGCAGGGCGTGCACCAGGCGGCTGATGTCGGTGACCAGTTCGCAGGTGCGCACCAGGTCCTCCAGCCCCTGCAGTTCGCTGCGCCGGGCGGCGGACAGGAAGCGCAGGGTCGCGGGCAGTCGTCGTGTGGCCATGATGGTGCTCTCGAACGGTGGAACGCTGCGGCGCTGCAAGGATCGATCCGCTTCGCCGGGAGCGCCTAGCCGAAGTCGCCGCGGCGGTGCGCCAGCAGCCAGGCGTAGATGCGCGGGTCGCGGTAGGCCAGGCGTGCCGAGCCGACGTGGTCGGCGCCCTCGTCGAGGTACAGGCGTTCGCCCTGCGGCTCGCTGCCCGCGGGGCTCAGCTCCAGTGACTCGATGAAGCGCATCTCCAGCCGCCGTGCCACCTGGCCGATCGACAGCCAGAGCGGGGTGACGACGGGGCTGCGCGGCAGCCGCGTCGGGTCGACCGACCAGAGCGCGGCCCAGCGGCGCGGATGGGCGATGCCCAGGTCGAACACGCCGTTGCCGCCGAAGCTGAAGCCCGACAGGTAGCAGCGCGCCGGGTCGGCCGGATGCGCGGCCAGCACCCATTCGAGGATCTGCAGCAGCGCGGCGTCGAAACGCAGCCAGTGGTCGCCGGCCTGCGGCAGCTGCGGGGCGACCAGGATGAAATCACGGCGTACCGCCGGCGGGTTTCCCGGATGCAGTGGACCGTGTCGGGTCAGCGCCTGTTCGAGCGGTGCCGGGGCGGCTTCGTCGTAGCCGTGCAGGAAGACGATCAGCGGCCAGCCGCCGGCCGGCGCCGGGGCGTCCGGCAGCCACAGCAGGCCGGGGAGTGGCTGGGCCTCGAGCGGCTCGAGCATGTCCACCTCCTGTTAGCCATTTTTGCGTTTAGACGGGGTCGCCGGCGTCTCGTGCGCCGGGTGCGCCTGTTCGAGCGGTGCCGGGGCGGCTTCGTCGTAGCCGTGCAGGAAGACGATCAGCGGCCAGCCGCCGGCCGGCGCCGGGGCGTCCGGCAGCCACA
>LZQQ01000061.1_pt1 | contig 17434 bp, 18 predicted proteins | sample 768581 | NCBI WGS metagenome assembly LZQQ01 (sample SAMN05207185, study PRJNA324510) | oil field metagenome | isolation source: sample BH-FW-20 from oil reservoir | place: India: Bombay High | collected 2015-11-25 | reverse complement strand
CCAGCAGGTGCGGGGCGATGGCGATGCCGAGGCCGGCCAGCGCCGCTTCGAGCAGGAAATACAAATGTTCGAAGCCCTGCCGTAGCGCAGCGCGGCGACCTCCAGCCCCTGCCCCGCCGCCCAGGTCGGCCAGGCCTGCGGGCGCGAGGTGGTGTGCAACAGCGCTTCGCTCAGTAACGCCTCGGGGCCGGCCTTCACCAGCGCCGCGCAGCGCGGGTGATGCGGGCTGATCACCGGACCGATGCGCTCGACCGCCAGCTCGTGCACCTGCATGTCCGCCGGCCAGGGCGGCTCGGCGAACCACAGGGTGGCATCCAGCCCCGGGCGCCGGGGGTCGAGCTCGCCCTCGCTGGCCGACAGCTGCAGGCGCAGTTCGGGCAGTTCGCGGTGCAGCCTATCGAGCCGGGGGATGAACCAGCGCGCCAGCAGGCTGCCGGGGCAGCCGAGCACGAAGGGTGTCTCGGCGTTGCGCCGCTGCAGTTCGTCGCAGACCACACGCAGCCGGTCGAAGGCCTCGCTCGTCGCCTCGCGCAGGCGCTGGCCGGCATCAGTGAGTTTTACGCCGCGCCCTTCCTTGCGGAATAGACGCACGCCCAGGTCCGCCTCGAGCGCCTTGATCTGCCGGCTGACGGCGCCGTGGGTAACGTGCAGCACAGCGGCCGCTTCGCTGAAGCTGCCCAGGCGGGCGGCCGCCTCGAAGGCGCGCAGGGCATTGAGCGGGGGCAGGTCGCGGGCCATGATCCGTGAGTTTTTCTGACAGGTTGCGGCGATCTTATCGCTTTTGCTCTGGCGTGCGCAGCCGTAACCTGTCGCCATCGCACCCCATAGAGGAGCCCAGCATGACTTCGTTACGCACCGGTCCGGACGCCACCGGGCTGTTCGGCCACTTCGGCGGTCAATACGTCGCCGAAACCCTGATGCCGCTGATCCATGAACTGGCCGCCGAATACGAGAAGGCCAAGACCGACCCCGCGTTCGCCAAGGAGCTGGCCTACTTCCAGCGCGACTACGTCGGCCGCCCCTCCCCGCTCTACTTCGCCGAACGCCTGACCGAGCACTGCGGCGGCGCGAAGATCTATTTGAAGCGCGAGGAGCTCAATCACACCGGCGCGCACAAGATCAACAACTGCATCGGCCAGATCCTGCTGGCCAAACGCATGGGCAAGCGGCGCATCATCGCCGAGACCGGCGCCGGCATGCACGGTGTGGCCACCGCCACCGTGGCCGCGCGCTTCGGCATGCAGTGCGTGATCTTCATGGGCACCACCGACATCGACCGCCAGCAGGCCAACGTCTTTCGCATGAAGCTGCTCGGCGCCGAGGTGATCCCGGTCACCGCCGGCACCGGCACCCTGAAGGACGCGATGAACGAAGCCCTGCGCGACTGGGTGACCAACGTCGAGACCACCTTCTACCTGATCGGCACCGTCGCCGGCCCGCACCCCTACCCGGCCATGGTGCGCGACTTCCAGGCCGTGATCGGCACGGAGACTCGCGACCAGATGATGGCCCAGGAAGGCCGCCTGCCCGACTCGCTGGTCGCCTGCATCGGCGGCGGCTCCAACGCCATGGGCCTGTTCCACCCCTTCCTCGATGAGGCGAGCGTGAAGATCATCGGCGTCGAAGCCGCCGGTCACGGTATCGAGACCGGCCAGCATGCGGCCAGCCTCAACGGCGGCGTGCCCGGCGTGCTGCATGGCAACCGCACCTTCCTGCTGCAGGACGAAGACGGCCAGATCATCGATGCGCACTCGATCTCCGCCGGCCTGGACTACCCTGGAATCGGCCCGGAACACGCCTGGCTGCACGACATCGGCCGCGTGGAGTACACCTCCATCACCGACCAGGAAGCGCTCAAGGCCTTCCACACCTGCTGCCGCCTGGAAGGCATCATCCCCGCGCTGGAGTCCTCCCACGCGCTGGCCGAAGTCTTCAAGCGCGCGCCGACCCTGCCCAGGGATCACCTGATGGTGGTCAACCTCTCCGGCCGCGGCGACAAGGACATGCAGACCGTCATGCACCACTTCGACGAACAGGAAGACATCTATGAGCCGCCTGCAGACGCGCTTCGACGAGCTGAACCAACAGAACCGCGCCGCGCTGGTGACCTTCGTGACCGCCGGCGACCCGGACTACGCCACCTCGCTGGCCATCCTCAAGGGCCTGCCGGAGGCCGGCGCCGACGTGATCGAGCTGGGCATGCCCTTCACCGACCCGATGGCCGACGGCCCGGCAATCCAGCTCGCCAACATCCGCGCGCTGGCCGCCCGGCAGAACCTGACCAAGACATTGCAGATGGTTTGCGAATTCCGCGAAGGCAACCAGACCACCCCGCTGGTGCTGATGGGCTACTTCAATCCGATCCACAAGTACGGCGTGGAGCGCTTCGTCGCCGATGCCAGGGACGCCGGCGTGGACGGCCTGATCGTGGTCGATCTGCCGCCGGAACATAACCCCGACCTCTGCCATCCGGCGCAGGCGGCGGGCATCGACTTCATCCGCCTGACCACCCCGACCAGCGACGACAAGCGCCTGCCCACCGTGCTCGAAGGCAGCTCCGGCTTCGTCTACTACGTCTCGGTGGCCGGCGTGACCGGTGCCGGCTCGGCGACGCTGGAGCATATCGAGCAGGCCGTGGCGCGGCTCAAGCGCCACACCGCCCTGCCCGTCTGCATCGGCTTCGGCATCCGCACCCCGGAACACGCCGCCACCGTCGCCAGGCTGGCCGACGGCGTGGTGGTCGGCTCCGCGCTGGTGGACAGGATCGCCAGTGCCGGGAGCACCGACGAGGCCGTCGAAGGCGTGCTCGACCTGTGCCGCGAACTGAGCGCCGGCGTGCGCGGCGCTCGGCAGTAATCGCCGACCGGCTCCCGGAGGCCGCTGTCCGGTAACCTCGGCAGCGGCTTTTCGTTCAAGCCCGCCAGTCGCAGGGTGGGCCGGGCGGCGTTCCGCTGGGCTCACCACCACCTCACCGGTGGGCTGAAGCCCACCCTGGCTCCGAGGAGCGTCATGGACATCAGGGACATTCCCTTCGGCACCACCGACTGGTCGACCATCGAGCCTAGCGAACACGCCGGCGAAACCGGCACTGCCTACTGGCGCACCCGTCAGTTCGGCCCGCTCCGCGTGCGCATGGTCGAGTACACCCCCGGCTACCTGGCCGATCACTGGTGCAACAAGGGCCACATCCTGCTGTGCCTGGAAGGCGAACTGCACACTGAACTTCCCGATGGCCGCCGCTTCACCCTCACGCCTGGCATGAGCTATCAGGTAGCGGACGGCGCGGAGCCGCACCGGTCGTTTACCCCGGTAGGCGTCCGGCTGTTCGTGGTGGATTGATCAGTTGCGCAGGTAAGCGACCGTAGGGTGGAAAACGGCGCAGCCTTTTCCACCGGTTGCCCCAGCGGTTGCGTATCCAGCCACGGTGGATAATGCTTCGCGAGTTATCCCCCTACTTCGGCGCGGGCGCGGTTCCCCGCATCGTCACACCGCGATCCCCTGGCGGTTCCGGACGCGCGGCTGCAGGTCATCATCACCCAACTCGCGCTGCAGCCACTGCACGAAGCACTGCACCAGCCGCGCCCGCCGCTTGCGCTCGGGCTGCACCACGTAATAGCCGAAATCCGAGGTGGCGCCAGCCTCGAGCAGCCGTGCCAGCAGGCCCTGCTCGATGAGGTCGTCGACCAGGTAGCGCCAGCCGATGGCCACCCCCTGGCCGGCGATGGCGGCCTGGATCAGCAGGGTGTAGTTGTCGAAGCGCAAGGAGCCCGAAGCCGGGGGCTCGGCAATGCCCAGCTCGCGGAACAGCGAGGTCCAGTCGAACCAGCGGGTGCGCGCTTCCGGCTTCAGGTGCAGCAGCGGCAGCTCCCGCAGCGCGCCGACCGTCAGGGGCGACGCGCGCCCTTCCAGCAGACGCGGGCTGCAGACCGGAAAGACTTCCTCGCGAAACAGCAGCAGCGCCTCGCCGTGCTTGAAGCGGCCGTCGCCGAAGGCGATGGCGACGTCGATCTCCGAACTCAGCATGTTCAGGGTGCGCTCGCTGGTCACCAGGCTGACGTCGATCTCCGGATGGGCCTCATGGAAACGGTGCAGGCGCGGCATCAGCCAGTAGGAGGCGACGGCGAAGTCGGTGGCCACCTGCAGCACCTCGTGCTGTTGGCGCGCGCCGACGGCCTCCAGCCCGAGGCTGATGGCGCGTAGGCCGTCCTGCACGTGGGCGAACAGCAGCCGGCCGCTGTCGGTCAGCTCGATGCCGCGATAGACGCGATCGAACAGGCGGGTCGCCAGCTGCCTTTCCAGACGCTGGATCTGCTGGCTGACTGCCGGCTGGGTGGTACCCAGCTCCGCCGCCGCCGCCGTGAAGCTGAGATGGCGCGCGGCGGCTTCGAAGACGCGGAGCAGATCAAGGGAGAGCTCAGCGTGTGCGTTTGCCATTAGCAATGCTTATCCGAGACATGTGATTTCGTGTGGTTTACCGAATACTCCGCCGATTTCATCATCAGGGCCAGCGCTTCGCATAATCTGTCACTATGGATCAGCGGCCCCCATGAAACGCCCCAACATCCTCTTCATCATGGCCGACCAGATGGCCGCTCCCCTGATGCCCTGGCATGGCCCCTCGCCGGTACGCATGCCGCACCTCACCCGCCTGGCCGCCGAAGGCGTGGTGTTCGATTCCGCCTACTGCAACAGCCCGCTCTGCGCGCCCTCGCGCTTCACCCTGGTGAGTGGCCAGCTGCCGTCGAAGATCGGCGCCTACGACAACGCCGCCGACTTCCCCGCGGACGTGCCCACCTATGCCCATTACCTGCGCCGCCTCGGCTACCGCACGGCGCTGTCCGGCAAGATGCACTTCTGCGGGCCGGACCAGCTGCACGGCTACGAGGAGCGCCTGACCAGCGACATCTACCCCGCCGACTACGGCTGGGCGGTGAACTGGGACGAACCCGAGGTGCGCCCGAGCTGGTACCACAACATGTCCTCGGTGCTGCAGGCCGGGCCCTGCGTGCGCACCAACCAACTGGATTTCGACGAGGAAGTGGTGTTCAAGCGCGCCAGTACCTCTACGACCACGTGCGTCAAGCTGGCGGGCAGCCCTTCTGCCTGACGGTCTCCATGACCCATCCGCACGACCCCTACACCATCCCCCGCGAGTACTGGGACCTGTATCGCGAGCAGGACATCCCGCTGCCGGAAGTGCGGCTGCAGCAGCACGAGCAGGACCCGCACTCGCAGCGCCTGCTCAAGGTCATCGACCTGTGGGACAAGCCGCTGCCCGAGCAGAAGATCATCGACGCCCGCCGCGCCTACTTCGGCGCCTGCAGCTACGTCGACACGCAGATCGGCACGCTGCTCGAGACCCTGGCGGACTGCGGCCTGGCCGAGGACACCATCGTGGTGTTCTCCGGCGACCACGGCGACATGCTGGGCGAGCGCGGTCTCTGGTACAAGATGCACTGGTTCGAGATGGCCGCGCGGGTGCCGCTGCTGGTGCATGCGCCGAAGCGTTTCGCGCCCGGCCGGGTGAAGGCCTCGGTGTCCACCGTGGACCTGCTGCCGACCCTGGTGGAACTGGCCGGCGGCACCCTCGAGCCGCAGCTGCCGCTGGACGGCCGCTCGCTGCTGGCGCACCTCGAAGGCCGTGGCGGGCACGACGAGGTGATCGGCGAATACATGGCCGAAGGCACCACCAGCCCGCTGATGATGATCCGCCGCGGTCCCTGGAAATTCATCTACTCCGAGCAGGACCCGCTGCTGCTCTACGATCTGCAGAACGACCCCCGCGAGCTGGAGAACCTGGCCGAGTCCGCGCTCCACCGCGAGGTGGTCGAGGCCTTCCTGGCACAGGTCCGCGCGCGCTGGGACATCCCTGCCATCCACCAGGCGACCCTGGCCAGCCAGCGGCGGCGCCGCTTCGTCGCCGGCGCCCTGGAAAAGGGCCGGCTCACCAGCTGGGACCACCAGCCTGGGTCGACGCCAGCCAGCAGTACATGCGCAACCACATCGACCTCGACGATCTGGAGCGCCGCGCACGTTATCCACAGCCATGACCAGAGGGAACGAACCCACGGCCGGCCACTTCAACCACAAGGAAACGTCATGAAGACCATCACCACCCTGTTCGCCGGCGCACTGCTGTCCAGCGCCATGACCTACGCCCAGGCCGAGGACGCCAGCTGCGCCACCGTGAAGCTGGGAGACCCGGGCTGGAGCGACATCGCCGTCACCAACGGCGTGGCCCGCCAGTTGCTGGAAGGCCTGGGCTACCGCGTCGAGATCCAGACCCTGGCGGTGCCGATCATCTTCGCCGGGCTGCAGAAGGGCCAGGTCGATGCCTTCCTCGGCAACTGGATGCCGGCCCAGCAGAGCAACTACGACAAGTTCGTCGCCAGCGGCGAGGTCGACGAGCTGGGGCAGAACCTCAGCGGCACCGAGTACACCCTGGCGGTGCCCGCCTACGCCTACGAGGCCGGCGTGAAGACCTTCGCCGACCTGGACAAGCACGCCGACAAGTTCAAGCACACCCTCTACGGCATCGCCGCCGGCTCGCCGGCCAACGTCTCCATCCAGGAAATGATCAAGGGCAACGAGTTCGGCCTGGGCGACTGGAAGCTGGTGGAGTCCAGCGAGCAGGCCATGCTGGTGCAGGTGGGCCGGGCGGTGAAGCGCAACGACTTCGTGGTCTTCCTCGGCTGGACCCCGCACCCGATGAACGTGCAGTTCGACATCCGGTACCTGAAGGGCGGCGAGAAATATTTCGGCGAGAGCGGCACGGTCAACACCCTGGCGCGCAAGGCTACGCCGAGCAGTGCCCGAATGCCGGCAAGCTGCTGGCCAACCTGCGCTTCACCCAGGAAATGGAGAACGCCATCATGGACCAGGTGCTGAGCAACAAGGTCGGCAACGACGAGGCGGTCAAGGCCTGGCTCGGAGCCAACCCCGAGGCGGTCGCAACCTGGCTGCAGGGCGTGACCACCCGGGACGGCGGCAATGCCCTGGCGGCAGTGAACGCCAGGCGCTGACCGGCGGCTCGCGACGGGCCCCGACGGGCCCGCCTGCGATCGCCAATCCCTAGCCCTAGCCTAGCGCCCACCTTGGAGGCTCCGTCCTTCCGGCCACGATGACGCTCGCCGCGCTCTTCCCCTTCCTCGACTGGCTGCCCCGGACCACCGGGCGCAGCCTCGGCCGCGACGCGCTGGTCGGCCTGACCGGCGCCATCCTCGCGCTGCCGCAGTCCATCGCCTATGCGCTGATCGCCGGGCTGCCGGCGGAATACGGGCTCTACGCCGCGGTGGTGCCGGTGATCGTCGCCTGCCTCTGGGGCTCGTCCTGGCACCTGATCGGCGGCCCCACGGCCGCGATCTCGGTGGTGCTCTTCGCCAGCGTCAGCCCGCTGGCCCGTCCCGGCAGCGACGACTACATCGCCCTGGTGTTGCTGGTGACCTTCCTCGCCGGGCTCTTCCAGTGGCTGCTGGGCGTGCTGCGCTTCGGCAGCCTGGCGAACTTCGTCTCGCAGTCGGTGGTGATCGGTTTCACCCTGGGCGCCGCGCTGGTCATCGCCCTGGGGCAGATCCCCAGCCTGCTCGGCCTGCCCAGCCTGGAAGGCCGCTCCACCGCACTTCAGCGCGCCCTGGAACTGGCCGGCCACTTTCACGAGGTGCACGGCCCCTCGGTGCTGGTGGCGCTGGTCACCCTGGCCGTGGCGGTGCTGCTGCGGCGCCTCGCCCCGCGCCTGCCGGCCCTGCTGCTCGGGCTGGTGGCCGGCAGCCTGCTGGTCGCCGCGCTACCCCGGCAGCATGGCGGATGTGCCCCTGGTGCCGCCCTTTTCCGGCAGCCTGCCGCCGTTCGAGACGCTGCGCTTCGACCTCGACGGCATCCTCCGCCTGCTGCCGGCGGCGGTAGCCTGCGGGCTGCTCGGCCTGGTCACCAGCCTGTCCATCGCCCGCGCCCTGGCGGCGCAGTCGCAGCAGGTGCTGGACGTCAATCGCGAGACCCGCGGCCAGGGCCTGTCCAACCTGGTGGGCGCCTGGTTCTCCGGCTATCTCTCGGCCGGCTCCTTCACCCGCTCCGCACTCAACCTGCAGGCCGGCGCGACCTCTCCCCTGGCGGGGGTGTGCTCGGCGCTGTGGGTGGCGCTGTTCGCGCTGCTCGGTGCCGGGCTCATCGCCCGCCTCCCGCTGCCCGCCATGTCGGCCAGCATCCTGCTGATCTGCTGGAATCTGGTCGACGGCCGGGCATAGGTCGGCTGTGGCGCACGAGCCGGGCGGAGTTCGTGGTGATGGCGCTGACGGCGGTCGCCACCCTGGTGCTGGAACTGCAGACGGCCATCTACGCCGGCGTGCTGGCGTCGCTGTTCTTCTACCTCAAGCGCACCTCGCAGCCGCGCGTGCTGCATTCCGTGGACGCCGACGAAGAGGTGCTGCGCATCGAGGGTTCGATCTTCTTCGGCGCCTGCGCTACGTGCAGCAGCTGATCCAGCGCAGCCAGGGCCGGCGCCTGGTGCTGGACGCCCACCACGTCAACTTCATCGACTACGCCGGGGCGAGCCTGCTGCACGACGAGGCGCGCCGCCTGGACGCGAAGGACGCTGCCTGGTGCTGCGCCGCGCCGCCCCCAGGTGGAACGGGAACTGCGCAAGCTGGCCGACGAGCGAAGCAGGCTGGTGATAGAGGGCTAGTGGCCTGTTTGGCGAGTCGATCAGCCTGATTTCGGCGCTCATCCGAAGCCGAATCAACCCACTCACCGCACAGGCCACTGGATAAAGCCGCCAGCACCCGAAGGGCCGGGCCTGCGTGATACGCCCGGTTGGCGGGCCGAAGCGCAACGCCTCGGCCCGCCCCGGGCCGACCGCCAGCGCTACTCCCGGCTGCCCGGCTTCGGCGCCGGCGGCGCCACGCTGCTCTCGATGCTGCCGGCCAGCGGGTCGCCTTCCTTGGTGTAGGAATCGATCTCGTCCCTGGCGCGCGTCCAGTATTCGGTGTCCCGGCCTTCCGGCCGACCATCGGCTTCCCACAGCTGGTAGGCGCGTTCACGGATACGTTGTTCGTCGTTCATGGCAGGCCTCGTTCAATGTGTCGCGGTGAAGGACGGCGCGGCGAAACCGGCACGTCCTTCTGAAAGGTGGCACATCGAAAGGGTTTCCGACCCCATGTCGGACGGATGGATGGTTGCATCGTATTTCGCCGCGCGGAGCGGCCGGGCGCTACCCGGCCTGGCCCTGCTCGTGGGCGGCCGGCGCCGCCGGTGCGAACTTCGACAGGATGTAGGCCTTCATCCCCGCGCGCAGCTCTTCTTCGTCGAAGAACACCTGGCCCAGCTCCTGCTTGCGGAAGATTTCCACCGCCTCGGCGCTGTGAGTGCGGATGACGATCTCGATGTCCGGGTTCAGCGTCCGGGCGATCTCGACCATGCGCAGCACGTTGAGCGGATCGGGCGTGGCGATCACCAGCATGGCCGCATCGGCAATGTGCGCCTGGATCAGCGTGGCCGGATCGGCGGAATCGCCGCTCACCGCGACGAGCCCCTGGCTGCGGATCTTCTCCACCCGCTCGCGGTTCTGCTCGACCACCACGAAGGGAATGTTGCGCTGGCCCAGGGTGCGGATGATGCGCCAGCCGACGCGGCCGCAGCCGACCACCACCACCTGGCCCTCGAGGTACTTGCGTTCGGTGCTGGTCGGCAGCACCGCCAGCGGGTCCTCGCGGAACTCGAGGCGGCGGGCGAAGGCGGAGCGGCGCAGCGCCAGTTCCTTGAACGGCTTGATCAGGGAGAATACCGCGGGGTTCAGCGCGATGGAGATCAGCGCGCCGGCCAGCACCAGGCTCACGCCCTCCTGCGGCAGCAGGCCGAGGGAAAAGCCCAGGCCGGCGAGGATGAACGAGAACTCGCCGATCTGCGCCAGGCTCGCCGCCACGGTGAAGGCGGTGTTCAGCGGGTAGCGGAAGGCCAGCACCAGGGCGGCGGCGGCCAGCGACTTGCCGACGATGATGATCGCTACCACCGCCAGCACGTGCAGCGGCTCCTGGATCAACACGAGAGGGTCGAACAGCATGCCCACGGAAACGAAGAACAGCACCGCGAAGGCATCGCGCAGCGGCAGCGATTCCTCGGCGGCGCGGTGGCTGAGGTCCGACTCGCGCATGACCATGCCGGCGAAGAAGGCACCCAGGGCGAAGGACACCTGGAACAGCGCGGCGGCACCATAGGCGAGGCCGATCGCGGAGGCGATCACCGCCAGGGTGAACAGCTCGCGCGAACCGGTCTTCGCCACCTGCATCAGCATCCAGGGCAGGATGCGCCGGCCGGCCACCAGCATCATCGCGATGAAACCGGCCACCAGCACCAGGGTCTTGCCCAGGCTGTACCACAGCGAGTTCGCCGAAGCCCCTCCACCTCCGTGCCGCCGAGCACGCCGGCCAGCGGCGGCAGCAGCACCAGCACCATCACCGTGGCCAGGTCCTCGACCACCAGCCAGCCGACCGCTATGCGGCCGTTCATCGAATCGAGGATGCCGCGCGATTCCAGCGCCTTGAGCAGCACCACGGTGCTGGCGCAGGACAGCGAGATGCCGAACACCAGGCCGGCGCCGAAGCTCCAGCCCCACCACATGGCGATGGCCATCCCCAGCACGGTGGCCAGCCCCATCTGGACCACCGCGCCGGGCAGGGCGATCTTCTTCACCGACAACAGATCGTCGAGCGAGAAATGCAGCCCGACGCCGAACATCAGCAGCATCACGCCGATCTCCAGCAGCTGCGACGACAATTCCATATCGGCAACGAAGCCCGGCGTCGCCGGCCCGATGATGATGCCGGCGACCAGATAGCCGATCAGCGCAGGCAGGCGGACCTTCTCGCGATGAAGCCGAAGATCAGTGCCAGTCCAAAGCCACCGGCCAAGGTCGTGATCAGGGATATGTTGTGTTCCATGGTTTCTCCTCTGCAGCCAGGCACAGGCGGGCGGAGCTGGCCATGAGCGGTAAGCATGCAGCAGCTTTGCGGTTCGCACGACTGCACGTCGGAGCATCCGCGCCTGCGGCGACGAGAAGCAGACTATCGGGCTTGCGGTGCGAGACACCGCCCGCTGACGAGACGGTGCACGCAATGCCTTTAGTGAATATGCAAAGCCCCACTTATATCAAGAAAAACATATGCAGATTATGCTTCCGCTCTCCTTCAATGCCCGGATCGTTCGGAGGCGCCTTCGTTGCTGCGCAACGCCGGACAGAGGCGGGAATGAACCGCTGGCACCACTGTCCTATTTCCTCCCCGGCGCCTCTGCGAGTCATGGTCTACTCCAGGCGAACAGGTTCCATTTCTCAGAGGATCGACAGATGACCATCGCCCCTAATGCAGGACGCCTGCCCGACGAGCACAGCCTGGTCAACCTCCCGCGCCTGGTGTCGCGCTACTACAGCGGGCGGCCGGACCCGGCCGACCCGGCGCAGCAGGTGGCGTTCGGCACGTCCGGACACCGCGGCTCGTCGCTGAAGAACAGCTTCAACGAGTGGCACATCCTGGCCACCACCCAGGCCATCTGCGACTACCGCCGCCAGGAAGGTATCGACGGCCCGCTGTTCATGGGCATGGACACCCACGCGCTGTCCGAGCGGCCTTCGTCTCGGCGCTGGAAGTGCTGGCGGCCAACGGCATCGAGACGCGCATCGACGCGGGCTGCAACGAGACCGGCGGCGAACCCGGCTACACGCCGACCCCGGCGATCTCCAACGCCATCCTGAACTACAACCGGGGCCGCACCGGCGGGCTGGCCGACGGCATCGTCATCACCCCCTCGCACAATCCGCCGGCCGACGGCGGCTTCAAGTACAACCCCACGAACGGCGGACCGGCCGACACCGGCGTGACCAAGTGGATCCAGGAGCGCGCCAACGGGCTGCTGGCCGCCGGGCTGGACGGCGTCCGGCGCATGGGCTACGCCCAGGCGCTGAAGGCGCCGACCACGCAGCGCTTCGATTTCATCGAGGCCTACATCGGCGGGCTCGGTGAGGTGATCGACCTGGAAGCGATCCGCGCCTCGGGCCTGACCTTCGCCGTCGACCCGCTGGGCGCGCCGGGGTGCACTACTGGCCGCGCATTGCCGAGCGCTACGGCCTGCCGCTGCAGGTGCTGTCCAGCGTGGTCGATCCGACCTTCCGCTTCATGCGCCTGGACTGGGACGGCAAGATCCGCATGGACTGCAGCTCGCCGCATGCCATGGCCGGCTGATCGAGAACAAGGACCGCTTCGACGTGGCCTTCGCCTGCGACACCGACCACGACCGCCACGGCATCGTCACCCGTTCGGCCGGCTGATGAACCCGAACCATTATCTCGCCGTGGCCATCGAGTACCTGTTCACTCACCGCCCGGGCTGGGGCGCGGAGGCCGGCATCGGCAAGACGCTGGTATCGTCCTCGATGATCGACCGCGTCGCCGCGGCATCGGCCGCCGGCTGGTGGAGGTGCCGGTGGGCTTCAAGTGGTTCGTCGACGGGCTGCTGGACGGCAGTCTGGGCTTCGGCGGCGAGGAGTCGGCCGCGCCTCCTTCCTGCGCCGGGAAGGCGGCGCCTGGTCCACCGACAAGGACGGGCTAATCCTCGGCCTGCTCGCCGCGGAGATCACCGCGGTGACCGGCAAGGACCCGGGCGAACGCTACCGCGTCCTGACCGAACGCTTCGGCGCGCCGGTCTACCAGCGCATCGACGCCCCCGCCGACCGCGAGCAGAAGGCCCGGCTCGGCAAGCTCTCGGCCTCGCAGGTGCAGGCCCGCGAGCTGGCCGGCCAGCCGATCACCCGCATCCTCACCGAGGCGCCGGGCAACGGCGCGGCCATCGGCGGGCTGAAGGTGGAGACCGAGAACGGCTGGTTCGCCGCGCGGCGTCCGGCACCGAGGATGTGTACAAGATCTACGCCGAGAGCTTCGAGGGCGAGGCGCACCTGGCGCGCATCCAGGAGGAGGCCCGGGCACTGGTGGGGTCGGTGTTGGGGAGCTGAGGCCTGCCGGCGCATTCTGTGGTGGGCTGAAGCCCACCCTACGACGCACCCATACCCGTAGGGTGGGCTTCAGCCCACCAATGACGCCCAAAGTTACCCGACCAACCGAAGGCAAGGAGGCCTCGATGTCCAACTACCGACGCAGCCGGGTGGCGGGCGCCACCTGGTTCTTCACCGTGACACTGGCGAATCGACGTTCGTCCATGCTGGTCGAGGAAATCGAGCGGTTGCGTGCGGCCTACCGTGAAGCCCAGCGGACCAGGCCCTTTCAGACCCTCGCCATCTGCGTCCTGCCCGACCACCTGCATGCCGTCTGGGCGCTGCCCGAAGGCGACGCCGACTACGCCCGGCGCTGGAGCCTGATCAAGAGCCGCTTCTCACGTCAACTGCCGGCCGTTCCCGCCGGTACGAGCAAACAGCGCAAGCGCGAGAAGGGCGTCTGGCAGCGGCGTTACTGGGAACACATGATTCGTGATGAAGCGGATCTGCAACGGCATGTCGATTACATCCATTACAACCCGGTGCGGCACGGTCTGGTGGCGCGGGTCGCGATTGGCCGTACTCCAGTTTCCACCAGTATGTGCGTGAGGGGTTGCTGCCGGTGGATTGGGCGGGCGTGGGTGCGACGCCTGGACGTTTTGGTGAGTGAATTGGCAGTGATGTGGTGGGCTGAAGCCCACCCTACGGGCACATTGCCTGGGTGCAGCTCTGTAGGGTGGGCTTTAGCCCACCAACAACCACCAACCACTACCGTCACCTCACATCACCAACGCCGTGCTCACCACCCGCAGCGCCAGGCCCTCGTAGGGGTCGAGGTTGAGGGTCATCTGGCAGTCTTCGCTCAGGTCTCCTTCGACCCGCTCGTTGATGATGTCCACCACCGGGCCGGGAGCGACGCCGGGCAGGCAAATGGTTTCGCTGATGGGCTCGGCGGAGAAGTTCAGCGCGGTGATCTGCACGCCCTTGTCGGCCGGCAGTTCGTGGACCATCACCAGCAGGCCGGGCGCCTGGACGTCGGGAATCGCCACCTGCGGCTGGCGGCGATGTCGTAGGCGCGGCGCACGCTGAGGATGCGCTTGAGCTGGCAGGCGAAGGAGCCGGGGTTCTGCAGCTGGCTGGCCAGGCTGCCGTACAGCGCCCGCGCCTTCGGCAACCCTTCGGCGGAGGTTTCGGCCTCCGGGTCGAGGTCGGCCAGGTCGTAGGCGCCGCGGTGGATCCAGCGGGTGTCGCGTCGCGCATCAGGTGCTCGACCTGCTCGGGCGCCAGCGGCAGGGCGCCGACCAGGTCCCAGCCGGAGAGGGCGAACACGCCCGGTGCATGGCGTTGAACATCACCAGCAGGACGTGCAGGCGCTGGATCTGCTCGATCTCCGCCGGGCCGATGGCGTCCAGGTCGCGGATGCCCAGCGCCGCGGTGATCACGCTGGCGGTGGTGCAGGCCACCCCATTGGTGACGAACTTGAGGTTGTAGGGCGCGTGCTCGCCGGTCAGGCGCTCGTACATCTCCTCGCGGATGTGCTCGCGCAGGATGCCGCCGGGCAGGGTCTGGCCGTGGTAGTGGTACTGGTCGTAGGCGTGCAGGGTCCAGAAGTGCACCAGTTCGAGGGTCAGCTCGTCGTGGTTCTGCAGCGCGTGGATCAGCGAGGCCGGGTCGATGCCGAAGGCGTGCACCTCGCGCATCATCAGCCGCAGGAACTCGGTGTCGCCGGTCAGCAGCGCGTGGTGGTAGGCCGGGCGGGTGATGAAGTCGTAGGACAGGTCGGCGCCGCCGTGGGACATGGCGGCGATGTCGTCGATGGTCAGGTTCAGCTCCTGGAAGCTGAAGCCGCCGGCCTTGCGGATCGCCCCGGCGAGCAGCTGGTTGCCGGTGACCGACAGCGGGTGGCCCTCGGACCAGGCGGTGCCCTCGGCGCGCCGTTCGACGCCGAGGAAGCCGTTGGCGTCGAGGCGCAGCACCCGCGCGCCGGTGACGTCGATGGCGTGCAGCGCATCGCCGATGATCAGCTGCTGCGCGGCGAAGGTCGGGTCAAGCCAGTTCAGCGACGGCTGGCCTTCCTTGAAGTAGTGCAGGTAGACCCAGCGACGGACCTTGCCGTCGGCGCCGGTCACCGGCGCGGTGGCGCTCCAGTCGGTCTCCTTCACGCCAGGCTCGAAGAAGATCACCCGCTGCAGCTGGCCGACGATGTAGTGCTTGTCCTTGAGCCGGTCGACCACGCCCGGCAGCAGGTTCACCGAATCGCGTCCCTCCGGCACCTCGGGCAGCAGCTCCCAGTCCTCCTCGCGGATCTCGACCATGTGGTACAGGCCCGGGTAGTCCTCGTAGGCCATTTCCGCAAGGCGGAAGTCCGGGCCCTTGCCGGTGTGCGCGGGAATGATGTCGTCGATCACCACGGCGTTGTGTGCGGCGGCCATGCGGCTGAGCTGGAGCATTTCCTCCTCGGCGCCCAGCCCGGGGTCGATCGACAGGCTGATGCGGTCGAAGTTGCCGTCGATGGTGGGCGTGAACTCGCGCCCCCGCAGCCCGCCGCTGCGCTTGGTCGGGCCGTTGTGGATGCCCTGCACGCCGAGCTCGGAGAGTGCGCTCCACAGGCGCTCGTCGCCCATCGCCTGGAGCACCGAGCCGCCCTCGCGGGTGATGATCGCGGCGGGGTAGGCGGTGAACCACACCGAGGCGATGGCGCTGGCGTCGCGCGGGCGCGCCTGCGCATAGGGTCGCTGCCAGAGCCGCGCCTGGCCGGCGTAGAGCCGGGCGCGCTGCCTGGCGTTGTGTAGCATCGACTGGCTGACCAGCCACTGGAGGTAGGTGTCGTCCGGCGTGCTCATCGGGCAGGGATTCCGCTGCGCTAGGGTTTAGCTTTGAGTCGGCCGGCGCCGCATCGTTGCATCGACGCGGATGGGAACCCGGTGCGCCGGCCTCGCCTCGAAAGCCCGACGGCGGTGCCCGAGGGCGCCGCACCCCCGCCCGTTTCGAGGAGGACCGCATGGGCCCAGCCGTGCTCTCGCTCTGGCGTTCGCTGTCGGGCTTCGCCCTGCTGATCGGCACGCTGTTCTTCTGCGCTCGCTGACGCCCTCGCTGGTGCCGCGCTCGACGGTCAGCCAGGGCGTGCTCGCCGGCGGCGCGCTGGCGCTCGGCTATGGCCTCGGGATACTGGCGCGCAGCCTGTGGCGCTACCTGCAACTGCCCGAACCGCAGGGCCGGCTGCACCGGCGCCTGACGCAGGTCTGCGCGCTGCTCTGCCTGCTCGCCGCCGGGGCCTTCCTCAGCCAGGTGGCCGGCTGGCAGAACGGCGTGCGCACGCTGATGCAGATGCCGCCCGTGCCCAGCGCGCATCCATTGGAGGTGAGCCTGATCCGCTTGGCGACCTTCCTCGCCCTGCTGATGCTGGGCCGGCTCTACCGCCTGGTCGCGGCCGCGGTGTCCCGGCGCGGGCGGCGCTTCCTGCCGCACCGGGTGGCCAACGTGCTCGGCGTGGCGGTGGCGCTGGTGCTGTTCTGGGCCCTGGTCAGCGACGTACTGGTGCGCTATGCCTTCCGCGCGCTGGATGCCTCCTTCGCGCAGTACGATGCACTGGTCGAACCGCAGTCGGCGCAACCGACCTCGCCGCTCAAGAGCGGCAGCCCGGCGTCGCTGCTGGACTGGGAAGGGCTCGGCCGCACCGGCCGCGAGTTCATCGCCTCCGGCCCTCGGCGGCCGAGATCGAGGCGCTCAGCGGGCAGCCGGCACAGGAACCGATCCGCGTCTACGTCGGCCTGCGCGCCGCCGACACCCCGGCCGAACGGGCGCGCCTGGCGCTGCGCGAGCTGATCCGCACCGGTGCCTTCGAGCGCTCGGTGCTGGTGCTGGTCACGCCCACCGGCACCGGCTGGATCGATCCGGCGGCGATGAACACGGTCGAGTACCTGCACCACGGCGACATCGCCAGCGCGGCGCTGCAGTACTCCTACCTCAACAGCCCGCTGTCGCTGCTGGCCGAGGCCGAATACGGCGCCGACGTGGCCCGCGCGCTGTTCGCCGAGGTGTACCGCCACTGGAGCGCGCTGCCGGCCGAGGACCGCCCGCGCCTGTACCTGCACGGGCTGAGCCTGGGCGCGCTGCATTCGCAGCGCTCCTGGGAAACTGCACGAGCTGCTGGCCGATCCCTTCGATGGTGCGCTCTGGAGCGGCCCGCCGTTTCGCAGCGAGCGCTGGCGCGCGCTGACCGACGCCCGCGAACCCGGCTCGCCGTACTGGCGCCCGCAGGTGGGCGACGGCCGCTTCGTGCGCTTCATGAACCAGGACGGCACGCCCGAGCCGGCGGACGCGCCCTGGGGCCCGATGCGCCTGCTGTACCTGCAGTACGCCAGCGACCCGATCACCTTCTTCGCCCCGCACCACGCCTGGCGCCGCCCGGCCTGGCTGGAGCAGCGCGGCCCGGACGTGGCGCCCGCAGCTGCGCTGGTTCCCG
>LZQQ01000060.1_pt1 | contig 17516 bp, 13 predicted proteins | sample 768581 | NCBI WGS metagenome assembly LZQQ01 (sample SAMN05207185, study PRJNA324510) | oil field metagenome | isolation source: sample BH-FW-20 from oil reservoir | place: India: Bombay High | collected 2015-11-25 | reverse complement strand
AGGAACGCGCGGTCGGCGTCCAGGGACTCCAGGGCTTCCTTCAGGCTGCCGCAGACCTGCGGGATGTTCGCCGCTTCTTCCGGCGGCAGGTCGTACAGGAACGCGCGGTCGGCGTCCAGGGACTCCAGGGCTTCCTTCAGGCTGCCGCAGACCTGCGGGATGTTCGCCGCTTCTTCCGGCGGCAGGTCGTACAGGTTCTTGTCGGCGGCATCGCGGGGTGGATCTTGTTCTGGATGCCGTCCAGGCCGGCCATCAGCAGGGCTGCGAAGGCCAGGTAGGGGTTGGCAGCCGGGTCCGGGAAGCGCGCCTCGATGCGGCGGGCCTTCGGGCTGTTGACGTACGGGATGCGGATCGAGGCGGAACGGTTGCGAGCCGAGTAGGCCAGCATGACCGGTGCTTCGAAGCCCGGGACCAGACGCTTGTAGGAGTTGGTCGACGGGTTGGTGAAGCCGTTCAGCGCCTTGCCGTGCTTGATGATGCCGCCGATGAAGAACAGGGCGGTCTCGGACAGGCCGGCATAGCCTTCACCGGCGAAGGTGTTCTTGCCGTCCTTGGAGATCGACATGTGCACGTGCATGCCCGAGCCGTTGTCGCCGTACAGGGGCTTCGGCATGAAGGTCACGGTCTTGCCGTAGGCGTCGGCGACGTTGTGCACGCAGTACTTGAGGGTCTGGACTTCGTCGGCCTTGTTCACCAGGGTGTTGAACTTGACGCCGATTTCGTTCTGGCCGGCAGTCGCCACTTCGTGGTGGTGGACTTCCACGACCAGGCCCATCTCTTCCAGGGCGTTGCACATGGCGGTACGGATTTCGTGGTCGTGGTCGACCGGCGGTACCGGGAAGTAGCCGCCCTTGACGCCCGGACGGTGGCCCTTGTTGCCGCCTTCGATGTCGGAATCGGTGTTCCAGGAAGCCTGCTCGGAGAAGATCTTGAACATCGAGCCGGAGATGTCGGACTTGAACTTCACTTCGTCGAAGATGAAGAACTCGGGCTCCGGGCCGAAGAAGGCGGTGTCGCCGATGCCGGTGGACTTGAGGTATTCCTCGGCGCGCTTGGCGATGCCGCGCGGGTCGCGGTCGTAGCCCTGCATGGTGCTGGGCTCGATGATGTCGCAGACCAGGATCAGGGTCGGCTCTTCGGTGAACGGATCCAGCACGGCGGTGCTGTCGTCCGGCATCAGGATCATGTCGGAGGCTTCGATGCCTTTCCAGCCGGCGATGGAGGAGCCGTCGAACATCTTGCCGTGCTCGAAGAAATCTTCGTCGCGTCGCGGGCCGGCATGGTGACGTGCTGCTGCTTGCCCTTGGTATCGGTGAAGCGCAGATCAATCCACTTCACATCGTTATCTTTGATCAGTTGAAGCGACTTCGACATGTTTGTCTCCAAGTAGTGGAAAGCGAAGGCAGTGCTTTCGAATCAGGGTGAAGCCGGGTGGCGATACTCCACCAAGGCGACCTGCCTCACAAGTGAGCAATTAGCATGCCACTGCCCAAGGATGGGCTGCGGCAGCGCAGCGGCGAGGCTTAGCCCGCTCGGCGCTGGCGCCACGACTCCAGTAGTGCGTTATTTCGGTGCGTGTTCAATTTGATGTGATCCGTTTCGGTGCGATTGGCCGGCTCGTATTAAATCCGACTAAAGGTCGGACGCTTTCCGGTATACTCCGCGCCCCTCTTTTTCTTGCCTCGCCGGCATCCGCCCCCGTTTCCCATGAAACTGATCGTCAAGGTTTTCTCCGAAATCACCATCAAGAGCCCGCCGGTTCGCAAGCGGTTCATTCGCCAGTTGGGGAAGAACATCCGCAGCGTCCTGCGCGACCTCGATCCCGAATTATCGGTGGAAGGTGTGTGGGACAACCTCGAGGTGGTCAGCCAGGAGAGCGATCCGAAGACCCTGCGCGAGATCACCGAACGGCTGGCCTGCACGCCGGGCATCGCGCACTTTCTCGAGGTGCACGAATACCCGCTCGGCGACTTCGACGACATCCTCGCGCGCTGCAAGGCGCATTACGGCGAGCGGCTGCCGGGCAAGGTCTTCGCGGTGCGCTGCAAGCGTGCCGGCAAGCATCCCTTCACCTCGATGGACGTCGAGCGCCATGTCGGCAGCCAGCTGCGCCAGCAGTGCGGCGCGGCCGGCATCTCGCTGAAGCACCCGGAGGTGGAGGTGCGGATGGAGATCCGCGACCAGCGCCTGTTCGTCATCGACCGGCAGCACGACGGCATCGGCGGCTATCCGCTGGGCGCGCTGGAGCAGACGCTGGTGCTGATGTCCGGCGGCTTCGACTCCACGGTTGCCGCCTACCAGATGATGCGCCGCGGGCTGCTGACCCATTTCTGCTTCTTCAACCTCGGCGGGCGTGCCCACGAACTGGGCGTGATGGAAGTGGCGCACCACCTTTGGAGCCGCTTCGGCCGCTCGCACCGGGTGCTGTTCGTCAGCGTGCCCTTCGAGGAAGTGGTCGGCGAGATCCTCGCCAAGGTCGACAACAGCCAGATGGGCGTGGTCTTGAAGCGCATGATGCTGCGCGCCGCGACCCAGGTCGCCGAACGCCTGGAACTGGACGCGCTGGTCACCGGCGAGGCGATCAGCCAGGTCTCCAGCCAGACCCTGCCGAACCTCTCGGTGATCGACTCGGCCACCGACATGCTGGTGCTGCGCCCGCTGATCGCCAGCCACAAGCAGGACATCATCGACACCGCCGAGAAGATCGGCACCGCCGAGTTCGCCCGGCACATGCCGGAATACTGCGGCGTGATCTCGGTGAATCCGACCACCCGGGCCAAGCGCTACCGCGTCGAGCACGAGGAAAGGCAGTTCGACATGGCGATCCTCGAACGTGCCCTGGCCGGCGCGCGGCAGATGACCGTCGACCGGGTGATCGACGAGCTGGGCCAGGATTTGCAGGTCGAAGAAGTCAGCGGCGCCACGCCCGGCCACGTGATCCTCGACATCCGCCATCCGGACGCCGCCGAGGACGACCCGCTGGACGTGGCCGGGGTGGAAGTGCAGGCGCTGCCGTTCTACGCGGTCAACAGCCGCTTCAAGGATCTCGATGCCAACCGCCAGTATCTGCTGTACTGCGACAAAGGTGTCATGAGCCGCCTGCATGCTCATCATTTGCTGAGTGAAGGGCATCAGAACGTGCGGGTCTATCGGCCCGCAAGCCAGAAGCTGGAAGCTGGAAGCTCGAAGTGAAGAGCCCCCGACCGACCAGCCGTATCGTCATCAGGCGCAAGCACCCTCCCGACCGCGGCGGGCATTGCTCTTTCCTCCAGCTTTCAGCTTCAAGCTTCTTTCAGGTACAGAATCGTGATCGAACAACTCCGTAACATCGCCATCATCGCCCACGTCGACCATGGCAAGACCACCCTCGTCGACAAGCTGCTCAAGCTCTCCGGCACCCTTGACCGCAAGGAAGCCGAAAACGAGCGCGTGATGGACTCCAACGACCAGGAAAAGGAACGCGGCATCACCATCCTGGCGAAGAACACCGCCATCAAGTGGAACGGCTACAACATCAACATCGTCGACACCCCCGGCCACGCCGATTTCGGCGGTGAGGTCGAGCGCGTGATGAGCATGGTCGACTCCGTGCTGCTGGTGGTCGACGCCCAGGACGGCCCCATGCCGCAGACCCGCTTCGTGACCCAGAAGGCCTTCAAGCCGGCCTGCGTCCGATCGTCGTGGTCAACAAGATCGACCGCCCGGGCGCGCGTCCTGACTGGGTCATCGACCAGATCTTCGACCTGTTCGACAACCTCGGCGCCACCGACGAGCAACTGGACTTCCCGATCGTCTACGCGAGCGCCCTGAACGGCATCGCCGGTCTCGACCACGAGAACATGGACGACAACATGGACGCCCTGTTCCAGGCCATCATCGACCACGTGCCGGCACCGGTGGTGGACCTCGACGGCCCGTTCCAGATGCAGATCTCCCAGCTGGACTACAACAGCTTCCTCGGCGTGATCGGCATCGGCCGCATCGCCCGCGGCCGGGTCAAGACCAACACCCCGGTGATCGCCGTCGACGCCAAGGGCAACAAGCGCAACGGCCGTGTCCTCAAGATCATGGGCCACCACGGCCTGCAGCGTGTGGAAGTGCCGGAAGCCGAGGCGGGCGACATCGTCTGCGTCAGCGGCATGGACGAGCTGTTCATCTCCGACACCCTGTGCGACCCGCAGGCCGTCGAGGCGCTGCCGCCGCTGACCGTCGACCAGCCGACCGTGAGCATGACCTTCCAGGTCAACGATTCGCCGTTCGCCGGCAAGGAAGGCAAGTTCGTCACCAGCCGCAACATCAAGGATCGTCTCGAGAAGGAACTGCTGCACAACGTCGCACTGCGCGTCGAGCAAGGAGAGAGTCCGGAGAAATTCAAAGTCTCCGGCCGCGGTGAACTGCACCTGTCGGTACTGATCGAGACCATGCGCCGCGAAGGCTTCGAGCTGGCCGTCGGCCGTCCCGAAGTGGTGATCATCGAGAACGAGGCCGGTGAGAAGCAGGAGCCCTACGAAAACGTCACCATCGACATCGAAGAGCAGCATCAGGGCTCGGTCATGGAGCAGATGGGCCTGCGCAAGGGCGATCTGTCCAACATGATCCCCGACGGCAAGGGTCGCGTGCGCCTGGAGTACACCATCCCGGCGCGCGGCCTGATCGGCTTCCGCAACAACTTCCTGACGCTGACCTCGGGCACCGGCATCCTCACCAGCACCTTCAGCCACTACGGCCCGATCAAGGCCGGCGAAGTGACCAACCGGCAGAACGGAGTGCTCGTCTCCATGGCCACCGGCACCGCGCTGACCTACTCGCTGGAAACCCTGCAGAGCCGCGGCAAGCTGTTCCTCGGCCCGGGCGACGAGATTTACGAAGGCCAGCTGGCCGGCATCAACAGCCGCGACAACGACCTGGTGATCAACCCCACCAAGGGCAAGAAGCTCGACAACATGCGCGCGTCGGGCAAGGACGAAGTCATCGCCCTGGTTCCGCCGATCCGCTTCACCCTGGAGCAGGCGCTGGAATTCATCGCCGACGACGAGCTGGTGGAGGTGACGCCTAAGTCCATCCGCCTGCGCAAGAAGCTGCTCAACGAGAACGACCGCAAGCGCTACGAGCGCAGCAAGGTCTAAGAGCGGCTACCGGCCTCAGGCTGCAAGCAAAAGCCCCGTCCAGTGAAAGCTGGGCGGGGCTTTTTCGTTCAGTCGGCGCAGGCGTTGCGCTCGGCCTTTTCGCGCTTGAGTGCACTGTAGTCGCAGTAGTGCTCATAGGCGGCCTTGACGACTGCGGCCAGGCCGATGGTGGCGAGGATGTTCTTCAGCATTGGTGTTCCTTTCGAGGTGAAATTGCATGTGCCTGTTATTGGTAAGCTTGCTATACGGGCGCGACAGTTGGTGTCGTCACCCTGCTATGGTTTGGCAACTATGCAAGGAGAGGCCCTATGCAATTTCCATATCTGACGTAGCGTCTCGCGAAACTCAAGGCTCATTTGCGCTTGCACAGCTATCAACAGGAATCCTTGAGGCCTTCTTAAAAAACTACTCGCTACACTGGTGGCGACATACGGCAAAGCTAAGTGGAGCAGGGAATGCTCCGCGAGAATAGCTTTCACACTAAAGGAACTATTGGTCATCTAGCGAGCTGTGTTTTTTTTCTTGGGCTTCAGCTTGTAATGCAAGGCAGACTTCAATGTTTGCCGCTACAAAATCGCCCCAACTGTACCTTTTAGAATAATTTAGCTTGTACTGCCGATCCACGCGACAGATGTCTGGTCGTTGGTCATAGATGCCGCAGCCTTTCTCCAGTTCATCGTAGTGCCGGCAAGTCCCATCACCGCGATTTAGAAACTGTGTTTCGGGCGCCAAGTTTACTCGCTGGCAACATAGACCACATTTGTCGCAGGGGAAGGGCTCGAGAGTCAAAATGAAAGCCTCGTGGTAAGGCCCATGCACGAGACATGGGCCTTCTTTTAGGCTACTACGCTATCGAGAGCATCTTTTTACCGCTAGCGACTGCAGCAACATCATGCAAGCGTTTCTCGGTAGATAGCACCAGGTTTCCGTCTTGGTCCAAAATCGGCGTATCGATCATCGCCTTCAGCAACTGTGCAAATTTAACGGAGCGGAACACGACGACCTTGCTTTCCTCTGGGTAGCCGCGGAAGTCGTCGCCTTGGGCCTCCAGAAGCTTTTTCAGTTCGGAGATTGCGCGGCGTAACTGCGAGCTAACCGTCGAGAAGGTGGAGTTAGCCAATCCAGTCACTTCCTTGATGGCTTTGAGCTTTCCGACCATCAATTCCGCCTGATCCCGGATGGTCTGGGCTTGCTCCAAATTGCTGCGAGCGGTGTTCAATGCTTCCTCGCCCTTGTTGCCAAGCACGTGGCCGAAGATCGCAAGGGCGGGACCTGCGACGATGCCGCCCAGAACCATCATACCTCCGGCCATGCCGTAGCCGCCGGTCGCCAAGGAGCCTCCACCCAGCCAGGCGAGTGTTGCTTGGTGGCCGCAACACCTCCCAGCGAGGAGATGGCAGTCCCGGTACTTGCCGTGGCCAGCAGCATGGTGCCGTTATAAGCACCAAAGGCCAGCGCTGCACCGCTACCGAGGCCGGCGCCAAGGCCAAGGCCTGCATCCTTGAGTGCCTGGTAATCCTGCTGTAGGCCGGGCATGGTCTTGCTCGAAAAATCGCCCGCATTGAGCTTGTCGAGTTCCGGGCTCTCGCTGAGTTCGACATTCTTGATGCGTTGGAAGGTCTCAATGAAGTCCGCGATGACCCCATTGAAGGCGCGCAGCTTGCGCTGGCCGTAATCTTCCAAAGTGCCGTTAGTGGCTTGTCGTTGTGCCTCTATCGCTTGGTTGGCAGTTTCCACCATCGAGGCAGCATTATTATTTATATCTTTCGCGTTGCTGTGGTCGATGGCTCCGCTTACACCCTTTGCTGCGCCATACAGGCCAGCTGCGGCAGCGGCCGCACCAATAATCAGTGGGATGGGCATGTTATTTCACCTTATTCGAGAATAATAGAAATTGTCTTGCTGATTTCTTGGTTGAGCACTTCGGCCCGCTCCAAGAGGTCGTCGTAAATGAAATCGTCCAGCTGATGGTGTCGCTGAAATTCTTTAAGTAATACCGATTCGGTACTTGTTATTTGCCCGTCGCGTAGCGCGACCAACAGCAGTTCGAAAAGGATCGCTCTGGGTGTCGAGATTAGGTCGTATTTTTTTTCTTCAAGCAACCCCGCCAATACAGTAATGGCCGCTTGGACGCGAATTTCTGGTTTCTCCATTTTGATGAAGGGGTAGGTTTTCAATGTGTCGACTAGCCGGTTCATTATGTGTATATACGATCTACTCCCTCCCTCAACCGAAGCGGTCAAGCGTCGCCGCTGTCTCATCATTTCCGGAAGACTTGAAGCTGAAGCAAGATTTCCTCCCCCCCGACGCATTCCTGCGGATTTTTCCAATTCCTCCATCAGTACCCGGTCTTGCTCATTTTCTTGGACGGTGAGCGCGTCAAGGTCAGTATCGGAGGTGAGTTCATCGGAAGTTTTTCCTTCCCACAACAACGGCTTGTCGGCCATGGTCAGCAAATCGGCCAAGTCTAGAAAGTGTCGTTTGTCTGCGTCGGACAGTAGTTTGAGTAGCATGAGCACGTATTCCTTCTTTTATGGCTGCTATAAGTGCTGTTAAATAACTAAGGGGCTTTCGGAGTCCATAAAGGCATCGAACTCTGTCAAGGAGAAAAACTGTAAGTTTTACCCAGCAGCGTTGCATAGTGGTTGATGCTGTCCGCTAGCGTACCTGCGTTTTGGCTGTTGGCATTATTCAGCGCCGCCAGCAGGTTTTCGGTTTCTTGGTGAAGTTGGGGAATCTCGCAGGCGACGAAAGCATTCAGTTGCGCCTGTTCCGCGGCGATCCGATCCCGTGCGGCTGATTCTATGGCCCGCACGCGCGTCAGTTGCTGACGCGAAAGCTTGGCACCGCGTGCCGCATCCAGGGCACTCTGGTAGAACATCGACGAGAGCGTGTAGCCGATCATCCCACCGATCGCAGCCCCTACGAATGGCACAGGGATGGCTAGCTGGCCGGCAGCAGCCATCATGCCGCTCGAAAGCATGCCTGAGCCTTTTTCGCCCACTTCGACAAGCAACTGAGCCTCGTCGATTTCGCCTGTTACAAAGCGCTTGATGGAACTGCCCAAGGAAAGGCACACATTAACTGCAAGTGTAGGAGCGCTGGTGTTAGCCAGTTGACGAACGAACTGGTTTCCCGATTGCTGCATGCCTCCTTTGAGGGCTGAACCTACAAAGGCAGTACCGTATCCCAGAGCACCCGCCATTGCAGTTGAAGTAGCCACGTCCTGGAAGACTTCCGAGACGTCTTTCTCTCCTTGGGCGGCCGCCAGGCAATTCTGCAGAATCGAGATACTGCCGCCGATAATGGCGCCGAACTTCGCTCCTTCAAGACCTGCCCTATGGGCGGTACGACCGATGTCCAGAAGGGTTGCAGCGCCGGGGTTCTCGCGATAGAAGATCGCATCCTCGGTGGTCAGGCCGCTGTCGCTGACATTCTCTGCTAATTGATCATAATTATCGGCCTCGCGACGTAGTTTGGCTGCCGCATCTGAGTTTCCTTTGGCCTCCGCCTTATTAGCGTTGGTACGATATTGCTGCGCCTTTTCCCGGCAGTAATCAGACGCTGAGTCCGGCTGGGAGCTGCTACCCCCTTCGAATTGTTCTGTCGGTAGTTCGAGCTTGGTGCCACGATAGCGAGAAAATTTCCCGTCTTCCCGGGCAATATCATCGAGCAGCTGGTTTCGGTTGCCGACGAATTTCATCTGCGATTGCGAGCCGTCGATGACCTTCCCATCCAGCAATTGAACCCGATCAACCACGTTGTGGTTCTTGCCATATTCGGGAAGATCGTCGGTGCGGGATGTACGCACCGAGGATTTATTGATGATCGCTTCCGCATTGTCTCGACTGGTGGCGGCTACTTCCGCGCTAAAGCCAGCCTGTTGCTTTATGTTCTGCGTGGCATAGCGAGGGTCGTCATTTACCTTGTGCTTGGCGATATCCACTAGGCCCTTGGCAAAGCGCTGGCCTGTTGCATTGTCCACGCCGCGGTAGCCTTTCAGGTACTCCGCATTGGCACTACCAAACCGCTGCACGGTCTCGTGGGCGGATAGCGCAGTGGCTGCCCGGACAGTATCTTCCCGCACGACTTCATTTCGTTCTTTGTCTTGTTTGTTTGAGTTGGGGGTAACGTCTTGGGCACTCATAAAGTCTCCTGACAGGCATCTACTAGGGGCGTGTTGGGCTGCTGGTAGAGTTTGGCCATGCCCTCACGCCTGGCTCGGATGGCCTCGATCCAATGAGTGGGTTCGTGGACCCGGATGTTGTCACCGAGCCCAAATACCCACCAAAGGGTTTGCAGGTCATCTGGAGTCCTAGCGGTCAGGCGGCACCAATCCGTTCCAGGTAATGGTTGTAGGATCTGCTCACGGCACAGCGGTGTTTCTCTAAGCAGCCACGCGATTTGCGGAGATACATCGGCGACCAGTTCCACCTCCTCTACAGGGCCTGGGCTATTGAAGCCGCCGTTCCGGACGTAATAATCGATCTCGAAGTCGGATTGCTCGCGGGCTGCCATATCGAGGCATTCGGCGTTCTGGATGCGTTGCAGAGCAAATTGGCGCGTGTCCTCGTAGCCATCGACGCTGCCGATTAGGTAGCTGATGGAGTGGCGTGAAACCAGGCCGGCGGGATGAATGAGCAGTTGCTTCAACTCGGCCTTGCTGCGGCTCAGGTAGTCGACACGCAATTGTTTGCGTTTCAGCAGGGCGGTGGAAACCTCTTGCCAGACGGCGGCAGTCACCGGGGCCGGTTGTAGCGCCTTGCCGTTGGGGATGGCGCGGACACGTTGGGCCCAATGGGCGAAGTCGTTCTGGTCCAGGTCGCTCAGGTAGTTACGCGCCCTGTTGAACTGAGGGCCCAACAAGTCGAGCACGCTTTTCGGCAACAGAGGCTTCAGGTGGCTTTCAGCCAGGAAGAGCGCCAGCGCGGTGGCGGGCTCCATGTCCCTCAGGTCGAGTGGCGCACCCTTGCTGAGGCTCCATTCATAACGCCCACCGACCTTCTTGCTTATCAGCGAAAAGGGCTGGGAAAGCCGGTTCAGATCACGCTGCACGGTGCGGAGATCTACTGCGAACCCACGATCGTGCAGTTTTTCCTGCAATGTGGGAGAGGAGATGTATCTCGGATATTCGGGTATCAGGCGCAACAGGGTGAACAGCCTGAGCAGCGTATCCTTTGCTTCGGACATCGGTTACTACCTTGTAAGCGTACTTCGTGTTCGCAAGTATCGCGGCACCACGCGATGGTGAGACTACCTTGCCTGATGGCTATTTGCTACCTGGCAACGTCCTTAAGCCGGCCCGTGGCTCTGGCCGGACTGCCATGCGCCACGCCTCTCAATGAAACACTCGCTTCAGTTGCCCAAGGAGGCCCTGTGATGGGCTGGACCGAAACTGTCCGTTGATTTCCTGGCTGCCACATCTGGGGCAACGGTTGAAAATGTCGCGGCCCACTATCAACGCATCCGATCGAGGGCGTGTGATTGTGCGCCAACCACAGTTGCGGCAGGTGTGTGTCATTGCGGGTGGCGGGATGGGCATAGGCGTGCCTCGCTGCGATTTGGTATGGCGAGCGTGGCATGACAGGGCGACAAATTCTGTCGTGTGAATATCTCCCTTTGCGAAGAAAGCATGCAGAGGTGCTCAGAAATCTGGCAGTCGATCTCTAGCCATGCGGCGCATTTGCTGTCGGCACTGAGAGAGTGACGGATATTCCAAGTAGGAGCGGTTTGGACATCGACTGGGGCCTGCACGGCGACAGGTGCCGACGCTGACCCAATACTCTCACCGTTCGGGAGAGGGCCGGATGAGGGCTGGCGAGCAGCTTTCCCTCATCCGGCCCTGCGGGCCACCTTCTCCCGGCGGGAGAAGGGAAAGGCGTGGAGCGCCTCGCCATATAGCAATTCGAGTCCGCGCATAGACTATTACTGCAAAGACGAATAAAACCGGCCTAGGTGTGATCTCTCAGTAGGTTGTTCATCCGGGACATTCCCGGAATTCTGGAAGTGCGACCAACCAAGCCCTCTAGGAGCCCCGGATGAACCTGCATAAACATGCCCGTCTTACACCTCGCGGTCGAGCCCTTCTTGTCCGGCGTGTCGAACAAGGCTTGCGTGTCGAAGAGGCAGCGCAGGCTGCGGGCGTAAGCGTGCGAACGGCCTACAAATGGCTCAAGCGTTTTCGGGAGGAAGGTGAGGCTGGCCTGCAAGATCGCTCATCGCGACCACACTTCTGCCCACATGCCACCCCAGACTCTCTGCTTGATCGCCTTGTCGCGCAGCGTCGGGCGCGCAAGACCTATCGACAGATAGCCGACGACTTGGGCGTGGCCGTCAGCACGGTGGCGCGCTGCCTCAGAAAGCTCGGTTTGCATCGTCTAGCAGAACTGGAGCCGGCACCACCGGTGCTGCGCTACGAATACCCGACGCCCGGCGATCTGCTGCATCTGGACATCAAGAAGCTGGGGCGCTTTTGCCAACCGGCCACCGCGTGACGGGCAACCGCCAGCAGAGCTCGGACGGTGCCGGCTGGGAGTTCGTCCATGTGGCCATCGATGATGCCAGCCGAATAGCGTTCAGCTCCCTGCATCCTGATGAGCGTGGCACCAGCGCCTGCGGCGCGCTTCTTCAAGCGCTGCGCTACTACCGAGGCCTCGGGATACGGGTTGCTCGCATCATGACCGACAACGGCACCTGCTACCGCTCCAAGCGCTTCCGCCGCTTGGTGCGCAGACTTGGCTTGCGCCATCTCTGGACCAAACCCTACACGCCTCGCACCAATGGCAAGGCCGAACGCTTCATCCAAACCAGCTTGCGCGAGTGGGCATACGCACGCAGCTACGAAAACTCCGAGCAACGCGCCGCCCATCTGCTGCCGTGGCTACACCGATACAACTGGCACAGGCCTCATGCCAGCCTCGGTTACCAGCCTCTCATTAGTCGCGCTCCACTTCCACTGAACAACGTACTGGGTTTACACACCTAGGCCGGTTTTATTCGTCTAATAACGCTGTGGCGCCGAAAAAACTTACCAGCTGTAACTCACCTTCGCCGTAATTTCGCGGCCAGGGTTGTAGTAGTCCGCAGTACCGGATCCAACCACGTGCTGCTCGTCCAGCAGGTTGCTGACATTGACAGCAAGATCCGTTCCCTTGGCGAGCTGATAGTTGAATGCGGCATCGAAGAGTGTAGTCGCGTCGCTTTTGGCGCTGTTGACGGCGTCGAAGTAGTAGGCGCCGATGTAGCGGGCACCAAGGCCAACGCTCATGTTCGTGCCTGGCAGGGCGTAGTAGCCCCAGAGTGAAGCGGAATGCTCAGGAGCGGCGGTGAACTCCTTCCCCTTGAGCGATGCCCCGGTACGCAAGGTGCCACGAAGGACTTCCGACTCCATGTAGGAGTAGCCACCGATCACACTCAGGTTCTCGGTCAGTTCAGCCTTGGCTTCCAGATCGAGACCGCGCACCCTCGACTCGCCTATGGTTTCCCGCTCGATGCTGCCATTGGGCTGCACGACGGCAATGGTGATGTCTTCCTGGGTCAGGTCGTAGATGGCTGCCGAAAACAGCGCATTCATACCCATGGGCGCATACTTCACGCCCAGCTCGTACTGTTTGCCGCGCTCCGGAGTGACACCGATCGTGGGCGGTGCGACGGATTCCACCATGCTGACATAGGTGGAGATTTCGTCATTGACGATATAGGTCAGTGCACCGCGGAATGAGGTTTCGGAGAAATTATCCGAGGCCTTGACTCCGGAAATATCGGTGCTGGAGAGATCCATGGAGTCGTTGCGTACACCGGCCGTGACGATGAACCGCTCGTAGAAGGACAGGTTCTGCTGCAGGAACACTGCCTTGGTGGTGTAGTCCTGTTTATTGTGGCTGTAAGGCGCCACCCCGGTCGGCGCACCGCTGTACACCGGGTTGGCGACATCAATCGGTGCCGTCAGTGCTGATACCGACTTGTCCTCGGTCGATGCGTCGCGATATTCCACACCTGCGATCGTGCTGCTGTCGATGTTCTCGAAGCGGGCGTCGTATTGCAGCATCAGGTTGCCGTTGAGCTCCTCGGCTTCGTTGTCCGTACCAAAGATCCAACGGTTGACCATGGTACCCGTACGCCCGGAGGAGTCGCTCAGGTAAACGTAGCCGAAATCATCGGTCAGTTCGCTGTAGCGCAGATTGCTGCGAAGAACGAAGCCGTTGTCGAAATCATGGGTGAAGTTGCCGCTGATGCTGGTGCGCTCGACGTCATGGAAGTTGTAGTCCGGCTCGCCATAGAACTTGCTACGGTCGTATTCCCTGTCCAGCGGATAGCCACCGCTGTTGGGCGAGCTTTCGGTATTGAGGTAATCCAGAATCACGGTGGCCGAGGTGAAGGCCGTCGGTGCCCAGGTCAGGCCGCCCATGATGAACTTGTTATCGTCCTGCGAATGGTCGTACTCGCGGTCGCTGTCCTGAATCTTGCCGGTGAAGCGATACGCCAGCGTCTGCTCTTCGTTCAGCGAATCGCCCACGTCGATGCCGGACTCGACATGGTCGAAGGAGCCGTAGGTGACATAGCCCTGGCCGAACCGCTCGAAGCGCGGTTTCTTGGTCACGAAGTTCACTGAACCGCCAGGATCTGCCGGGCCGAAGAGCGTGGAGTTGGCCCCGCGCAGAACCTCGACGCGCTCATAGGCGAAAGGCTCCTCGCGAACGCCTCGCATCGAGCCCAGGGTCAGCCCGTCACGATAAGTCGTGGCCTGGAAACCTCGGATCTTGAAATAATCGTTGCGGTCATCGGTGCCGTAGTAATCGGTGAGGACGCCAGGCGTGTATTGCAGTACCTCTTCCGTCGTGCTGGCGCTGCGCTGTGCGATTTCCTTTTCGGTAATGACCGAAACAGAAGCGGGTGTATTGAGAATGCTGGTGGGGACCTTGCCGCCGACCCACAACTCCTGGGCAACTACCGTATTCGAGTCATCGTTTGTAGCGGCCTGAGCGTTGACGATAATTGGCGCAAGGCGATAGGGCTCTTTCTCACTCACGTTGCTTTCCTCTTGTGCGCTCGCACTCAGAGGGACGGCAACCAGCGGCGCGCAAAGCAGGGCGACGCCAGTGACACGTTGCCAGGAAGCACGTGTGTTGATGCCCCCGGTGTTACTACCAGTCATGCTCGAGATCCTTGTCGGTTATGAGGTGTCGGCCGCTAGCCTTATTTTTCAACGGACACCCATGCGGCTGGCGGAGTGTGCGCAGATAAAAAACAGCAAAATAACGATAACAATTCGTATTTACAAGGCGGAGCACAAAAAGGGCGTCCGAAATTGACCGGCGCCCCGCAACGTTGCCTGGTCGGCCTCGAGCAACCAACTCCGAATCAGCGTCTTCGCTCGGTAAGATTTCCAACAATCGATAGCGCGAACAGCGTGCGGCTGGTTCTTGGCCACCAAACGGACTTCACATAGCCGAACTGGTGCTTGTTACCCCCGAAACTGGTACTCGCCTTGCGCTTGGCCGGGCGTCGAGCATTGCGTTTGTTCGGGTGTTTGCAGGTGATGCGCCGGGCTACGCGCGGGGGAGCGGCTCGCGGGCAAGCCTTCCCTCATCCGGCCCGGCGGGCCACCTTCTCCCGGCGGGAGAAGGGAAAGGCGTGGCGTGGCTTTGCGCTGGGCCGGAACACCCGCAGGAGCAGGCTGTGCCTGCGGCCCGGGCCTGTACCTGTCCGAGGGGCGATTCGCGAGCAAGCTCGCACCTACAGCTGACGGCTGTTCGCCCTTCTGCCGCACAGACAAGGAAATGCTTCGCTGCAAGGCTTATCGAAAGGCGCCTGAGGGTGAGCCATGACGCGGGAACACGCTTCATCCGCTCGGGAAAGCAGGGCTTCTGTGATGGTGAGACTGTATGTATATTGCGAACGATTCGCAGACGCATTCTCTCTAATGAGGCTGGCTCATGTCCCTTTCTCCCGATCTTCATGCAAATGTTCGTGTCGCTGGCCTGCCTCCGCTGGCGCTGGCCATCCACATGCTGGCCGTCGGTGCCGCCTTCACGGCATTGCCCACCCAGGCACAGGAGGCCGAAGCCGCCGAGGCGGACAGTTCGGTGATGCTGGAGTCCGTCACGGTCACCGCCGAGCGCGAGCAGTCCGTCACCGAGGGCACCCGGTCGTACACGACCGGCGCCGCGCGAACCGCCACGCCGCTGAACCTGCCCCTGCGCGAGACGCCGCAGTCGGTCACCGTGGTGACCCAGCAGCGCATCGAGGACCAGGACCTGCGGACCATCCTCGACGTGGTCAACAACACCACCGGCGTGTCGGTGAACCGCTACGAAACCAACCGCGCGCAGTTCAATGCCCGCGGTTTCGAGATCAATGCCCTGATGATCGATGGCGTGCCGACCATCTGGGAGCAGCCCTGGAGCTCGGGGGAAATCTTCAGCAGCCTGGCGATGTACGACCGCGTGGAAGTGGTGCGCGGCGCCAATGGCCTGATGGCCGGCGCCGGCGACCCCTCCGCCTCCCTCAACCTGGTGCGCAAGCGCGCCAGCAGCCGCGAACTGACGGGCTCGGTGGAGCTCAGCGCCGGCACCTGGGATACCTACGGCACCCTGGGCGACGTATCCATGGCGCTGAACGAGGCCGGCACCGTCCGTGCGCGGCTTGTCGGCGAGTTCAACGACAGCGACAGCTGGGTCGACATGCACGGCAACCGCCGCGAAACCCTGTACGGCACCATGGACATCGACCTGACGCCCGACACCACCCTGTGGTTCGGTTTGAGCCGCCAGGAAAGCAAATCCGATTCGCCGATGTGGGGCGGCCTGCCGATCTGGTATGCCGACGGCAGCCGCACCGACTGGAGCCGTTCCAAGACCTCGTCCGCCGACTGGAGCAAGTGGGACAGCAGTTACGAGACCTACTTCGTCAACCTGGACCACAGCTTCGCCAATGGCTGGCAGGCCAGCCTCGGCTACAACCGCGGCGAGCGTGACGGCGATTCCTACCTGTTCTACGTATCCGGCAATCCGGACAGGACCGGCGCCGTGCCTATGAGCACCTTTCCGGGCTCGTACAAGACCCGGACCGTCCAGGACGACTACAGCATCCGCTTCAACGGCCCGGTCGCGCTGTTCGGCCGCGACCATGAACTGGCCTTCGGCTACGTCTACAGCGAGCAGGACTTCGATGCCGACTCGCGCATGGCCCTGACGGGCTTCCAGGGTATTCCGGATTTCGACGGCTACAACGGCCACTTCCCGGCGCCGATCTGGAGCGGGCGGGCGCCGTACAGCTACGGCGAAACCACGCAGAAGGGCCTGTACGCGGCGACGCGCCTGCACCTGACCGACGACCTCAAGCTCATCGTCGGTGCGCGGGACAGCCGCTACGAGAAGAACACCGACGATGCGCCGTTCGACAGTCCTTCACGTGTCGACGAGCACGAACTGACACCTTACGCGGGAATCGTCTACGACCTCACCGAAAACCTCTCTGCCTACGCCAGCTACACGGAAATCTTCCTGCCGCAGTCGGTTCGCGACATCAACCGTCGGCAGTTGGCCCCCATCGTCGGAGAAAGCTATGAGACCGGCCTGAAGGCCGAGTTCTTCGAAGGCCGCCTGAATGCCACCGCGGCGATCTTCCAGATCAAGCAGGATGGTTTGGGCCAGAGCACCGGCGTGGTCATTCCAGGCACCCTGGGTGAGTTCGCCTACGAGGCCAGCGACGTCACCAGCAAGGGTTTCGAGCTGGAGGTCTCCGGCGAGCTGGCGCCGGGCTGGAACCTTGCCGCCGGCTACACCCAGTTCGACGTCGAGGATGCCGACGGCAACGATGCCAACACCCGCTACCCGACCAAGCTGGTACGCGCCTTCACCACCTATCGCCTGCCCGGTGCGCTCAACAAGCTGACGGTCGGCGGCGGGGTGAACTGGCAGGACAGCGTTTACACCTATGCCACCAACCCGGCGGGCAACAGCGAGAAGATCGAGCAGGACGCTACGCGCTGGTCAGCCTGATGGCGCGTTACGACGTCACCGACAACCTGTCCGCTCAGTTGAACGTCGACAACCTGACGGACGAGAAGTACTTCGACCTCTTCGACGCCTACGGCGCCCTGACCTACGGCGCGCCACGCAGCGTCACCGCTTCGGCGAAATATCGTTTTTAAGAGGCGAAGCGGCCTCCCGAGGCGCCGCATCCAACCACTCCCCTCTCCCTCCGGGAGAGGGCCGAGGGCTTGGCGGCTCGGGGCCTTTGGCCCTCATCCGGCCCTGCGGGCCACCTTCTCCCGGGGAGAAGGGAAAGGCGCGGCGCTGCTGCGTGGCTCGGTCCGACGCCGGACGAACCCCCTCTCCCTCCGGGAGAGGGCCGAGGGCTTGGCGGCTCGGAGCCTTTGCTCTCGCC
>LZQQ01000059.1_pt1 | contig 17571 bp, 19 predicted proteins | sample 768581 | NCBI WGS metagenome assembly LZQQ01 (sample SAMN05207185, study PRJNA324510) | oil field metagenome | isolation source: sample BH-FW-20 from oil reservoir | place: India: Bombay High | collected 2015-11-25 | reverse complement strand
GCGCACGGTTGCCGTCAGGCGGGCGGCGAATCCGCGCAGCAACTCGTCGCTGGCGGCGTGGCCGTAGGTGTCGTTGACCTTCTTGAAGTGGTCGATGTCGGTGGCCGCGCGCAGCTTTTCGGCGATGCCGAGGGCGGTGGCCTGAGGGGTGTCCTTGAGCAGCACGACGAACTCCTCGCCGCCCCAGCGGGCGACCACGTCGGAGCGGCGCACGGTTGCCGTCAGGCGGGCGGCGAATCCGCGCAGCAACTCGTCGCTGGCGGCGTGGCCGTAGGTGTCGTTGACCTTCTTGAAGTGGTCGATGTCCAGCACCAGCGCGCAGAGGCCGGCGCGTTTGCGGCGGCTTTCCTTCATCGCCTGCTCGGCGACCAGGCCGAAGCCGCGGCGGTTGAGCAGCCCGGTGAGGCTGTCGCGCGTGGCCAGCGCCTCGATGCGCTGCAGGTAGCGGCGGATGATCAGCCCGACCAGCGTCAGCACCACGGCGGTGACGCCGAGGCAGATGAGCAGGTTCAGCCAGAGCGTGCGCCGGATCGGGGCGAGGATGCCGCTCTCCTGCTTGTCGATGAGCAGGTGCCAGTCCAGCTCGGGTATGTAGCGCACGTTGACGAAATGCGAGCTGTCGCCGTTGTGGTACTGGTAGGAGCCGTCGGTCAGCTGCGGCGCCTGCTCGAGCAGTTCTTGCAACGCCGGAATCTCCCGCAGCGCGCCGCCGGGGCCGCCGTCGCTGCCGGTCACCACCAGGCGCTGTTCGGTATCGACGAAATAGATGTTGCGGTCGTAGCGCTGCTGGTAACTGTCGATCATGGGCAGCAGGCGGTCGAGCGTGAGGCCGACGCCAGCCGCGCCGAGAAAGCGGCCGTCTTCGTCGACCACGCGATTGTTGATGAACATGGTCTTCTGGGCGACGTCGACTACCACCTCCCAGGGCTCGCCGCTGGCCTTGAACTCGTAGAACCACTGCGTCCGCGGCTCGTTGGGGTCGAGCCGGTGGAGCACGCCCTTTTCGCTGTAGTAGGTGCCCGAGCGGTCCGAGACGAAGAAGGCGGTGGAGGTATCGTAGCGCCGCTTGATGTCTTCGAGGTAGCGAGTGATCAGCCCGGGATTGCGCTCGCCCTGTCCGGCCCATTCGAGCATGAAGCATCGCGGGCCATGGCCGAGGCGATCTGCACCGGGACCACCAGGTCGCGCTGGATCTCCAGGTAGATGCTGTTGGCGGTCAGCGGCAGCTCGTTGCGCATGATGTTGTCGCGCAGCGCCGAACGGGAGGTGTGATAGCTCGCCAGCGTGGTGGCCAGGAAGCCCAGCCCGATGAGCAGACCCAGCAGGAGCAGAATGCTCGATTGCTTCATGGACAGCAGGCGTTGCATCGATGGTCCTCGTCGGGGCGGCCGTCTATCTATTCGCAATCGGGGGAGGCTGTCAAAGAAGCCGAGCGGTGGGCCGCCGAACGGTGCCCCTGTGGGAGCAACCGCCTCGTTGGCCGCTTTCGGAGTACTGCAAGACGTGGGGTGGAAACCGCACAGCATTTTCCACCTGCTGCGGTGCCGGTCGCCCGGCACGGGCCCGTATAAGCCAAACCCGACGCGTGGATGAGGCTGCGCATCCACCCTGCGTCGTCGAACAAAAAAAGGGGATGGCTGCGGCCATCCCCTTTCATCGGCCCTCGCCTACCCGGCGACGACCCATCCGGCTAAAAGTGCACCTTCACCAGCAGGCTGGCGGTGTTCTGGTCGGTCCGGAAGGGCACCGAGCCGTCCTCGATGCCGAACTTGTTCTTCCAGTAGTCGTACTCGATGCCGACGTAGAACTGCTTGGCGCCCCAGTTGAGGGCCTTGCCCAGGTCGTACTTGATCTGCGGGTTGAAGTGCAGGTTGGCGTGGTAGCTCTCGTCGTTGTCGACCACCCAGTCCATGAAGCCGTCGATGCGGATGTCCGAGCGGCCCACCGGGATGGTGTAGGACCAGGCCGGGGTGATCTGCCAGACGCCATCGCCGTCGCGGTCGCCGTCGGTGTGGCGGCGGTAGAAGTTGAGGGTGAAGAAGTCGAAGCCGGGGATCGCCAGGTCGAAGCCGGGCCCGATCAGGTAGGACTCCACGTCGTCCTCGCCGAACTCGTAGGTCATCGCCAGCAGCACGTCGGTGACCGGGCCGAACTTCAGTTCGGTGCCGCTGATCTTGCCGAACGACAGCCGCGGCGAGATTTCGCCGTACAGGCTGCTGTCGTCCTCGACGTCGCCGTTGAAGTGCAGCGAGTCGACGAACACGAAGGCGTCGCCGTACTTCCAGCTGTTGGCGTATTCGAAGGTGACGGTCTGCTGGATCTTCGGGTTGACCTTGAAATCCTTCCCGTAGAGGTAGGTCAGGCTGAAATCCTGCCAGTGCAGCCAGTCGTCGGCCATGGCCGGGCCGGCCAGCAGGCCGGTGACAGCGAGGCAGAGGGCGGAGCGCTTGAGCTTCATGCGGTGGTCCTTGTTGTTTTGTCGAAGCGGCTTTTGGGATACGGGTCAACCGGGCGTAGAGGCGTGGCCGATGCCCGGGGCGCCGTCGCGGCGTTGCGGGTTCTGCTCGTCCTGTCCGGGGTACTCGGGGATGTTCACCGCCAGGGTGTGGGTGCCGATGACGTCCTCGACCAGTTCGTGCGGGTCGAAGGCGTCCTGCTCGGTCTCGTCGCGCGGCAGGAACAGGTTGAGCAGGATGGCGCTGAAGGCGCCGATGGTGATCGGCGAGCCGAAGATGTTCTTGAGCACGTCGGGCATGGCGCTGAGCACCTCGGGCACGCTGGCCACGCCCAGCCCCAGGCCCAGCGAGATGGCGACGATGAGCATGTTGCGGCGGTGCAGGCCGGCTTCGGCGAGGATCTTGATCCCGGCCAGGGCCACGGTGCCGAACATGATCAGGGTGGCGCCGCCGAGCACCGGCTTGGGCATCATCTGCAGCACGCCGCCGACGACCGGGAACAGCCCGAGCAGGATGAGAATGCCGGCGATGTAGAAGCCCACGTGGCGGCTGGCCACGCCGGTCAGCTGGATCACGCCGTTGTTCTGGCTGAAGGTGGTCATCGGCAGGCTGTTGAACACCGCCGCAGTGGCCGAGGCGCAGCCGTCGGCGAGGATGCCCGACTTGATCCGCCGCATGTAGACCGGGCCCTTGACCGGCTGGCGCGAGATCATCGAGTTGGCGGTCAGGTCGCCGGCAGTTTCCAGCGGGGTGATGAGGAAGATCACCGCGATCGGGATGAAGGCCATCCAGTCGAAGGCGAAGCCGAACTTGAACGGCTCCGGCACGCTCAGCAGCGGCAGGCCGTCGAGCCGGGCGAAGTCCACCTTGCCCAGGTACCAGGCGACCAGGTAGCCGATGGCGAGCGCGATGAACACCGCCGACAGCCGCAGTACCGCCCACTTGAAGCGGTTGAGCGCGACGATGATGCCAATCACCAGCCCGGCCAGCGCCAGGTTGGGCAGGGCGCCGAGGTCCTGGGCGCCGAAGCCGCCGGCGATGTCGGTCATCGCCACCTTGATCAGCGACAGCCCCATCAGGCAGATGATGGTGCCGGTCACCACCGGGGTGATGACCCGGCGCAGCCTGCTGATGCACTGGCTGAAGGCGATCTCGACGAAGGCCGCGCAGAAGCTGACGCCGAACAGCGTGGCGAGGATGTCCTCCGGCGAGCCGCCGCGGCCCTTGACGATGAAGCCGGCGCTGAGCACCGCGCTGAGGAAGCCGAAGCTGGTGCCCTGCAGGCACAGCAGCCCCGAACCGATCGGGCCGATGCGCTTGGCCTGGACGAAGGTGCCGAGCCCGGAGACGAACAGCGCCATGCTCACCAGGTAGGGTACGTAGGCGCCAAGGCCGAGGGCGCTGCCGACGATCAGGGTAGGAGTGATGATGCCGACGAAGCTGGCCAGTACGTGCTGCAGCGCGGCGAACAGGGCGGGAAGCGGAGCGGGACGGTCGTCGAGCCCATAGATGAGCTCGTTCTGCGGAGCGGTGCTCCGGCTTTGGTCTGCGGTCATGTCTAGCCTGCCAATTGTTGTTGTTCGGTCATGGCTGGTAGGGCGTCGGCCCTGTTTCCGTCCGGCTAAAACTTGGCCGCCTGGACAGGTTTGCGCGCCACTATAGCAACCTGTAGACAGGGCAATAAACAAATAATTGCCTGATTGTGCACAATCAGTCGACAGCCGGGTGACGCCGGAAAGGCGGCACGCCGGCGTGCCGCCGCCCGGGTCAGGCACGCGTCTGCAGGTCGTGCGCGACGTGCTCGGCGAGCCCCGTGCCGGCCTCGCTCATGGTCAGGTAGGTGCGGTCGGCGCCGGCTTCCTGGATGCGCCGGGCGATGTCCTTGTACATCGCATGGGAGACGATCAGCCGTCGAAGCCGCGGGGCGCGCAGCTTCTGCGTGGAAATGATCTTCGCCTCTTCGTCGTTCATCGCCATGATCACCGCCTGCACGTTCGGCATCTGCAGGTTGTCCCACAGGATCTGGTCCTCGGCGTCGGCGAACAGCACGTTGCGCCCGTCCTGCACGTTGCTGTCCACCGCGACCGGGTCGGAGTCGATGCTGACCACCCGGTAGCCCTTGTGGAACAGGTGGTCGTAGGCCGCGCGTCCGGTGCGGCCCATGCCCATGACCAGGATCTGCGCGTCGCGAGCGAAACCGGCTGTTCGTCGGGGTGGCGGATGTCGCGCTCCAGCGGGATCAGGCGCCGCGCCAGGCGGTCGTAGAGCAGATGGGACATGCGGTTGAGCGGTGCCGACACCACGAACGACAGGGACACGGTGATCGCCAGCGGGATCAGCACTGCGGCATGGTCACGCTCGCCACGATCAGGCCGAACTCGCTGTAGTTGGTCAGGCTGACGCCGCTGAGAAAGGCGCTGCGGGCGCGCAGGCGGAAGGCCAGGAAGAGGAAGAAGAACAGCGCGCCCTTGAGCGGCAGCAGCAGCGTCATGGCCACGGCGAAGGTCAGCGCCTGGGCATCCGGCAGCCCGCCGATGCCGATCTGCAGGAAGAAGCCGATCAGGAATACCTCCTTGATGCTCCACAGCGCGCTGGACAGCTCGCCGGCGCGCGGATGCTTGGCCAGCATGGCGCCGAAGGCCAGCGCGCCGAGCTCGGAGCTCAGGCCCAGCGTCTCGAAGCCGTAGCCGCCGACCACCAGTGCCAGCAGCAGGCCGAGCAGCACCATCAGCTCCTCGTGGCCGCTGGCGTCGAGCAGGCGGAACAGCACGGGGCGCAGCAGCGGCAGGAGCAGCACGGCGAACGCCCAGGCCGAGGGGCACCTTGCCGCTGGTCAGGCTCATCACCAGCAGGGGCGATGAGGTCCTGGATGATCAGCACGCCGATGGCGACCCGGCCATGGAAGGCGCGCAGCTCGCGCTTGCTCTCCAGCGCCTTGGCCGCGAGCACGGTGCTGGAGAACGACAGCGCGATCGACAGCATCAGCGCCTGCGCCCAGGTGGTGTCGGCCAGCAGCAGGATCGCCGGCGTCAGCAGCAGGCTGGAGACCAGGAAGTGCAGCACGCCGCCGCCGATCACCTCGCGGCGCACCAGGTTGCTCGGCTTGAGCTTCAGGCCGACGGTGAACAGCAGGAGCAGCACGCCCAGGTGCGCGATGTGCTGCAGCACCTCGCTGTCGTGCGGGTCGAGGCCGATCTCGCTGCCCACGGCCGCCAGCGCGAAGCCGGCCGCGAGGTAGCCCACCAGCGGCGGCAGTCCGATGGAGCGGGCGCCGAGGCCCAGGACGAAGGCAAAGGCGATCCAGGTGGCTTCGAGCATGGGCAGTCCTTCTTCACGGAAACGGCCGCGCATTGTAGTCGCGGCGCCGCGAAGCCGGCAGTTGCATTTGGTCGAGGGGCGTGGCCTGGCGCAAGCGGGGCGGAGCGAGGCCGGGCTGCAGGAGCAGGCTCGCCCCTCTTCCCCGGAGAGGACCGGGATGAGAACTGGGCGGCCCGATGCGCCTCATCCCGCCGCTCTGCCTCCGCTCACTGGAGCGCAAGCAGAGCCTGCTTCTGCGCACGGCCATGACCACACCTGCCTGCAACCCCGTCATCCGGCTTATGCCTGTCCTGCAGCGCAAGGGAAGAAAGCGATCCAATAAATTACTTGTGCGCAAAATAAATGAGCATTAAGGTTCTCCCCGTGGAACAAGCTTGCGCGCCAAATATTAGTTGGCAATCAAAACGCGACGCCTGTTTCTTATCGATGGCCAGCCACCAGGGCCGACCCCAACCGTTTCATTCAAAGAGGAACACTCACCATGTCGATCGAAAGCGTTCTCTACCGCGCCTCTGCCGAAGCCACCGGCGGCCGCGACGGCCGTGCCATTTCCTCCGACGGCGTGCTCGACGTGCGCCTGGCCACGCCCAGGGAGCTGGGCGGTACGGGCGGGCAGGGCACCAACCCGGAACAGCTGTTCGCCGCCGGTTACTCGGCCTGCTTTCTCGGCGCGCTGAAATTCGTCGCCGCCCGCGACAAGCACAGGCTGTCGCCCGAGACCTGGGTCGAGGGCTTCGTCGGTATCGGCGCCATTCCCACCGGCTTCGGCATCGAGGTCGAGCTGAAGATCACCCTCCCGGACATGGACCGCGAAGAGGTGCGCCAGCTGATCGAGAAGGCGCACATCGTCTGCCCCTACTCGAACGCCACCCGCGGCAACATCGACGTCACCCTGACCCTGGCCTGAGCGGCATCGCAGAGGAGCAACGCAGCATGAACATCAAGCAGACCCTTTCTCTCGCCATCCTCTCGCTGTCGGCCAGCGCCGCGCTCGCCGCCGGCAGCCCCGGCGTCGAACGCCAGACCCAGGCCTTTCTCGAGGCGCTGGAAAAAGGCGGCGGCAAGCCGATCGAGCAGTTGTCGCCCAAGGACGCCCGCGCTGTCCTGAGCGGCGCCCAGGCCGGTGCCGCGCTGCCCGAGGCGGATGTCAGCGAACGCACCATCGAGGTGGACGGCCAGTCGATCCGGCTGAACATCGTTCGCCCCGTCGGCGCCAAGGGCGAGTTGCCGGTCTTCATGTTCTTCCATGGCGGCGGCTGGGTGCTGGGCGATTTCCCGACCCACGAACGGCTGATCCGCGACCTGGTGGTGGCGTCCGGCGCGGCGGCGGTCTATGTGGACTACACGCCTTCGCCCGAGGCGAAGTACCCGACCGCCATCAACCAGGCCTACGCCCGCCACCCGGTGGGTGGCCGAGCATGGCCGCGAAATCCAGGTCGACGGCCAGCGCCTGGCGGTTGCCGGCAACAGCGTCGGCGGCAACATGGCGGCTGTGGTCAGCCTGATGGCGAAGGACAAGGGCACCCCGGCGATCCGCTTCCAGGCGCTGCTCTGGCCGGTGACCGACGCGAGCTTCGAGACCGCCTCGTACAGGCAGTACGCCGAGGGCCACTTCCTGACGCGCAACATGATGAGCTGGTTCTGGGACAACTACACCACCGATCGGAAGCAGCGCGCCGAGGCCTATGCCTCGCCGCTGCGGGCGGAGCTCGAGCGGCTGCGCGGCCTGCCGCCGGCGCTGGTGCAGACCGCGGAGTTCGACGTGCTGCGTGACGAGGGCGAGGCTTACGCGCGCAAGCTCGATGCTGCCGGAGTCCCGGTGGTGGCGACCCGTTACAACGGCATGATCCACGACTTTGGACTGCTCAACGCCCTTGGCCGGTTGCCTGGCACGCGGGCGGCCGTCGAGCAGGCCGGCAACGCGCTGAAGACCCACCTGCAGTAAGCCCCGGCAACGCACCGACCCCGACCGTCCCCAGGCGGCCGGGGTTTTTCGTGTGTGTCCAGAAGCCCGGCAGTATGGCGCTACGAGGCCGCATGGGGGTCGCAAGCAGAGCTTGCTCCTCCAGGAGCGGGGCCGGGCTGTTCCGCTTCAGCCCACCAGCAGCAGGACGAAAAAGAAAGGTCGCAGACAGAACCCGCCCCTGCAGGTGGGGGAGCTGCAGAGGCAGGCTGCCGGCGACCGTCAACCGTGGGCGCAGCCGCTGGCCTGTTCGCCGCTGCGGCCGCCGAGCACGTTGAACAGCAGGTTGAGGGTCACCGCGCTGAGCGTGGCCATGGCGATGCCGGAATGGGTGATCGGCTCCATCCAGTGCGGCAACTGGGCGAACAGCTCGGGGCGCACCACCGGCGCCATGCCCAGGCCAATGCTGACCGCCACCAGCAGCTGGTTGCGCCGGTCGCCGATGTCGGCTTCCTGGAGGATTCTGATGCCGGTGGCCGCGACCATGCCGAACATCGCCAGCCCGGCGCCGCCGAGCACCGCCGGCGGAATCGAGGCGACCAGGAAGGCGGCCTTCGGCAGCAGGCTGAGGCTGATCAGGAACAGCCCGGCGACGGCGGTGACGTAGCGGCTGCGCACGCCGGTCATCTGCACCAGGCCGATGTTCTGCGCGAAGGACGAGTGGGTGAAGGTGTTCATGAAGCCGGCCAGGAAGGTGGCGCCGGCGTCGCACAGCAGGCCGCGGCGCAGCAGACGCGGATCGACCTCCTGGCCGGTGATCTTGCCCAGGGCGAGGAACATGCCGGCCGACTCGACGAAGATGATCACCACCACCAGGCACATCGACAGGATGGGCGCGAGCAGGAACTGCGGGGTCCCGAAATGGTTCGGCTCGACCAGCTGCACCGCCGGTGCCGCGGTCAGCCCGCCGAGCTCGACCATGCCGCACAGCCCGGCCAGCGCGTAGCCCAGCGCCATGCCGATCAGCACCGAGACGTTGACCCAGAAGCCGCGCAGGAAGCGATTGACCAGCAGGATGGTGGCCAGCACCGCGCCAGCGATGGCCAGATAGGGCAGGGCGCCGAATTCGTCGGTGGCGCTGCCGCCGCCGGCCCAGTTCACCGCCACCGGAAACAGCGACAGGCCGATCGAAGTGATCACCGTGCCGGTCACCAGCGGCGGAAAGAAACGCACGATCCTGCACACGAAGGGCGCGATGGCGAGGCCGAAAGCGCCGGCGGCGATGGTCGCGCCGAAGATGCCGGTCATGCCGACGCCCGGCATCCCGGCCATCACCACCATGCTGCTCACCGCCGCGAAGCTGGCGCCCATCATCACCGGCATGCGGATGCCGACCGGCCCGATGCCGAGCGATTGCACCAGCGTGGCGATCCCGGCGACCAGCAGGTCGGCGTTGATCAGGAAGGCGATCTCCTCGCGCGAGAGCCCGGCGGCCTGCCCGACGATCAGCGGCACGGCGACCGCGCCGCCGTACATCAGCAGCACGTGCTGCAGGCCCACCAGCAGCAGCTGCAGCGGGGGGAAGACGCGGTTCCTCGGGGCGCACCGGCCGGGCCGGTCGATTCAGGCGGTTCATGGCGAAGACCTCGGGCTATTGTTCTTGGATGTCGAGGGCCTGGCAGGCACCAGGCGGTTGTGAGGGTGATCGGGAGCGTGCGCCTCTGGCGGAAAGGAGGGGAAAACGAAAAGGCCGCGCCGGAATGCGGCGCGGCCTCGTCGGGTTACCTGATCGGAGCGCCCTTGGCGATCCAGTCGCCGAGCAGGTCGCGTTCCTCCTGGGTCATCTGGGTGATGTTGCCCAGCGGCATGATCTGGCTGGCGACCGACTGCGCGTGGATCTTCGCGGCCAGCTGCTTCATCTGCTCCGGCGTGTCGAACATCACCCGGCCGGGGCGGCGGCGAACATCGGGCTGCTCGGCTGCGCCGAATGGCAGACGGTGCAGCGCTCGTGGATGACCTGCTCGACCTGGGCGAAACCTTGGCCGCCGGCCGCGGCTTGCTGCTGGTCGATGCTGGTTTCGCGCGGGCTCTGCTCGGCGGCGTTCGGTAGGCCGCCCTGTTCGGCGACGCTCGCCTCGCGCGGGCTGACGGTCGCCACGTTGGGCACGCCGGCCTGGTGGCTGGGCGAGGTGACGAAGGCCAGGCAGATCATCCCCACCGCGCCGGCGGGCAGCGCCCAGGCGAAGCGATTGTTCTCGTGGCGGGTATTGAAGTAGTGCCGCACCAGCACCGCGCACACCGAGATGCCGGCGAGGATCGCCCAGTTCCACTGGCTGCCGTAGGTGCTCGGGAAGTGGTTGCTGATCATGATGAACAGCACCGGCAGGGTGAAATAGTTGTTGTGCCGCGAACGCAGCAGGCCCTTGGCCGGCAGCACCGGATCGGGCTCGCGGTTCTCCTCGATCGCCTTAACCAGCGCACGCTGGGCCGGCATGATGATGCGGAACACGTTGCCGACCATGATGGTGCCGATCAGCGCGCCGGTGTGGATGTAGGCCGCGCGACCGCTGAACAGCTGCGAGTAGCCGTAGGCGGCGAGCACCACCAGGCCGAACAGCACGACGCCGAGCAGGGCCGGGCGCTTGCCCAGCGGCGAGTCGCACAGCAGGTCGTAGACGAACCAGCCGACGATCAGCGAGGCCAGGCCGGTGAGCACCGCGGCGGCCGGGCTCAGGTCGCTGCCGGGGGCGATCAGGTAAAGGCTCGGGTTCAGGTAGTAGACCACCGTCAGCAGGGCCACGCCGGACAGCCAGGTGGTGTAGGCCTCCCATTTGAACCAGTGCAGGTTGTCCGGCATCTTCGGCGGCGCCAGCTTGTACTTCTCCAGGTGGTAGATACCGCCACCGTGGATCGCCCAGAGATCGCCGGACAGCCCTTCGCGAGGGTTGCTGCGGTTGAGGTTGTTTTCCAGCCAGACGAAGTAGAAGGACGCACCGATCCAGGCGATGCCGACGATCATGTGAATCCAGCGGATGAGCAGGTTGAGCCACTCGGTCAGATGAGCATCCATTTTTACGCACCTCTTCCCGGCCTTCGCACGCGAGGGCCGGGCTTTCTTATTAGGGTTGGGGGTCGAGGAGAAGCTGGTCGCTCTCCGGAAAGAAGAACTCGTCGCAGTTGTTGCCGGAACCGCTGCGATCGACCACCAGGAATTCATCCCGCTTTTCGATCGTCAGCACCGGGTGGTGCCAGACGCCGCGGTGGTAATTGACGCCCTGCCTGCCGTTGCTGCGGAAGGCGCGGACGTGGCCCGGTACAGGTGCATCGCCAAGTGGCGCGACCACGACCAGAAAGGGGTTGCCGAGCAGCGGAATGAAGGCCTGGCTGCCCAGCGGATGACGTTCGAGCATGCGGATGACCAGCGGCATCTCCAGGGCCTCGGCGCTGAAGATGTTGATGATCGCCTTATCCTCCGGCTGCGCGGTCTCGACCGTGGCCAGCTTGTGATAACGGCGGGTCGAACCGTTGTTGATCATGAAGTAGTCGCTGCCTTCGGTCTCGATGACGTCGCCGAAGGGGGCGAAGGCTTCCTTGGTCAATGGCTCGATGGTCAGGGTACGCATGGTTTACTCGTTGCTGATTCGGTTGAAAGTCCGTTGCCCCTCACCCTAACCCTCTCCCCTGAGGGGAGAGGGAATGGCACGGTGCGGGGCTGAGGTATTTGCCCCCTCTCCCCTTGGGAGAGGCTGGGGTGAGGGGAAAACCGCCCCCCGGCTTCGCCATCTGTTCTCCTGGTGGGCTGAAGCCCACCCTACGGGTGCCCGGGTTAGCGCGCCACCTTGCCGAACAGGCGCAGCCGGCTGACGCCGCCGTCCGGGAAGATGTTCAGGCGCACGTGGGTCACCGGGCCGAGCCTGGCGATCTGCTCGACGAATTCGTGTTCGGCGTGCATCGACAGCTTCTGGCTCGGCAGCAGTTCGCGCCAGAACAGGCTCTGGGTCTCGATCTGGCTGTCGGTGCCGCCCTTCACGTAGGCCGCCTGGATGCTGCAGCTGTCCGGGTAGTTGCCCTTGAAGTGCAGGGTGTCGACGACGATGCGCTCGATTTCGCCCGGATGGCCGAGGGCGACGATCACCCAGTCGTTGCCCGGGGTGCGGCGCCGCGCGGTTTCCCAGCCGTCGCCCATGTTCTCGCCGCGGTTCGGGTTGAGGATGTTGCTCATGCGCCCGAAGTGCTCGTCGGAGCAGGCCAGCGCGCGGCCACCGTTGAGCGCCGCGGCCAGGTCGACCTGCTCGTTGTCGCCGACGTCGCTCCAGTCGCGGTAGGGGATGCCGTACACGCGCAGGCGCGCCACGCCGCCGTCGGGGTAGATGTTGAAGCGCAGGTGGGTGAACGGCTGGTCGTGGCCGATCTCGTGGTAGTGGTGGCTGTTGCCCTTGAGCTCGACGGCCGGTAGCACCTCGGTCCAGACCGTGGCGTCGGTCGGATCGCCCTCGGCGACGAAGCAGGCCTCCAGCGACGCCGATGGCGGGTAGTTGCCGGTGAAGTGGCTGGTGTCGATGTCCACGCCCTTGATCGAGCCCGGCACGCCCAGGCGGATCACCGCATGGTCGTAGCCCTCGAAGCGCTTGCGGCGCGACTCCCAGCCGTCCATCCACTTGCCGTTGTCGTCGAACACGCCCTCCTTCCACACGGCCGGGGTCGGCTGGAACAGCCGGTTGACGTCGGCGAACCAGTCGTCGGTGACGAAGATGGCCTGGGTGCCGAGGCGGGCGTCGGCCAGGTTGACGTATTTCTCGAAGGGTACGGCGTAGCTTTTCATCGGTATCTGCCTTGATGGTTGGTCGCGGGTCCGGCTGGTTACAGCTGCTCGAGGCGGAACTTCGCGATCTTGTTGATCTCGGCCAGGGCGCGGGTGAACTCCTGCTCGGGCGAGTGGTGGATGCGTTCTTCGAAGGCGGCGAGGATCTGGTGCCGGTTGCTGCCCTTGACCGCCATGATGAACGGGAAACCGAACCTGGCCTTGTAGGCGTCGTTCAGTTCGGTGAAACGGGCGAACTCCTCCGGCGTGCACTCGTGGATGCCGGCGCCGGCCTGCTCCGAGGTGCTGGAGGCGGTGAGCTCGCCACGGACCGCGGCCTTGCCGGCCAGGTCCGGGTGCGCGTTGATCAGCGCCAGCTGCGCGTCGCGCGGGGCGCTGAGGAGAATGTCGGCCATGCGCTGGTGCAGCGTCTCGATGTCGTCGAGGCTGGCGTCCACGCCGCGGTCGTAGGCCTGTTCGGCGACCCAGGGCGAGTGCTCGTAGACGTCGGCGAAGGCGGCGACGAACTGCTCGCGGCTCAGGGTGGACGGGGTCAGGGTCTGGAAGCGGCTCATTCGGCGCTCTCCTTCAGCGGATGGGTGGCGTGCCAGTGGCGGGCGATGTCGACGCGGCGCGCGAACCAGACCTTCTCGTGGCCCTTCACGTAGTCGATGAAGCGGGCCAGCGAGGCGATCCGGGCCGGGCGGCCGAGCAGGCGGCAGTGCATGCCGATCGAGAGCATCTTCGGCGCGCCGGCCTGGCCTTCGGCGTAGAGCACGTCGAAGGCGTCCTTCAGGTAGTTGAAGAAGTCGTCGCCGCTGTTGAAGCCCTGCACCTGGGTGAAGCGCATGTCGTTGGTGTCCAGCGTGTAGGGGATCACCAGGTGCGGCTTGTCCGGGGTCGATTCCGGGTCCCAGTAGGGCAGGTCGTCGTCGTAGGTGTCCGAATCGTAGAGGAAACCGCCTTCCTCGCGGACCAGACGGCGGGTGTTCGGGCCGGTGCGGCCGGTGTACCAGCCGAGCGGACGTTCGCCGGTCAGCTCGGTGAGGATGCGGATCGCCTCGAGCAGGTGCTCGCGTTCCTGGGCCTCGTCCATGTACTGGTAGTCGATCCAGCGGTAGCCGTGGCTGCAGATCTCGTGGCCGTCGGCGACCATCGCCCTGATCACCTCGGGGTGGCGCTGGGCGGCCATGGCCACGGCGAAGATGGTCAGCGGGATGTGCTGTTCACGGAACAGCCGCAGCAGGCGCCAGACACCGGCGCGGCTGCCGTATTCGTAGAGCGACTCCATGCTCATGTGGCGCACGCCCTGCAGCGGCTGCGCGGCGACCATCTCGGAGAGGAACGCCTCCGACTCCTTGTCCCCGTGGAGGATGCAGCGCTCGCCGCCTTCCTCGTAGTTGAGCACGAAGGACAGCGCGATGCGGGCGTCGCCCGGCCAGTGCGGGTGGGGGGGATTACCGGCATAGCCGATGAGGTCGCGTGGGTAGTCGGCGCTCACTGTGTGTCTTCCTGTATCCGTTAGGGTAGGTCGCCAGGCGCTTCCGGCTGACGCGACCGCTGTGAGCCAATTGTATACAAACGAATTTGCAGTTTGTAAATCGGAAAAATCCGACGTCTGTCGGCCGCAAAGGATGCACGAGCCATGCCGCATCGCTATGAAAAACCGATTCCGGTGGATAGGTCGGCGTTTCCGATGCGAATCCTCGATTGCCAGGCTGTCGCATGGATTGTGTACAAAAATCATTAAATTTGTCTTGCAGGCATCCGGGCGCATGCTATGCTCCAGCTCACTTGCCCACCATCGAACAGCACAGGAGGCAGGGCCCGCGCGCTTTCGCGCCAGTGCCTGACACCCTATGGGACGTTTGACCACACACGTACTCGATGCCGCCCACGGCTGCCCCGGCCGCGACATCGTCGTGGACCTGTATCGCGTCGACGGCGACCGCCTGGAGCACGTCGCCAGCCGCACCACCAACGACGACGGGCGCTGCGACAGCCCGCTGCTGGAGGGGGATGCCTATCGTTCGGGCGTCTACCAGCTGCAGTTCCGCGCCGGGGACTACTACCGGGCGCGCGGCGTCGCGCTGACCGAGCCGGCCTTCCTCGACGTGGTGGTGCTGCGTTTCGGGGTCGACGCGGGGCAGGATCATTACCACGTGCCCTTGCTGATTTCTCCCTATAGCTATTCCACCTATCGGGGCAGCTAGCTTCTACCAAGCGTGATGACTCTCTGAGTCCTTTGCACCCGCCCTCGTGGCGGGTTTTTTTGCCCTGGCGGGCGTGGGGGGCGAGCCTGTGGCAGCGGTCTTGACCGCGAAGCTTTTAGCCTGCGGGGCAGGGCGAAAGCGCCGTACTGTGCAAACACTCCGTAGCGTTGTGTAGGCGCGAGAGGGACGCCGAGTTCTGGCTCGTGAATGGGCATGGCACAAGCCTACGTGCACGCTCGTCGCGCTTTCTTCGGCTCGGGACTATAGTTGCGCCTCGCACGGCGCCTACTTTTTTCAGTCGCGAAAAAAGTAAGCAAAAACGCTTGCCCCTTCATCCGGGTCAGGTCGCTGCGCGCCCTGACTTCCCTCGCTCCGGCGCCGCTCCAGGGGCCCGCCGCGAAGGGCCATCCATGGCCAGTCGCGGCTTTCGCGGCATCCATGCCGCTCAACCCCTTCCACGACACCTGCGCTCGGCCTCCTGCAAGGGGCGTTTGGTGTCGCCTGTTGGTCCACGTACAAAGCACAGAGAGCAAGCAACGTTTTAGCTGCACGAATCTTCCAGGCGACTCGGACCTATTCCCCGTCAGGAGGCCGAGCGCAGGCGTTGCGCAGGGGGACGCGAGGCATGGACGCCGAGCGAGGAACGACGGGACAGGGACGTCCCGTCGTGACGGCCCCCGGAGCGGCGCCGGAGCGAGGGGAGTCCGGCCGCGCAGCGGGCGGACCCGGATGCCGGGGTGGCCTTCTTTTTTTGGTTACTTTTTCTTGGCCAGACAAGAAAAAGTGACGCGCCGTGCGAGGCGCAACCTGTCGTTCGGGCCGAGGAAAGCGCGGCGTGCCTGCACCCGAACACGCGCCTACACCCGAACAAAAGCCAAAAGCTTCGCGGTCCAGATTGCTCCCACAGGGGCTCCGGCGTTTTTGCTTAAGGATCGGGTAAATGCCATCCGGCACAAACACCCCCCTCAGCGACTCAGCAACGAAGCCGCCCCGGCGCCCCCGAACAGTGCGGCGCTCACCCGATTGAACCAGGCATGCCCCTGCCCGGTGCGCAGGTAGCGCGCTGCGCCCTGGGCGCCGAGGCCGTAGGCCAGCTTGCAGCACAGGTCCAGCACCGCCCAGGTGGCGATCATCGTCAGCAACTGCGGCGCGAACGGGCGGCCGGCATCGAGGAATTGCGGCAGGAAGGCGGCGAAGAACAGGATGTCCTTCGGGTTGCTCGCGCCCAGGACGAAGGCGCGCCAGAACAGCGAGGCGAAGCGCGGGGTCGGCAGTGCCGCGTCCAGAGTGGTCGGCGCGCAGGAGCGCGGCGGGCGTCCTGCCAGTCTGCCAGGCGAGGTAGAACAGGTAGAGCGCGCCGACCAGTTTGAGGGCGCTGAACAGTCGCTCGGAGGCCATCAGCAGCGCGCCGAGGCCAAGCGCCGAGGCGCTGAGCAGGCAGGTGGCCGCGCAGACGCCGCCGAGGAAGGCCGGATAGGAGCGGCGCACGCCGTAGTTCAGGCTGTTGCCGATCATCAGCAGCGACAGCGGGCCCGGTATCAGGATCACCACCAGCGCCGCGCCGGCGAACAGCAACCAGGTTTCCACGCTCATCGTTTCACTCCTTCCCACAAGACAAGGCCCCACCGCGGGGGTGGGGCCGGTTGATCCGCCAGTCGAAGCCCACCGGCCAGGCCGGCGGGCGAGCCTCAGAGGAAGGCGAACTTGGCGATGAATATGACACACAACACGTACAGGCTGATCGACACCTTGTCGCGCTGGCCGGTGAGCAGCTTCAGCGTGGCGTAGGTGAGAAAGCCCAGGGCGATGCCATTGGCGATGGAGAACGTCAGCGGCATCATCACCACGGTCACGATGGCCGGGATGGTGTCGGTGTGGTCCTTCCAGTCGATGTGCGCCATGCCGCTCATCATCAGCATGGCGACGTAGATCAGCGCGCCGGCGGTGGCATAGGCGGGAATCATGCCGGCCAGCGGGGCGAAGAACATCGCCACCATGAACAGCACGCCGACGGTCACCGCGGTGAGGCCGGTGCGGCCGCCGGCGGCGACGCCCGAGGCGCTTTCCACGTAGCTGGTCACCGGCGGGCAACCGACGAAGGCGCCGACCACGCTGGAAGTGCTGTCGGCCTTCAGTGCCCGCGAGAGGTTCTGGATGCGGCCGTCCTCGTCCACCAGGTTGGCCCGGTGGGCGACGCCCATCAGGGTGCCGGCGGTGTCGAACATGTTCACGAAGAGGAAGGCCAGGATCACGCTGATCATCGCCACGTCGAAGGCTCCGGCGATGTCCATGGCCAGCCAGGTCGGCGCCAGGCTCGGCGGCATCGACACCAGCCCTTTGTATTCGACCAGCCCAGCGCCCAGCCGATGCCGGTGACGACCAGCATGGCCAGCAGGATCGCGCCGAACACGTTGCGGTGGCTGAGCACGGCGATCAGCAGGAAACAGATGCCGGCGAGCAACGCAGAAGGTTCACCGAAGGAGCCGAGCGTCAACAGGTCGCCGGGCTGTCGACGACGATGCCGGCGGTCTTCAGGCCGATCAGCCCGAGAAACAGGCCGACCCCGCGCCCATGGCGAAGCGCAGGCTCATCGGGATGCTGTTGAGCAGCCATTCGCGGATCCGCGACAGGCTCATGAAGACGAACAGCACGCCGGAGATGAACACCGCACCCAGCGCGATCTGCCAGCTGTAGCCCATCTCGCCGACTACGGTGTAAGTGAAGGGCACTTCGAAAAACCTCGGCCCCCCTGCGATTGGTAAAATTGCGTTGTCCTGATTTCGTTCTCTGACACCAGCCATGAAGAAGCGCACTGCCATCAAGACGGACCTGTTCGCTGACGAACATCATCGGAAGAAGATCGACACGCTTGGAGATCCG
>LZQQ01000058.1_pt1 | contig 17668 bp, 26 predicted proteins | sample 768581 | NCBI WGS metagenome assembly LZQQ01 (sample SAMN05207185, study PRJNA324510) | oil field metagenome | isolation source: sample BH-FW-20 from oil reservoir | place: India: Bombay High | collected 2015-11-25 | reverse complement strand
CTATGTTCTGGACAAACTGCAACCGCAAGACCCACTGGCGCTCAGTCAGGCGGTATTTGAAGAAGTGGTGCGCTCGAACTTTTCCAAGTTCTGCCCCACAGTTGGATGCATTGGGCGATATGCTGTTCGTTGCCTGGGGCATCACCCATCACCTTGACTTACCGGAACCAATGGCGGCGTCGCAGATGTCCATTCTCTATGTTCTGGACAAACTGCAACCGCAAGACCCACTGGCGCTCAGTCAGGCGGTATTTGAAGAAGTGGTGCGCTCGAACTTTTCCAAGTTCTGCCCCACGGAAGAAAATGCCCGTCAAACCGTTCAGCATTACGCCGACACACTGGATGTCGACGTTACCTACGATCAGGTGGGCGACTTTTTCGTGATTCGTTGCGCGTCTGACCAGACCGGCCGTGACGGCAAGGCCTACCGTAAAGATAAGATTTTAAATCGGTGGATTTCTTCGAACCGGATTTCAGTCACATTCAACTGTAATCCCCCTGCGTTTGGCCGCCCTAATGAGCGGCCATCAATTCGTCCATCGCCAAATTCGCCAGTTCATCGACGCGTTCGTTTTCATCGTGACCGGCATGCCCTTTGACCCAAGCCCAGGTCACATCATGCGGTTTAAGTGCCTCGTCCAAAGCTTGCCAAAGATCCTGATTCTTAACCGGTTTTTTCGCCGCGGTTCGCCAGTTATTGCGTTTCCAGTTCGCCATCCATTGGGTGACACCGTTCTTGACGTACTGAGAGTCGGTGGTCAAAGTCACCTTGCAAGGTCGTTTCAAGGCTTTCAGCCCTTCTATCGCGGCGGTCAATTCCATACGGTTGTTGGTGGTGTCCGGCTCCGCCCCTTTCAACTCCTTTTCAAATTCGCCAAAACGTAATAACGCGCCCCAGCCACCGGGGCCGGGATTGCCACGGCAGCCGCCGTCGGTAAAAAGTTCCACTTCCTGCATAATGTTGTTATCAGTCCTTATCCATTCGATGATGTCGATTGACGCGATTCGAAACGACGGCCCGACCTCCTTTCGCGGCGATTAGCCAGTTGGAAAGCCGCCAATTCAGACCAACCGGCGTCGGCGAGGCAATGCGTTTTTTGGCTAAAATGCAATACACATTTCCAAAATCCAATCCCATGCGCCCCAATGTTTTTCCAACCCTTCCACCCAACGCCAGGTGCCCTGCTCGGCATCCTGACGTGTCAGGCAACTGATGGAACTGTACGTCACCTGTTCAATGTCGTACCCCAACAAGCTTAGCCAATCCACTACCCGATGAGCGCGAATCAAATTCGCCGCTTTGAAATGACGGCGATGTTCGCCGAAATGATTGCGCATGGTACGGCACCCCAACGGGTTGAAACCGGTAATCAGCACATGCCCCTCCGGTACCAGCGCCGAATCCACTTGTCGCAACAAATGATAAGGGTCGGTCACGGATTCCAACGAGTGTGGTAAGACAAACACGTCAACCGCATCGTTTCGAATCGGTAAATAATCCATATCGGCTTGAATACGCAAGCCGCTCGCTTCCGGCAACGCATGGTCATCCAGAAGGACTTTACAGTTGACGCGACTGTTTTCCAGCAGGCTGTCGGTCGACACTCGACCCAGTTGCACCAAATAGAGGCCGAAAACGTGTGCTAACGCATGATCGATTAAGGGTTTTTCCTGCCGGAATAACGACTGCCCTTTTGGCGTCTGATAAAACCGATGTAAAAAGGATTGAAATGAAGGATTCGTCATCATTTTAACCGGCGGATTTGTTAGAATACGGCCATTATAACAATTAACGAGTCAGACATGAAAATCGTTGGCCTACCGACACTTTCGGACAATTACACTTGGGTCATTCTCTCGGATAACCCGCAGGATAAGTCGGCTTGGATCGTCGATCCGGGTGAAAGTCGGAAAGTCATCGAATATTTTCATCAAAACCAGCTGGAACTGGTCGGCATTTTGCTAACACATCATCATTATGATCATACCGGCGGAATTGCAGCAGTGAGAGCAGAATTAGGCGACGTGCCCATCGTCAGCAATGCACACGGCCCTTATAAACCCGTTACCTACCCGGTAACGACGGCGACGAAATCCAAGTGCATGGCGAAACCTTCAAGGTGATGGCGACACCGGGGCATACCCACGAACACATCAGCTTCTATCACCCGAAGGCCTTATTCTGTGGCGATGCCATGTTTACCGCCGGCTGCGGCAAAACCTGGACGCAAGCGCCCGGCGTCATGGCCCAATCCCTGTTAAAGATTCGCGAACTGCCGGACAGTTGTGCGGTTTACTGTGGCCATGAATACACTTACGCCAACCTCAATTTTGCGATGATTGCCGAACCTGACAACCTCGACATGGCCGCTCGCCAGACCGAAGTCAAACGTAAAACCCGACAAGGCGAACCTTGTGTTCCGGCCTTAACTCGGCCTGGAGAAAAAACCAACCCGTTTCTGCGCTTTGACCAATCACCGTTGAAGGAAACCCTGGCCAACCGTGCCGGAAAAGCCGAACTCAGCAACGAACAGGCTTATGCGACCCTGAGAGCCTGGAAAGATGAACTCGATAAAACTGGAACCCTTGAGGCCGGATTGAATGATTGAGACCCGACATAAACTGTTCACCCCTTTTATAAAACTGGCGTCCGCCGCCACCTTCTTGATGTTAGCGGGGTGTAGCCACCTTCCCTATCAGGACATCGATACCACCGCACAACGTTCCTCACAGGAAACGGTACCGAAGCTGCCGATTACCGACCCGATTCTCACCGAAACCGCGAAACGGATGCTTTCGAAAGCTCGATTCAAGAATCCACCGAACGGTTTTCGGCTCTGAAATCGAACCAAAACCTGTCCAACCAGTTGGATCGTGCTTTAGTGTTTTCGCAGGAAGCGCCGGTTTACGACGACCTGTGGCAAGAGATCAGCGAACACTTGTTCCTGGCTCCAGCCAACAGCGAGAACTATCAGGACTACATGAGCTACTACATCAATAAAAAGCGTTACCTGAAGCGCGTATCGGTTCGAGCCAAACCCTATTTATATTTCATTCTGCAAGAAGTCAAAAAGCGCCAAATGCCGTATGAAATCGCCCTGCTTCCGGTCGTGGAAAGTGGTTATTACCCCTATGCCCGCTCGTACATGAGCGCGGCCGGTCTCTGGCAATTCATGCCCGCCACCGGACACATGTATGGATTACACCAAAACTGGTGGTACGACGGCCGTCAGGACGTCTATCGCAGCACTCTCGCCGCATTGGACTACCTGCAAGCCCTGTATGCCCAAAACGACTATGACTGGCTGTTGGCACTGGCGTCCTACAACAGCGGCTACGGCAATGTTCTGAAAGCGCAACGACGCTTCCTGAAAAAACATCCGAACGGCGACCCGAATTTCTGGAACATCCGCCTTATCTGCCGAAAGAAACTCAGCACTATGTGCCGCAGTTGCTGGCGATTTCCAACCTTGTGAGCCACAAAAAAACCTACCAGCTCGACCTGGAGCCGGTTCCCAACGAACCTTATTTCAAAAAGGTGCAGGTCTCCGATCAAATCAGCCTGCCGAAGGTCGCACAGGCCACTCAAACCCCGCAAGACATGCTTAAGGTGCTGAACCCCGGCTACCTTCGCCTGGCCACCCCGCCAAAAGGCAAACACCCGCTGCTCTTGCCGATTGAGGTGGCCGATGCTTTCGAGGCGGAATATTCCGCCAGTCCTGACGACTACGAAGTCACCTGGGTGCGCCATAAAATCCGCTCAGGGGAAAGTTTGAGCGTCATTGCTTACCGCTACCGCACCTCAAGCCGCGAAATCCAAAAGCTTAACAACATGAAAGGCAGCTTCCTGCGTGCCGGCAAAACCCTGTTGATTCCACTACCGCAAAACCATCAAATCGCATTACGTTCAGCGGATAAACCCAAAAAATACACCGGCAACAAACACACTCATACCGTTCGTTCCGGCGAAAGCCTCTGGACCATCGCCAAGTATTACAACACTTCACCGCGTAAGTTATGCGAATGGAACGGCATCAGCATCCGTAAGCCGATTTACAAAGGCCAGCAACTGGTGATTCAATCCAACCAGTATGGTCGAAAAGTGTCTTACACCCTGAAAGAAGGGGAAAGCCTATGGGTCGTGGCGCAAAAATACCGCGTCACCACGCAAGAGCTGTGCAACTGGAACGGCATCAAGAAATCGGCCGTTCTGCAACCGGGAACCAAACTCAAGGTTTGGGTTAAGAGTTAAAGGTTATGCTAGGGAACAAGCAACGACGCTTACACCACATCCTGACACTACTGCTTTTCGTTGCCTTCGGCTTACAGCAGCCGGCGGCGGCCTCGACGCCCGACCCCGCTCAACTGACCCAAAACCAACGCACCTTTCTCGACGCTTATGAAGCCACCAAAGCCAACGACCGGCCGTTAATCGCCAAATACCAGGCGGAGTTAAAGGATTATCCCCTATACCCTTATCTGGTGTATCTGGATTATAAATACCACATCAAAGACACACCGCCCGCTCTGATTCAAGGCTTCATCGACACTCACCCCAACAGCCCCTTGCCGTTCTTTTTAAAACGGAAATGGCTGCATTACCTGGGTAAAACCCATCAGTGGTCCTTGTATTTGAAACAATATGAGCCGGGCGAATACAGCTCCACCACCTTGAAATGCTATGACCTGCGCGCTCAGATGCAGGTGCAACACACCGAAAAAACCGACCGGCAAATGCAGGCATTATGGCAAAGCGAGCTCAGCCTGCCCGGCACCTGCAAACCGGTGAAAAAATATTTACGCAAACACAAACTCATTACCGGTTCCATGGTGTGGACAAAAGCGCAATTGGCGATGAAAAAAGGCAAACTCAAAACCGCCAAAAACATCGGCCGCGACCTCTCGGCACAAGAGCGCAAAGCACTGAATTATTGGATTGACACCTTCCGCCACCCGAAAAACGTCACCCGAGATATGCCGTCGTACGTCTCGCCGGTGATTCGCAAGGCGATTTTCAAACAAGGCATTCAGCGCTTGTCCTATTCCGAGCCGGAACTGGCCCTGAAAACCCTCAAACAACGCGCCGAGCAATACGGTTTGAACCGTCAGGAAGAAAGCCATTTGCAAAGCCGGGTCAGCCTGCGTTTCGCTTATCAATATCACCCGAAAGCCAGCGAATATCTCGCTCAGATCGACCGCGCCGGCAAGGACGAACGTACGCTGGAATGGGAGTTGCAAGTCACCATTCGGGAATCCAACTGGGTCAACTATCTGGATCTTTACGCCCTGCTGCCGCCGGAAGAACAATCCGAATCCCGCTGGCTGTATTGGAAAGCCCGCGCCCTGGCGGAATTGAACCAACAAGAGGATGCCCGCCCGATTTTCCAAACCCTGGCCAAACAGCGCAGCTCTATGGTTTTCTGTCCGCCGACCGATTGCAACAGCCCTATCAGTTCAATCCGACGCCCAGCCAGAAAAAAGACCTGGCGAAGATGGTGAAAAAATACCCGCAACTGGAAGTCATGCAGGAACTGATCGCAATTCAATGGAAACTCAGCTTGAAGCGCGAATGGTACAACCTGCTCAAGAACATCGACCAAAACGACTTCGAAGCCATCGCCAACTTCATGGCGGACTGGGATCAGCACAATTTGGCGATTCAAACCATCTCCCGGGTCAAAAATGGGACGACTTATCGTTACGCTTCCCGACCCCTTATCGCGAACCGGTGATGCAGGCCGCCAATAAGAACACCATCGACCCGGCCTGGGTGTACGGCGTCATGCGCCGTGAAAGCGCTTTCTCACCGACCATCAGTTCACCGGTCGGCGCCGTCGGCTTGATGCAACTCATGCCGAAAACCGCACGCTACATCGGGCGAAAAATCGGCCTGAAAAAACGTCAATACACCCGCCTCACCATCCCTGAATCCAATATCGAACTCGGCAGTGCTTACTTGAGTTATTTAAGTGACAAATACAACGGCAGTCGCGTTTTGGCAACGGCGGCTTACAACGCCGGACCGACACGAGTCGACCAATGGATTCCGCAAGACAAGGTGCTTTCCGCCGACCAATGGATCGAGACCATTCCGTTTTCCGAAACCCGCGCCTACGTCAAAGCGGTGCTGGAATACACCACCATATTCAAATCGATGCTGAATAAGAAATATGACCGTCTGGAAAATTTCATGCATCCGATCGGACACCACAAAACCCTGTCGCAAACCGATGGCCGCAACGCGCCAAATTCTTGATTCCAAACAGTTAATGAGAAATTCGAGATAAAAAAAGCCTCAGGGACAAACTGAGGCTTTAAATACATTATTTCTTTTTAATAACAAGAAATAATCAGAGGAGGATACTCATGAAGAAACATGAATGACTCCATCTTATTAGAAAAAACTTATATTGTCAAACCCTAATATCAAAAAAGTTTAAAAATAACAGCGACTTATTTCCACATTTTTAAAATGGTTATAAGCCGACGCTAAGCGTTTGATTCCGTTAAACTCTTCGCCAACTGGTGCCTTGCGGGCTATCCAGCAATTCGACACCCTGCTCCAACAACTGGTCACGAATCTCGTCGGACCGTGCAAAATTCTTCGCTTGTCGCGCTTCGGCACGCTCCTGAATTAATTGTTCGATGACTTCATCGGTCAAAGCCGAATCAGACGGCTGCGATTTGAAAAAGGCTTCCGGCGTCATTTCCAATAAGCCCAAACGGTTTGCCAATTGTTTCAACAAAACGGCCAGGCCTGGTGATTTCTGTTTATTGACCTCTTTTGCCAATTCAAACAACACCGCTAAGGCTTGCGGGGTATTGAAATCATCGTTCATCGCCTCGACAAACTCATCGGTGAAACTCGTTGAAGTTTCCGCGTCTCCAGCCAGTTCAACCGCTTCCAATGCCGAGTACAAACGCCCGACGCTGGCTTTGGCCACATTCAGGTTCTCTTCGGAATAATTCACCGGGCTACGATAATGCTCGCCAGCAGAAAGTAACGAATCACTTCCGGATGGTATTGTTTCAAGACTTCACGAATGGTGAAGAAGTTGCCCAGCGACTTCGACATTTTTCATCATCGATGCGCACGAAACCGCAATGCATCCAGGTATTCACATAATGCTCACCGGTCGCACATTCCGACTGGGCGATTTCGTTTTCATGGTGCGGAAAGCTTAAGTCCAGTCCGCCACCGTGAATGTCGAAATGGTTCCCCAGACATTTGGTGGACATGGCGGAACACTCGATGTGCCAACCAGGACGGCCGTCACCCCACGGAGATTGCCAGGCCGGTTCGTTTCTTTCGAGGCTTTCCACAACACGAAATCCAATGGGTCTTTTTTAAAGGAATTCACCTCAATTCGCGCACCGGAATCCAGTTCGTCAATGTGTTTACCGGACAGGCGACCATAATCGTCGTCGGCTTTCACATGGAAAATACACATCGCCGTTCTCCGCCGGATAAGCGTAACCCTTATCGACCAGGCTGGTGATCATCTGCTCGATGTCCTGCATGTGCTCAGTGGCTTTCGGCTCCATATCCGGACGCAGCACATTCAGCGCCTTTTCGTCGTCATGCATAGCGTCGATGAAACGCGCCGTCAATTCTTGAATCGGTTCTTTGTTTTCCAAGGCACGCTGGATAATCTTATCGTCGATGTCGGTGATGTTACGCACATAGGTGACGTCATAGCCCAAAACGCGCAGGTGGCGCACCACTGTATCGAACACCACCATCACCCGCGCATGACCGACATGGCAATAGTCGTAAACCGTGACTCCGCAGACATACAAGCCCACTTGATTTTCATGAATGGGTTTAAAGACTTCTTTTTGTCGTGTTTCGGTATTGTAAATCTGTAATGCCACTATTTCTGACTCCATGTATCTCTTAGACCAACGGTTTTATTGAACACCAACGCGTCTCCGGCTTGGTTGTCACGGCAGAAATACCCCTCACGTTCAAACTGATACGCTTGTTCCGGCTCGGCGTCTTTCATGCCCGGCTCGACAAAACCGTTTTTCACCACCAATGACTCGGGATTGATGACGGCTTCAAAATCGTCTTCCTTGGCCGGATTCGGTACCGAGAACAAACGGTCGTACAAACGGAACTCCGCCGGTAAGGCTTTGGAGGCTTCAACAAAGTGAATCACCCCTTTCACCTTACGACCATCCGCCGGGTTCTTGCCCAAAGTTTCCGGGTCGTAAGAACAATATACGGTAGTGATGTTCCATCCGCATCGGTTTCGGCACGCAACCCTTTCACCACATAAGCGTTACGCAAACGCACTTCCTTGTCCAACGCCAGGCGTTGCCATTTTTTATTCGGCGCTTCTTCAATGAAATCGGCGCGGTCGATATACAATTCTCGCTGAAGGAGATTTCGCGTTTGCCCATCGCTTCGTTCTGCGGATGCACGGGCGCTTGCAAAGCTTCCACTTCGCCTTCCGGGTAATTTTCGATAACCAGTTTAATCGGGTCAATCACGCCCATGGTGCGCGGTGCCACCACATTCAAATCGTCACGAATCGCCGCTTCCAAAATGCCCATTTCCGTCATGCTATCGACCTTGGAAATCCCGATGCGTTCCGCGAAATCACGAACCGCCGCCGGCGTCACGCCTCGACGGCGCAAACCGGACAAGGTCGGCATACGCGGGTCATCCCATCCCGACACCAAACCGTCTTCCACCAATTGCATCAATTTCCGCTTGGACATGACGGTGTATTCCAGGTTCAAACGCGAGAACTCATACTGGAACGGGCGGTCCGGCTTATTGAAATCGTCCAGATGTTCCAATAACCAATCGTAAATCCGGCGGTTGTCCTGGAATTCCAAGGTACACAGGGAATGCGTCACCCCTTCAATGCCGTCGGAAATACAGTGCGCGAAATCATACATCGGGTAAATGCACCACTGGTCACCGGTTTGGTGATGATGCGCATAACGGATACGGTACAGTGTCGGGTCGCGCATACACATGAACGATGACGCCATATCGATTTTGGCACGCAACACACATTCCCCTTCCTGAAATTCGCCGTTTTCATCTTAGCGAACAATTCCAGATTCTCCGCCACCGACGTATCGCGATACGGGCTGTCTTTCCCTGGCTCGGTCAAGGTGCCGCGGTATTCACGGGTTTGTTCGGCATTCAGGAAACACACATAGGCCAAGCCTTTCTCAATCAACTCCACCGCATAGTCGTGGAACTTTTGAAAATAATTGGAGGAATAACGCGGTTCACCGGCCCATTGGAAGCCCAACCAGGTCACGTCTTCCTTAATGGCGTCCACATATTCGACGTCTTCTTTCGTCGGATTAGTATCGTCAAAACGCAGATTACAGCCGCCCTGGTAATCTTCCGCCAACCCGAAGTTCAAACAAATCGATTTCGCATGCCCGATGTGCAGGTAACCGTTCGGCTCCGGCGGGAAACGCGTAATGACCGTTTCGTATTTGTGATTCGCCAAATCGTCATCGATGATGTTGCGAATGAAGTTGGTGGGTTTATCAACAGCGGCGTTCGTGTTTTGACTCATGTCCAAAAAACCTATCGAAAAATATCAGAATAGTGGGTGCAAGTGCTGCCGCAGAACCGATTCAAGCTCACCCCGTGAGCGACTCGAATCGTTACGCCAACGCATACGTTTAGAATAACGCAACATTATAACACTAAAAAGACGCCGAAATACCCCATCTATACAGGAAATTGCCAATCGTCATCGGAGTGAAAACCGAGATAAAACTCGCCATCCTCCATCACGATTCGTACGCTTTTTTCATGAGTTTTGTAGGCTTTTTTCAATACTTGGCATGGTGATTTGCGCCATCCAAAAAGACCGGTCGTGTTAGAATGCTACCCCACAGTGAAACACTATTGAATGCAATGACATCCGGTCCGATATCAAACGGACGTTAAGCCGTGACAATCTTGGAGAACATCATGACAAAACGCGCTTTTATCTTTACGCTCTTTTTCAGCCTGCTGAGTTTTCAAGCCAGCGCCGCCGAGACCAACAAAGACACCAAAAACCCGGTGGTCCTGATTCAGACCAGTATGGGCGACATTGAAGCCGAACTGTACCCGGAGAAAGCGCCTGAGACCGTCAAAAACTTTTTGCGTTATGTTCATGAAGGTTTCTACGACGGTACTATTTTCCACCGCGTCATTTCCAATTTCATGATTCAGGGCGGCGGCTTCACGCCGGACATGCAGAAAAAACCGACCCATGCGCCGATTCAAAATGAAGCGGACAACGGCTTACGCAACCGCATCGGCACCTTAGCCATGGCCCGTACCAACGACCCGCATTCCGCAACGTCGCAATTCTTCATCAACGTCGCGCAAAACACCTTCCTGGACTTCCGTGAGAAAACCCCTCGAGCTTACGGTTATGCGGTTTTCGGACGCGTCATCAAAGGCATGCGCGTCGTCAATCAAATCCGTCAGGTGCAAACCGGTTTTAAAAACGGCATGGGCGACGTCCCCTTGCAGACCGTGGAAATCATTAAGGTCACGCAAATCCAATAAGCTTGCATTACTTGCCAAACCGATAAAACCACCAGGCCTGGTGGTTTTATCGATTGCATGCTTGAATGGGCACATCTCGTCCCCATTAAACAATCCAAACAACACACAAACACCTGAATTCAAAAAAAGATCATCAAAGGAAATCGCATGACACAAGTCACTTTTCAAACCAATATGGGTAATATCACCGTCGAAGTCGACCACGAAAATGCGCCGATCGGCGCCGAAAATTTCGTGCATTACGCTATGGAAGGCTTCTACAACGGCACCATTTTTCACCGCATCATTCCTGGCTTCATGGTTCAGGGCGGCGGCATGTTACCGGGTATGGAAGAAAAGCCGTCCGGTGAACCGATTGAGAACGAAGCCGACAACGGCTTGAAAAAACGTCCGCGGTTCATTATCTTATGCCCGCACCATGGACCCGCATTCCGCCACCACGCAATTTTTCATGAACCTGGTGGACAACGATTTCCTTGACCACAAATCGAAAGACATGCACGGTTGGGGTTATGCCGTATTCGGAAACATCGTGGAAGGCTTGGACGTCATTGATGAAATGGCCAAAGTCGAAACCACCAGCCGTCGTGGCCACCAGGACGTCCCGGTTGAAGACATCATCATCGAAAAACCCTCGTCAAAGAAACCGACTGATTGGGTAAAGCGATGGCTGATATGCCGCATACTTTAATTACCGCCGACGTACACTTGCAACCGGATGACACTGATCCGATCAACCAGGCGTTCTACCGCTTCCTGGACCAGGACGCGCCGAAAGCCGATGCGCTTTACATTATCGGCGATCTGTTCGAAATGTGGGTCGGCGACGACCACGGCCTTGAGCATTACGCCACGGTGATTCGTAAGTTCAAACACCTCACCGAACACGGCCTGCCGATTTATCTGATGTACGGGAATCGGGATTTTCCGATGCGGCGGGCTTTTTTCGACGCCACCGGCATTCAGTTTTTGAAAGAACCGGCGTTGGTAAACCTTTACGGTTTGCCGATCTTAATGCTGCATGGGGATTCGCTCTGCACCGACGACAAAGCGTTTCAACGGATGCGCATTCTGTTGCGCAATCGCCTGGTGACCTGGTTGTTTCTGAAATTGCCGGAGCACAAGCGCGTCGCCATCGGCGAAAACATGCGCGCCAACTCTCAGAAATACAACCTCAATAAAGCGGAAAACATCATGGACGTGAACGAAGCGGCGGTCAGAAAGCTGTTACAGCGTCACCCACAATGCCGTCACCTGGTGCACGGACACACCCACCGCCCCTATTTACATCAAATCGAACAGGACGACCAAATCAAACATCGTTGGGTACTGGGTGACTGGCGACCGGAAACCGAAGTCCTCAAAGTCTGGTCTAACCAAACCCTTGAACTGGTCGCGCGCTAAGGCCTAGTGTCGTATCCTAAACTAGTCTAATTTCAGCAGTTTAAAGTGTACTTCGCCGTCTTCGGCCAAAGTGAAACGCACTTTGTCGTTCATGACGCCCTGCTCCATCTGATCGGCACAACTCCAGTTGATTTCCCACGGATAATGGTAATCCAGACGATAGAGGTTATCTTTTTGATAAATGACGGCATCCAGCGCCATGCCGCCCATGTAATTGGCGAAATGACTGATGTGCGATAAATCCTGAACCAGGTCATGCTCCAGTTCCGGCAAACGCTCCGACAAACGGGCGAGAATGGTTTCGTTGTGCTCTTCGCCGGGCGTCAACCCAGCCAATTCCGTGATGATAATCTTCACAAACCCACCTTAAAAATGCTTGGAGACCAACACCTGGTCTTCGCCTTCGGAGCGCGCGATGACGACAGCCCCGACCGAGTCACTGAACACATTCACCACAGTGCGCATCATATCCAATAACCGGTCCACCACCAGCAACAACCCAATGGCTTCCGCCGGTAAACCGACCGCCACCAAAATAATGCTGATGGCCACCAGACTGGCGGATGGAATCCCCGCCACGCCAATGGATGTTGTCAAGGCAATCACCACAATCAACAGTTGCGTACTCCAGTCCAGCGGCACACCGAATAATTGTGCGATAAACACCGCTGCCACACATTCATACAACGCGGTGCCGTCCATATTCACCGTCGCGCCCAGCGGCAACACAAAACTCGACACGCGGTTGGACACTCCGGCACGGGTTTCCACCGCATTCATGGTAATCGGCAAAGTCGATGAGGACGAACTGGTGGAAAAGGCCGTCAGAATCGCCGGCGCCATGGCCTGATAATGCAACCACGGATTTTTCACCCCGCCCAAAACGCGTAATAGAATCGGCATAACCACCAGGAAGTGGACGCCCAACGCCAAGGACACCGTCAAAAAGAACAACGCCAAATGGCCGAACTGGTCAAAGCCGGTTTTCGCCACCGAGGCTGCCACCAGACCGAGACCCCCAAAGGTGCGAATTTCATCACCCAGGCGGTGATCATCATCATGACTTCGAAAATCCCTTGCCAGAAATTCGTCAGAGTGTCTTTATGCGCCCCTTTCAGTTTGGTCATGAAATAACCGAACAGCAAGCTGAAGAAAATCAAACCGAGCATTTGACCTTCCGCCGCGGCATCCACCACATTGACTGGGATCATTCGCAGGAAAACATCCACCACATCCCCGGCCGACTTACCGGAAATTGCACTCATGATCTGATCGTTGGTTTCCATCACCGGCACACCGTTTTCGGACACACCGGGTTGCAGCAAGTTGACCAGGGCCAAACCGATGAGAATCGCCAAAAAGCTGGTCAGGACATAATAGCCCAGCGTTTTACCGCCCAAGCGCCCGAAACCGCCATGCTGGCCGACATTCGCCACCCCGGTAATGATGGCGGACACCACCAACGGCACCACAATCATTTTCAAGGCGTTCAAGAACAAGGTGCCGATAAAGGTGTAAATCGCCAACCAGTGCACCCCGAAAATCTGTGCTTCGGTGCCGGTCCACACCCCCATCACCACCGCCAAGGCCAGTGCGATTAATATCTGCCAATGCAAAGCAAGTCTCATCATCTTCCCTTTGATTTCTATTGTTGTGCAATCAAACAAACACCCAGTTATAAAAAAAGCACCAGGCCTGGTGCTTTTTTATCTTGGATGCATTATGTCCGCGCGATGAACGCACAAGCCATTAAGAATCTGGACACTGCGTCCAGGCTTGAGATGGCCCCATGTTATAGACTTCATCGAAGCCCAGAGACAACAAAATCTGCATCGCCATATGTGAACGTTGACCGGAACGACAAAACACAATCACCGGCAAATCCTTGCTCAACATGCTGTCGCCAACTCGGTCGATATCCTGAAGGGGAATATTAACCGCACCCGGCAATTTGTTCATCGCATATTCTTCTGGCGTTCTCACATCCACAAACTGCGCGTTTTTTTCTTTAATCAGTCGTTTTACATCTTCACATGCCGTAAACATTCTTCTTTAACCCGTTATTTAATGAAATCTAATTTTTCTCGAAATATACCTTAATGCCTTATAAAAAGCCAGTTTGCAGGGCCCAAATAATAATTATGGCGTAACAAGCTGCCATTATGTCATCGAGCATAATCCCAAAGCCGCCGGACACCTTTTGGTCGGCCCAACGAATCGGCCAAGGCTTAACGATATCGAAAATTCTGAAAAAATGAACGCCATTGTCCAATAGAGCCAAGATTGCTCCGGCAGAGCCAACAGCACCAACCAGATGCCTGCAAACTCGTCCCAAACAATCCCGCCGTGGTCATGCACACCGATTTGGCGCGCCGATTCACCACAATATAACTGCCGAACACCAAGGCCAACGCCAACACGCCCCAGGCTGCCGCTTCGCTCCATAATAAAATGGGCAAAAATAACAGCAATCCCAACAACGTGCCGGCCGTTCCCGGCCCTTTCGGTGCCAAACCGGAACCGAAACCGAAGCCCAACCACATCACCGGATGACGATTCAAGTCCGTCCAGCGAACCGGTTTAGGCTGTTGCGTCTTCATGACAAGTTCGGCCTGAACGTTACTTGCCGCGCTTCTTGGCAGCCGTTCTCAAACGCAATGCGTTCAACTTGATGAAACCTTCCGCATCCTTGTGGTTATAAGCGCCGCCATCGTCTTCGAAAGTGGCGATGTCTTCATCAAACAGACTGTTGTCGGACTTGCGTCCCACCACAATCACATTTCCTTTATACAGTTTCAAGCGGACTTCACCGGAGACATTCTGTTGCGACTGATCGATCAGTGCCTGCAACATTTCACGCTCCGGACTGAACCAGAAACCGTTGTAAATCATTTCCGCGTATTTCGGCATCAACTCGTCTTTCAAATGCGCCGCATTACGGTCCAGAGTCAAGGACTCCATCGCACGGTGTGCTTTCAGCATGATGGTCCCGGCCGGTGTTTCATAACAGCCGCGCGCTTTCATGCCCACAAAACGGTTTTCCACCAGGTCGTCACGACCGATGCCGTTTTCACCGCCCACCTTGTTCAGGTATTCCATGACCGTCGCCGGTGACTTGGCCTCGCCATTGATGGAAACAATGTCGCCTTTTTCATAACCGATGGTGAGATAAGTTGGCTTATCCGGCGCGTTTTCCGGCGAAACCGACCATAGCCACATGTCTTCTTCCGGCTCATTGGCTGGGTCTTCGATAATGCCGCTTCATAGGAAATGTGCAGCAGGTTGGCATCCATCGAGTAAGGTGATTTTTACCTTGTTTTTCTCGATGCTTGATATTGTGTTCTTCGGCATAGGCCATCAGTTTTCACGTGACAGCAAATCCCACTCACGCCAAGCGCGATGACTTTGACGTCCGGCATCAAGGCATAAGCGTTCAATTCGAAACGTACCTGATCGTTCCCTTTGCCGGTCGCACCGTGCGAAATGGCATCGGCACCGGTTTCCTGAGCGATTTCCACCAAGCGTTTTGAAATCAACGGACGTGCAATGGACGTCCCCAAACGGTACTCGCCTTCGTAAATCGCATTGGCGCGCATCAATCGGAAAACGAAATCGCGTGCAAACTCTTCTCGCAGGTCTTCAATATAAATCTCTTTGATGCCCATGGCTTGCGCTTTGGCACGAGCCGGCTCCACTTCTTCGCCCTGTCCGATATCGGCGGTAAAAGTCACCACCTCACACTGATATTCTTCTTGCAACCATTTGGCGATAATTGACGTATCCAGACCACCCGAGTAGGCCAAAACGACTTTTTTAATTTCCGACATGCGATTTCCTTGTTAAAAAGTAATACTGTTAATCGCGCGAATTATACATTAAAATCAACTGTTTTTTAAAGGAACCTCTGATTGAATCGGTTTGGATTCTGGCAACGCCAAGTTTTCGTCTTCAAGGCCTCATTTTGAAGGGCCATCTGGATACCGCGAAAAAGGATAACGCAGAAGTCGGAAACTTGGCTAAGCCCCTTCGGGCGGGGCATAAAGCCCACCTCTTCGTTGTTATGGATCTTGACCTTAGAATGACTAAGGTCGGCGAGCCACGCCTAGAATAGGTGGGCTTTAAGTCCCGCAGAACCTCAAACTGATTCAACAGCGGTTCCTTAATGCTACTTTGCGTTTGCCCGCGAATTTATTTTCACAGGCAAACCCGCCCGGCTTCTGGCTTCCGTCAAACGCCGAGCACCGCAAACAGCCATTCACTATTTTGAATACGAGACAGGTTTCCCCGAATGCGATTTACCGATTTTTCAAGGTCGTTCCCCAGTACTTTTGCCCCAGCAATTGCTGTCGAAGGGCATGCACTGGTTTATGCACATCCGCCAGACCTTGGGTGAAGAACACCACCATCAAATTGATGACAAAGGCCTACAAAATCGACGTCTCCGAAGCGGAAGACGAGGACTTCGAAAACTACCCGCATTTCAACGCCTTTTCACCCGTGCCCTGAACCCGAATTACGACCGATTGACGGAAACGACCAGGCCTGGTGTAGCCCGGTGGACGGCGTTGTCAGCCAGTCACAAGCCATCCGGGGCCATAATCTAATTCAAGCCAAATGCCATGACTACTCTTTGGAAGCTTTACTGGGCGGCGACATCGAATACGCCAAAACCTACACCAACGGCGACAGCTGTGTCATCTATCTATCTCCCCAGGATTACCACCGCATTCACATGCCGACCAACGGCAAGCTGCTGTCAATGACATACGTGCCCGGCGACCTGTTTGCCGTCAACCCGGCGACGGTCCGCAATGTCGACGGCCTCTTCGCCCGTAATGAACGCTTGGTGATTCGCTTTGAGAACGAACAAGGGCCCTTCTGCCTGATCATGGTCGGTGCCATTTTCGTCGGCAGCATGGAAACCGTCTGGCAGGGCAAAATCACCCCCGGATTATTTGCCGACCCTGCAACATTGGGACTACCAAAACGACGAACAACACTTTAGCAAAGGCCAGGAGATTGGTCGTTTCAATATGGGTTCCACGGTTATTCTGCTGGCCCCGGAAGGCAAAATGCCAGGCCTGGGACAAATAGCGGAAAATACCCCTATTCAAATGGGCCAAATGCTGGCACAATATGCAGAAGATAATTTTTCAGCGCAGGAAAATACGCCTTAGCCTTAACCGGCCGTCCATTTCAATGTTGCAACAATTGGAATGGGCAAGGCTCACGCTTTTGCTCTGCAACAATAAATAAAATGAAATCCCAATACGAGGAATGGTTTTTATGAAAATGGTTACTGCGATTATCAAACCTTTCAAACTGGACGATGTACGCGAAGCCTTACATGAAATCGGCGTACACGGCATGACCGTGATCGATGTCAAAGGTTACGGCCGCCAGAAAGGTCATACCGAAATGTATCGTGGCGCTGAATATGTCGTTGACTTCTTGCCGAAGTTGAAATTGGAAATCGCCGTGGGCGAAGACAAAGTGGATCAAGTCATTGAAGCCATCACTCAAACGGCGCAAACCGGTAAATCGGTGACGGCAAAATCTTCGTTACCGCTATCGAACAAACGATTCGTATCCGTACAGGTGAAACCGGGCCGGAAGCACTGTAAATGTATCGTGGCGCTGAATATGTCGTTGACTTCTTGCCGAAGTTGAAATTGGAAATCGCCGTGGGCGAAGACAAAGTGGATCAAGTCATTGAAGCCA
>LZQQ01000057.1_pt1 | contig 17688 bp, 22 predicted proteins | sample 768581 | NCBI WGS metagenome assembly LZQQ01 (sample SAMN05207185, study PRJNA324510) | oil field metagenome | isolation source: sample BH-FW-20 from oil reservoir | place: India: Bombay High | collected 2015-11-25 | reverse complement strand
GTGGACGGCACCACCGGGCGTCGGCCGCGATGCCGAGACGACGTCGAACTCAAGCAGTACGACCAGATGGAGGACCGACCCCGGCGACGACGACAGCACCAGCACCGGTTCCGGCGGCTCGGGCGGCTCTGGCGGCGGTTCCGGCGGGGCGGCGGCAGCTGATCTCCGTCGAGTCCATGCGGGTACCGGCGCCGGTCGTGCCCGCACTTCATGCCAACCGGGAGACCGCCATGCGCACATTCGGCCTGCTCGGCCTCGGCCTCGTCCTGCTGGCTGGCGGCCCGGCTCTTGCCGGCGTCGCCGACCAGCCGGAAAAGGCCCGTAGCCATCCGCTCGACACGCGCGAGCCGCGTCAGGAAATCATCGATCGCCCCGATACGAACGGCCCGCGCGATCCTTCTGCGCCTGCCGTGGAAGACGGCCGGCAGGGCCATTCCACACGCGACCGGCCCATCGAAGACCGGGTCCCCGACGCCATGCCCGGCGAGTTGCCAGAACGCGAGGACGACACCTCCGGCACCTGAGCGCGTGCTCGCGGCGCCACGCCGTCGCCTGAAACCGGGCCTTCCCGTTGGCGTTCGAACCGGAAGACGCGGCCGGCGTACGGAAGCTAAGCTGAAGGAGCCGATCGCCGCCGCTGGCGCTCGCCCGTCAGCCGAACAAGGACAAGACCCGCATGACCCGCAAGCACTACATCGTGGCGCTCGACCAGGGTACGACCAGCTCGCGCGCCATCGTCCTGGACCGCGACGCCAACGTCGTCAGCATCGCCCAGCGCGAGTTCACCCAGCACTATCCGCAGCCAGGCTGGGTCGAGCACGACCCGATGGAGATCTGGGCCACGCAGAGCGCCACCTTCGTCGAGGCCCTGGCGCAGGCCGGCATCGGCCACGAGCAGGTCGCCGCCATCGGCATCACCAACCAGCGCGAGACCGCGGTGGTCTGGGACAAGGCCAGCGGCCGCCCGGTGTACAACGCCATCGTCTGGCAGAGCCGGCAGAGCACGGCGATCTGCGACCAGCTGCGGCAGGACGGCATGGAACAGCACATCCGCCGCACCACCGGGCTGGTCATCGACCCCTACTTCTCCGGCACCAAGGTCAGGTGGATCCTCGACCGTGTCGAGGGCAGCCGCGAACGCGCGCGGCGCGGTGAGCTGCTGTTCGGCACCATCGATTCCTGGCTGATCTGGAAGATGACCCAGGGCCGGGTGCACGTGACCGACTACACCAACGCCTCGCGCACGCTGCTGTTCGACATCCACCGCAAGGCCTGGGACCCGGTGATGCTCGAGGCGCTGGACGTACCCGTGCAGATGCTGCCCGAGGTGCGCGGCTCGGCCGAGGTCTACGGCCACGCCACGCTGGGCGTGGAGGCGCCGGGCATTCCCATCGCCGGGATCGCCGGCGACCAGCAGGCGGCGCTGTTCGGGCAGATGTGCGTCGAGCCGGGGCAGGCCAAGAACACCTACGGCACCGGCTGCTTCCTGCTGATGAACACCGGCGAGCACGCGGTGCAGTCGGCCCACGGCCTGCTCACCACCATGGCCTGCGGGCCGTGCGGCGAGGTCAACTACGCCCTCGAGGGGGCGATCTTCAATGCCGGCTCGACTGTGCAGTGGCTGCGCGACGAGCTGAAGGTGATCAACGATTCGTTCGATTCCGAATACTTCGCCACCAAGGTCGCCGACAGCAACGGCGTCTACCTGGTGCCGGCGTTCACCGGGCTCGGCGCGCCCTACTGGGACCCCTACGCGCGCGGCGCGCTGTTCGGCCTGACCCGCGGGTGAAGATGGACCACCTGATCCGCGCCACCCTGGAGTCGATCGCCTACCAGACCCGCGACGTGCTCGATGCCATGCAGCAGGACGCCGGCGAGCGCCTGCGCGGCCTGCGCGTGGACGGCGGGGCGGTGGCCAACAACTTTCTCATGCAGTTCCAGGCCGACCTGCTCGGTACCCCGGTGGAGCGCCCGGCGATGAAGGAGACCACCGCCCTCGGCGCCGCCTACCTGGCCGGTCTCGCCACCGGCTACTGGGGCAGCCTCGACGAACTGCGCAGCAAGGCCACCATCGAGCGGGTGTTCGAGCCGGCGATGAGCCCCGAGCACCGCGAGCGGCTCTACCGCGGCTGGCGCAAGGCGGTCGAGCGCACCCGCGGCTGGGCACGGGATTGACGGCCCGGCGTTGCCGGCCGCCAATGATGGAACAGCCTGAAGGTGCAGGATGAATCTACCCGCTCGCGAGACATGCCGACCGAAGCCTATGACCTGGCGGTGATTGGCGGTGGCATCAACGGGGTCGGCATTGCCGCGGACGCGGCGGGGCGCGGCCTGTCGGTGTTTCTATGCGAGCGTGACGACCTGGCCAGTCATACCTCGTCGGCCAGCAGCAAGCTGGTGCACGGTGGCTTGCGCTACCTCGAGCATTACGAGTTTCGTCTGGTTCGCGAGGCACTGGCCGAACGCGAGGTCCTGCTGAAAAAGGCCCCGCATCTGGTTCGCCCGATGCGCTTCGTGCTGCCGCACCGTCCACATCTTCGACCGGCATGGATGATCCGGGCCGGACTCTTCCTCTACGACCACCTGGGCGGGCGCGTGGCGCTGGAGCTTCGCGGGGGGTGCGGTTCGGCGCCGACAGTCCGCTGAAGCCGGATATCACCCGGGGCTTCGAATACGCCGACTGCCGGGTCGATGACGCGCGTCTGGTCGTGGTCAACGCCATGGCGGCACGAGAGCGCGGCGCGCAGGTGCTGACCCGGACCGCCTGCGTCGCGGCGCGCCGGGTCGACGGCCTGTGGGAGATTGAGCTGCGCAGGCTGGACGGTACGCACCTGACGATAAGGGCACGGGCCTTGGTCAATGCCGCCGGCCCCTGGGTCGCGCAATTTATTGCCGAGCAACTGGGTGAGCGACCGGCATATGGCATACGTCTGGTACAGGGCAGCCACATCATCGTGCCGAGGCTTTACGAGGGCGATCACGCCTACATCCTGCAGAACGAGGACCGGCGAATCGTCTTCGCCATCCCGTATCTGGAGCGCTACACCCTGATCGGTACCACCGACCGCGAATATCGGGGCGATCCGGCGCTGGTGCGCATCACCGATGCGGAGATCGATTACTTGCTGGGCGTGGTCAACGCGCACTTCCGGCAGCCGCTAGAGCGCTCAGCAATCCTGCACTCCTTCGCCGGGGTACGCCCGCTCTGCGACGATGAGTGCGACAACCCTGCGGCTGTCACCCGTGACTACACGCTGGCCTTGAGCGGGGACGCTGCTCCGTTGCTCTCGGTATTCGGCGGCAAACTCACCACCTACCGCAAGCTGGCCGAGGCCGCGCTGGCGCGGTTGCAACCGTATTTTCCGCGCATGGGGCCGGCCTGGACCGCCACCGGGCCGCTGCCCGGCGGGGAACGCTTGATCAACGCCGCCGATCTTGCCGGCCGGCTGCGGGCGGAAGTGGCCGGCTTGCCGGAACGCATCGCCGAACGCTGGGCGAACAGCTACGGCGAGCGCAGCTGGAAGCTGCTCGCTGGGGCACGCGACTTGGATGAGCTCGGGCAATGCTTGGGCGCTGACCTGTACGCGCGCGAGGTGGATTACCTGTGCACTCGCGAATGGGCCATGCAGGCCGACGACATCCTATGGCGTCGGACCAAGCTGGGGCTGGGCTTAGCCGCGGAGGAACGCCTGGCGCTGGAGCGCTACCTTGAGCTACGGTCAGCGGGAACGGGCCCGAACGCGGCCTGAGGGGGGCTTTTTCCTTCTCCCGGGAAGGAGAAGGTGGCCCGTAGGACCGGAGAGGGAGGTTAGCCGATGGCCGAGCTAACCAGGCGCAGAAGTCTTACCGCGACCTATGCTCACCTGTCTGTTGGCAGTAAAGACCGTTCCCATAATGCGCCCGTCGCCTTGCTGCGTGCGGAGCCCAGCTTTGTGTTTGTTAGTAGTTCCTCCGATTGGTGGATTGTCCACCTATTGAACCACCACACCGCAGGACCGGATGAGAGTGAAAGCACCGGGGCCGCCCAGCCCTTCACCCTGCCTCTCCTCGTGTAGGTAGGGGACAGGCGCGAACAGGTTCCCAGGGCCATGGTCACTCCGATTCGGAGCCGGGCGGCCGGCTCATCTGCCATATCGCATCGAATAGGGTGCGCTGCAGTGTGGCAAATTCGTCGCTTTCGATGATCAGCCGTAGTTTTCCCGGCTTGATGAGAGCATGGCGACGCGCGTGTCGTAGATCAGGGTGGTCATGCCGAGATCCATGCTGTCCGGCGCGAATCGCAAATCGCGCAGCTCCGCCTCGCTCTGCGGCCAGATATCGTCTGTATCGCGGCCGCGGGAACGAATCACGCGCATATGGATGCCCCGAGCAACGCGCTCCACCTTGTAGGCATCGATTTCTTCGAGGCCCGGACGGCGCTTCAATTCATTCATCGAGAATATCGCGCGCAGCAATTTTGATTCGGAGCTGATGCTGTCCCACAGCACGGTGCTTACCGCTTCCGCTCCTTCATGGAAGCGGATATGGGGCTTGCCCTTGGCGCGGTTATACATGGAGCGCAACTGCGGCATCATTTCCGCCAGCATCTGGCGCCGCGCTTCCGCATGTTCCAGCAGTACGGACGGATCGTGCGCGATCACGTGCCGCTTGCCGGCAATGTCACGGATTTCCACCATGCCCTTTTCCTGTAAACGTGCCACGGCATCGTAAGCAGTGGTGCGCGCGAGCCCTGCGCGGGTGGCCACTTCTGAAACAGGGACATTCCCCAGTTGGATGGCGGCACTGTAGACCTTAAACAGGTTTCCGGTGATGCCGATCCTCGCAAGCTTGTTTTCTACATTCATGGTTGTCGACGATGAAATGGCTGTTACTGACCCCAGTGTAAGCAAATAAAAAGTTTCATTCAGCATCTGTCGGAAAATACCGACAGCGCTGAGTGAAAAACAGAGTGCCTTCCTGTGTATGCCTTTTTTTGCGCGAGCAGTGCGCAAGAATGGTGCATTTCAGGCGAAAACAGGCGAATCCAGCGCAGATATAGCGTGCCTTTACAAGGTTTCTAGCGTCTGGCACATGGATTGCTTTGTCGAAAATAGGCGACGAACAAACCAAAAGTCAGTCCTCGAAGAACCTCGTTCGCCACGCCGCACCGTTTGACGAAGAAACTCGCTAAGTTTCGCGGGATAAAGTCGCCCCGCCGCTGTGCGAACGCTACTTCAGACTTTAAGAAGGAAGTTAATGATGCTGTCATTCACTAAAAAAACCGTTGCGGCGGCGTGCGCGCTCATGCTGAGCGCCGGTGTCAGTTATGCCGAGCCGGCCAAAACGCTGCGCATCGGGGTATCCACTTATCTTTCCGGTGCCGGAGCGGTATTCGGCGTGCCTGCGCGCGATGCAGCCGAAATGATCGCAGCCAATCTCAACAAGGAGGGGGGCATCAAGGGTGCCAAGGTCGAACTGAAGTTCATCGATGAGAACAAGGGCGTCGATAACGTAGTGGTTGAATACAAGCGCATGGTCGAATCGGGCGAGGTCGATGTCATGGTGATCGGCCTGTCTAGTTCCATATGCCTCGCCGTGGCGCCGGTGGCCGAGCAGTTGAAGATGCCGACGATCCTATGGGATTGCGGCACGCGCGGTTGTACGAGGAAAACAGATATCAATACGTGTACCGGACTTCGGACTACACGCCTGCGAATAACGTCGCTGCCGCGCTGTACGTACTGAAAGACATGCCGAACATTAAGACCATTGCGGGCATCAACCAGGACTACGCCTTCGGGCGCGACAACTGGGCGGCCTTCAAGGAGGCCGTGCAGGCCCTGCGGCCGGATGTCCGCTTTGTTGCGGAGCTGTTCCCCAAGTTAGGCACTGCCGACTATTCGACGGAAATTTCGAAGCTGTCGGCACTGCGCCCCGACGTCGTGTTCACGAGTCTGTGGGGCGGCGACATGAACACGTTCGTCAAGCAGGCTTCATCACGTTCGATGTTCCGCAACAGCCGTCTGGTGACGCCGAACGGCCAAAGCTCGCTTGAGCAGTTAGGTAAGACCTTCCCGCAAGATGCCATCGTCGGCATGCGTGGCGACAGCTGGGCCTTCAATCCGGCGATGAAGGGAAACGCCGAGCACACCGCCTTCGTGAAGGAATTCCATGCGAAGACCGGTGCCTATCCCAGCTTCCCTTCGTACCACATGGCGCAGTCGCTGTCGGCGATCGAAAAGGCGCTGGATAGCAACTGGAACGGTGAACAGGAACAGATCGGCAAGGCCGTGCTGGCGGGGTGGAAAGGCATGGAATTGGATGACTACACCGGAAAATTGAAGATTCGCGAGGACAACCAGTCGATGGAAGCGCAACTGTTCGGCGTCACCGCGCCTGCACAGGGTCAGTCCTTCATGACACTCAAGCGTCTGGTGGCGATGCCTGCCGATCTGATCTCGCCCCCGGTCGGTACCACGACCGAAGCATGGATCAAGACGCTGACTCCGGCAGTGCTCGACGAGATATCCATTCCGGCCGAGTAAGCAGTCAGTGAGCATTCACTCAAGCAATATATAAGGTAATCATGCAGCAGACCCTTTTGCTCGCAGTGCTCGATGGTCTGGCGCAGGCCTCGGTATCCTTCATGGTCGCCGTGGGCCTGAGCCTGATCTTCGGGATCATGCGTATTCTCAACGTTGCCCACGGCAGCTTTTACGCGATCGGCGCCTATCTTGCCGCGGTGCTGGGCCTGTGGATCGCCGGCCCCGACGGGGGTATCTGGACCTATCCAGCGCTGCTTTTGGCGGCGGTAATTGTTGGCGTCACGCTGGGCCCATTGATCGAGCTAGGTCTGCTGCGCCGTATCTACGGTAAGGAGCATTCGCTTCAAGTGCTGATTACCTTCGGCGTCTTCATGATTCTGGAAGATGCACAGAAGCTGGTGTTCGGCGTCGAACCATACTTTGCGGACGCTCCGCTGGCGATGCTGGGCACAGTAGAGATCGGCGGCATCTACTACACCGTGTACCAACTGTTGTTGCTGCCGTTAGCCGCACTGGCCATCATGCTGGCGTTGACCTGGTTCTTTGGCAAGACCCGTCAGGGCAAGCTAATTACTACCGTAATAGAAGATTACGAGATCGCCTGCACACTCGGCATCAATGCGCAGCGTGTCTATCTGATCACCTTCATAATCGGCACCACGCTGGCGGCGTTGGGCGGAGCGCTTGCATCGCCGACCACTTCGCTGGTACCGGGCATCGGTGCGGATACCATCGTATTGTCCTTTGCCATCGTCGCGACAGCGGGTCTCGGCCACTTCAAGGGCGCGGCAGTGACGGCACTGATCATCGGCATGGGACATGCACTGTCCATTCACTTGTTCAACGAAATCGCGTCCGTGGTCCCGTATCTGATCATGACGGTGATTTTGCTGTTTAAACCTTACGGCCTGTTCGGTAAGCCTGAAGTCAAAAGGATCTAAGCCATGAAGTTTTCAAACCGGACAGGTCAGATGGCCGGAATCGGCGTCGCCTTCCTTTTGCTGGCAGCATTGCCGCTGGTCCTGCCTGAGCTGCGTTCCATTCTTTTGATGGCGATTGCAGAATCGCTCGCCGCACTGGGCGTACTGATGTTGCTGCGTGCCGGGCAGATTTCGTTCGGCCACGCGCTGTACTTCACCTGCGGCGCCTATACGGTCGCCTTCGGTTCGCGCCACTTCGGTGCCGACGTGCTGATCGTCATGCCGCTCGCCGTAATAACCAGTGCTTTGCTGGGCGCGCTGCTGGGAATCATTCTTTCGCGCTATCGCGGCATTTTCTTCGCGATGCTGAACCTCGCCTTCACGATGGTCGGCTTCAATCTGCTACTCAAGCTGTATGAGTTTACCGGCGGCAGTGATGGCGCCACGGTCGCGCAGCTACATTCGCCGGGGTTGCGGTCTCGCCCGAAAACTATGGCTGGGCCGTCTATGGTCTGGCCGCCGTTCTCCTGATGGCAGCGCTGATCGTCACTGCGCGTTATCTCGGTAGTCCAGTGGGGCAGGCGCTTCCAGCCTTGAAGACCAATGAAACGCGGCTGGAATATTTGGGTATTTCCGGCCGTGCGGTGCTGTACTCTGCCTATGTGAGCTCGGCAGCGCTGGCTGGCCTGGGTGGTGCGCTGGTGGCGCTTGCTACCGGCCACGTTACGCCGGAACTTGCCTATTGGTCCAAGGCTGCCGAATTTGTTTTCATTTCCATACTCGGCGGCATCGGCAATGTGCTCGGCCCACTGGTCGGTGCAGTGGCCTTCGGCATCATCCGCAGCTATGCAAGCGCATTTGCCGCCAATGCATGGCAGCTGATTCTCGGCACAGTGCTGGTCGTCGTCGTGCTCTTTGCACCGCTTGGGCTGACTGGGATTGTGCAGCGATTCTTCGCGCAACGGCGCAGGGGGGTGCAACAGTGAGCAACCGCACCCCCATCCTGCAATCGAAGGATTTGCACGTCGGTTTCGGCGGTGTGAAGGCGGCTGATGGCGTCAACCTGGCGCTGTATCAGGGCGAGCTGGTATCTATCATTGGTCCCAACGGGTCCGGCAAAACCACTTTTTTGAACCTGTGCACCGGATATATCCGAGCGCTGTCCGGCAGCGTCACGTTCGGAAACCACGAAATCACGACGCTGGCGCCGCGCGCCATCACACGCCTAGGCATCGCTCGCACCTTTCAGCTGCCGCAATTGTTCGGCGAGCAAAGCGTGTTGGAAAACGTTCTGCTGGCGATCGCGGCACGTGAAGGCTTCTGGACCATGGCGCCACTGGCAAAAAACGGGCGATGGAAGAGGCGCATGAGTGCCTGGCTATGTTCGGGCTGTCCGATCAGGCGGATCGTGTAATCGGAGCGATTCCCGAAGGCGTGCGCAAGCTTGTCGACATTGCAGTCGCCATGGCCCTGAAGCCGAGGCTCCTGCTGATGGACGAGCCGACCAGCGGTGTTAGCACGATAGAGAAATTCTCGATCATGGATACGCTGATACCCATCCTGAGGCAGCAGCAGGTCACCGCGTTACTGGTCGAGCACGACATGGAACTGGTGGAACGCTATATGGACCGGGTCATCGTCTGGAACGCCGGAAAGGTCGTCGCCGAAGGCGCGCCGGCCGAAATCCTGAACAGTGAGCAAGTGCAACGCGATGTGGTAGGGGTGTCCTGATGCTGCTGGAGATCGATGATGTCACCGCGCACATACAGGGTGCGCGGGTGTTGCGCAATGTCCGCATGGATCTCGCCGCCGGCGAGACTATCGCACTGATCGGCCGCAACGGCGCGGGCAAGACTTCGTTGCTGCGCACGATAATGAACGTATTGCAGGTTTCCGAAGGTGTGATCCGGTTCGGCGGGCAGGACATTTCCCCGTTGCCCGCGCACGACCGGGCCTTCCTCGGCATCGGCTACGCACCGGAAGATCGTCGCCTGATAGGCAAGTTCACAGTGCTGGAAAACATCATGGTTCCAGCATGGGCATGCAAGCTGGAGTCTGCGGTGATCCGTGAGCGGCTCGAGCTGATCTATACGGTCGCGCCCGAGTTGCCGGAATTGAGCGAGCGGCTCGGCGGTCTGCTGTCCGGCGGACAGCAGAAGATGGTGGCACTAGGGCGAGCCTTGATGGCGGGTGACAGACTGGTACTGCTGGACGAACCCTTCCAGGGGCTGGCGCCGGTTCTGGCGCTGCGCTATGCGGAAAGCCTGCGCACCTTGCGCCAGCACAAGCCGGAGCTGGGCATATTAATCAGCGAATCCAATCCGAAACTGCTGCGGCCCATGGCCGACCGCACCATTTTGATAGAGCGTGGCGAGGCGTCGCTTGCCGAGTCCGCGTAATTTTACGGGAGAGCCCAAATGAAAGTCCGCGCAGCGTCATCCAAACCGCTTCTGTTCCGTTTGATAAAGCAGCCACCGTCGAAAAGGTGCTAGGCCTGATCAAGGAAGGTGCTGCAACCGGTGCCAAGCTGCTGGTGTTCCCGGAGGCGCTGATTTCCGGCTACCCCAAGGGGGCCGATTTCGGCGCACGTGTCGGCGGCCGCCTGCCTCGCGGGCGTGAAGAGTTCCTGCGCTACTTCGACAGCGCCATCGACGTGCCGGGCCCTGAGGTAGATCAGATCGCCGCCGCGGCAGCGAGGCTGGCGTATATGTGGTGATTGGCGTCATCGAACGGGAAGTCGGCACGCTGTACTGCACCGTGCTGCACTTTTCTCCTGACGGAAAGATGATCGGCAAGCATCGCAAGCTGATGCCGACTGCAATGGAGCGCCTTGTTTGGGGATATGGCGATGGCTCCACCATGCCGGTGTTCGACACGCCGCTCGGCAAGCTGGGCTCGGTGATCTGCTGGGAGAACTTCATGCCGCTGATGCGCATGGCAATGTATTCCAAAGGCATCCAGCTTTATTGCACGCCGACCGCCGATGACCGGGAGGCATGGCTGACCACGGTGCGGCATATCGCGGCCGAAGGCCGCTGCTTTGTGCTGTCTGCCTGTCAGTACTTTACCCGTGCCGCCTTCCCGGACGATTACGACGCCATCCAGGGCAACGAACCGGATACCGTGCTGTTACGCGGCGGCAGCGCCATCATCAGCCCGAGCGGTGAGATTCTTGCCGGCCCCGACTATAACGGCGAATGTATCCTAACGGCCGAACTGAATATGGACGACATTTCGCGCGGCAAATACGACTTCGATGTCGTCGGACATTATTCCCGACCGGACGTGTTCCGCCTGATCGTCGACGAGACACCCAAACCACCGGTAGTAACGACGGTCGATACCTTTCGATAAAGATGCAAGAGGCGTCGGCGGCCTCTGTTTCGCGGTGTCTCTCATGAAGCTATGACATTTCATGCCGTCCGGCATTGGCCGGGGCTGCGACGCCGCCCCGGCCGATCGCGATAAGCTCTACTGACGACCAAATAAGGGAGGCCGAAGCCTCCCCTTTTTCGTCACAGTGCAGCTCAGAACAGCACGCGGCTGCGGATGGTGCCGTGCACCTGCTGCAGCTTTTCCAGCGCCAGGTCGGAGTATTCGGCGTCGACGTCGATCACCACGTAGCCGACCTTCTCGTTGGTCTGCAGGAACTGGCCGCAGATGTTGATGCCGTTGTCGGCGAACACCTTGTTGATCTCGCTCATCACGCCCGGGATGTTCTGGTGGATGTGCAGCAGGCGGTGCTTGCCCGGGTGCGACGGCAGCGCCACTTCGGGGAAGTTGACCGAGGACACCGAGGTGCCGTTGTCGCTGTACTTGACCAGCTTCTCGGCGACCTCCAGGCCGATGTTGGCCTGGGCTTCGGCGGTGGATCCACCGATGTGCGGGGTCAGGATCACGCGGTCGAGGCCGCGAAGCGGGGTCTGGAATTCCTCGTCGTTGGACTTCGGCTCGACCGGGAACACGTCGATGGCGGCGCCGATCAGGTGCTCGTCCTTGATCGCCTGGGCCAGGGCTTCCAGCTCGACCACGGGTGCCGCGCGCGGCATTGATCAGGATGCCGCCCTTCTTCATCGCGCGGATTTCCTTCTCGCCGATCATCCACTGGGTGGAGGGCAGTTCCGGCACGTGCAGGGTGACGATGTCGCACATGCCCAGCAGCTCGTACAGCGAGCCGATCTGGGTGGCGTTGCCCAGCGGCAGCTTGGTCACCACGTCGTAGAAGTAGACCTGCATGCCGAGCGCCTCGGCCAGCACCGACAGCTGGGTGCCGATCGAGCCGTAGCCGATGATGCCGAGCTTCTTGCCGCGGATCTCGAAGGAGTTGGCCGCCGACTTGATCCAGCCGCCGCGATGGCAGGCGGCGTTCTTTTCCGGGATGCCGCGCAGCAGCAGGATGGCTTCGGCCAGCACCAGCTCGGCCACGGAGCGGGTGTTGGAGTAGGGTGCGTTGAACACCGCGATGCCGCGCTCGCGGGCGGCGTCGAGGTCGACCTGGTTGGTGCCGATGCAGAAGCAGCCGACGGCGATCAGTTTCTTGGCGGCGTCGAAGACGTCTTCGGTGAGCTGGGTGCGCGAGCGGATGCCGAGGAAGTGGGCGTCGGCGATCTTTTCCTTCAGCTCGTCGCCCGAGAGCGCGGTCTTGAGGTATTCGATGTTGGTGTAGCCGGCGGCTTTCAGCGTGTCGACCGCGTTCTGGTGAACCCCTTCGAGAAGAAGGAATTTGATCTTGCTCTTGTCGAGAGAGGTCTTGCTCATCTGCGTAAACCTGTTGGCCGAAGGGTCTGACTGATGTGCACGAGCGGAGCCGCAGCGCCAGGAGCCGCACCGTGGTGTCTGCCGAAGCACGTCGAAAAGGGTGCGTATGCTAGCATACGGTCCCCGCTGGACACCCCCGCCCTGAGGTGAAGCGTACTCAGGGTGACCATGAATTCGCTGAGAGTTTCCATCATGACCGACTCCGCCCTGATCGAAGAGCTGAAGACCCTGGTCGAGGCCGGCAAGGTACTGACCGATGCCGATTCGCTGACTGCCTACGGCAAGGACTGGACCAAGCAATACGCGCCGGCGCCGAGCGCCATCGTCTTCCCCAAGAGCATCGAGCAGGTGCAGGCGATCGTGCACTGGGCCAACCGTCACAAGGTCGGCCTGGTGCCGTCCGGCGGCCGCACCGGCCTGTCTGCCGCGGCGGTCGCGCCGAACGGCGAGGTGGTCGTGTCCTTCGACTACATGAACCGGATTCTCGACTTCAACGCCACCGATCGCACGGTGGTCTGCCAGCCCGGCGTGATCACCGCGCAGCTGCAGCAGTTCGCCGAGGACAAGGGCCTGTACTACCCGGTCGACTTCGCCTCCGCCGGCTCCAGCCAGATCGGCGGCAACATCGGCACCAACGCCGGCGGCATCAAGGTGATCCGCTACGGCATGACCCGCAACTGGGTGGCCGGCCTGAAGGTGGTGACCGGCAAGGGCGACCTGCTCGAGCTGAACAAGGACCTGATCAAGAACGCCACCGGCTACGACCTGCGCCAGTTGTTCATCGGCGCGGAGGGCACGCTGGGCTTCGTCGTCGAGGCGACCATGCGCCTGGAGCGGCAGCCGACCAACCTCACCGCGATGGTCCTCGGCACGCCGGATTTCGACTCCATCATGCCGGTGCTACACGCCTTCCAGGACAAGCTGGACCTGACCGCCTTCGAGTTCTTCTCCGACAAGTGCCTGGACAAGCTCATGGCCCGCGGCGATGTACCGGCGCCCTTCGAGACCCGCGCGCCCTTCTACGCGCTGCTGGAATTCGAAGCCACCACCGAGGAGCGTGCCGAGCAGGCGCTGGCCACCTTCGAGCACTGCGTCAACGAGGGTTGGGTGGTCGACGGTGTGATGAGCCAGAGCGAGCAGCAGCTGGAAAACCTCTGGAAGCTGCGCGAGTACATCTCCGAGACCATCTCGCACTTCATTCCGTACAAGAACGACATCTCGGTGACCGTGAGCAAGGTACCGGCCTTCCTCGCCGACATCGACGCCATCGTCAGCCAGAACTACCCGGACTTCGAGGTGCTCTGGTACGGGCACATCGGTGATGGCAATTTGCACCTGAACATCCTCAAGCCCGAGAGCCTGTCCAAGGAGCAGTTCTTCGACAAGTGCGCCTCGGTGAACAAGTGGGTGTTCGAGACGGTGGAAAAGTACAACGGCTCGATTTCCGCCGAACACGGCGTCGGCCTGACCAAGCGCGACTACCTGACCTACAGCCGCTCGGAAGCCGAGATCGCCTATATGAAGGCGATCAAGGCGGCGTTCGACCCCAACGGCATCATGAACCCGGGCAAGGTCTTTCCGCTCAGCTGAACCCTCGATAGCGACCCCGACGGCCGTGCCGGTACAGTCATCCGGCGCGGCCCGACGGTCGCGTGTCCGTCCGGACCCCACAAGGAGCCGGCACGCCTCTTCCAAGGAGATATAACAATGAGCTACCAGCACCAGTACGTAGACGGCACCCCGATCCACTTCCCGCTGGGCAAGGCCGTGTGCATCGGGCGCAACTACGCCGAGCACGCCAAGGAACTGAACAACCCGGTTCCCACCGAGCCCCTGCTGTTCATCAAGACCGGCAGTTGCGCCGTTCCGCTGGCCGGCGGCTTCTCCATTCCGGCCGACCGGGGCTCGGTGCATTTCGAGGCCGAGATCGCCGTGCTGATCGGCAAGCCGCTGTCGCGCTCGCCGAGCGCCGAAGAGGTACGCGACGCCATCTCCGGCTTCGCCCCGGCGCTGGATCTCACCCTTCGCGACGTGCAGGCGCGGATGAAGGAGAAGGGCCAGCCGTGGGAACTGGCCAAGAGCTTCGACGGCGCGCTGGTGCTGGCGCCGTTCGTGCCGGGCGATGCGGTCGAGGACCTGACCGACATCGGCATCCGCCTGACGCTGGACGGCGAAGTCCGCCAGGACGGCAACAGCCGCGACATGCTCAACCCCATCCTGCCGCTGCTGCAGCACATCGCCGCGCACTTCAGCCTGCAGCCGGGCGACGTGGTGCTGACCGGCACGCCGGTGGGCGTCGGCCCGCTGACCAGCGGCAGCGAGGTGGTGCTCGAACTGGTGGGGCTGTCGCGCTTCGAAAGCCGGGTGCTCTAAGCCCGCCAGGCGCGTCCCGGTGACGCTTGCGCCGCGACGCCGATTGCTGCGCTGGTCGGCCGCGGCGCTCGCCCTGGCCGTGACTGTCGGCCTGGTGCGCTACCATCATCTCGATGACCGGCTCGGCTACCTTGTCGCCGAGCGGTTTCAGAGCCAGGACGTGCGCGAGGCGAGCATCTGGTTGCCCGGCTACCGGGCGGTGGTGCAAGCCAAGCCGCTGCCCGGGCTCGAGGACGACGAAACCTCGGACCTGGCCTACAACCGCCTGACCGGCACGCTGTTCACGGTGACCGGGCGCGACCCGCAGCTGGTGGAGCTCAGCCGCACCGGCGACATCCTGCGGCGGATTCGCCTGCTCGGTTTCTCCAACCCGGAAGGCGTGGCCGTGCTCGAAGGCAGCACCATGGCGATCGTCGACGAGCGTCGGCGGACGCTGTCGCTCTTCGAACTGGACCCGGCGATGACGCACCTGAGCGTGCTCGACACCCTCGAGTTCGACCTGGGCTATCCGGAGGCCGGCAACAAGGGCTTCGAAGGCATCGCCTGGGACGACCGTCAGCAGCGCCTGCTGCTGGGCAAGGAGCGCGAGCCGCGGGCCCTGTTCAACTGGCCGAGCGACGGCTCGCCGCGGCTGCTCGGGCAGATGCAGGCACTCGATGGCCCGGAGCCGCAGCTGCGCAACCTTTCGGCGCTCAGTATCGATCCGCGTACCGGTCACGCACTGGTACTCTCGGCGCAGTCCAACCTGCTGCTCGAACTCGACCAGCAGGGCGAGCCGGTGTCGTTCATCAGTCTGCTGCGCGGCTTCAACGGCCTGGCGCAAAGTATCCCGCGCGCCGAAGGCGTGGCGATGGACGAGGAGGGGACGATCTACATCGTCAGCGAGCCCAACCTCTTCTATGTCTTCCGCAAGGAGGCGGTCGCCCAGGGAGACGGGGCACCGCCCGGATAGCCGGTTGAACGAACGTCGGCCCGGGCGTCGGAGGTAGGCTGTTAAGCCGCCGTTCAGGCAAGCTGGGCACCCTTTTTATCTCTCTGGTCATGGCTGATCCCTCATGTCGCGCACCCTGAAAATCCCGCTGCTGATCGCGTTTCTCCTGTTGCTGCTGGTCGGCGGTACCCTGGCCGAGCGGCGGCATCATTTCCTCGAGCGCAACTGGTTCGAGTTCGGTCAGTCGCTGCGCGATCGGGCACCGGAGGATTCGCTGTGGCTTCCGGGCTACCGCGTGGTAACGCAGGCGCTGGTGATCGAGGGGGTCGACAGCGACCTGTCGGCGCTGACCTACGATCCCGACCGCAACCTGCTGCTGAGCCTGACCAACAAGAACACGCACCTGATCGAGATGGATCTGGCCGGGCGCGTGCTGCGGCGCATCCCGATGCGGGGATTCGGCGATCCCGAGGCGCTGGAGTACATCGGCCCCGGCACCTTCGTCGTCACCGAAGAGCGCAACCAGCGGCTGTACCGGATTCGCATCGACGACCAGACCCGCGTCGTCGAGGCCAGCGAGGGCGTGCAGCTGTCGCTGGGCCTCAACCCGCAAAGCAACGAGGGCTTCGAGGGTTCGGCCTTCGATCCGGCGGCCGGCCGGCTGTACATCGCCAAGGAGCGCGACCCGCTCAGCATCCTGGAAATCGACGGCTTCACCAACATGGGGGCGATGGCCGCCCGGCCGGGCTTGCACGTGCGCAGCGACCCGGACCGCGATGCGGCGCTGTTTCTCGGGGACCTGTCGAGCCTGGTGTTCGATCCGCGGACCGGCCACCTGCTGGCGCTGTCCGACGAATCGAGGATGTTGCTCGAGCTCGACGCCGCCGGCCGGCCGCTCAGCAGCCTGTCGCTCGACGCCGGGCGGCACGGGCTGACCGACAGCGTTCCGCAGGCCGAAGGCGTCACCATGGACGCCGAGGGCAACATCTACGTGATCAGCGAGCCGAACCTGTTCTACGTGTTCAGCCGCGAAGGCAACGGCACTCCCGGCAGCTGAGCGAGCGGGCTTCAGCGGGTCAGGGTGACCACCCCTTCCGCGGTGCCGAGCAGCAGCAGGTCGGCCGGTCGCGCGGCGAACAGGCCGTTGGTGACCACACCGACGATGTTGTTGATGCGCTCTTCCAGCTGGGTGGGGCTGTCGATCTGCAGGTTGTGCACGTCGAGAATGATGTTGCCGTTGTCGGTCGTCACGCCCTCGCGGTAGACCGGGTCGCCGCCGAGCTTCACCAGCTGCCGCGCGACGTGGCTGCGCGCCATGGGAATCACCTCCACCGGCAGCGGGAAGCGGCCGAGCAGGTCGACCTTCTTGCTCGCATCGGCGATGCAGATGAACTGCTTGGCCACCGCCGCGACGATCTTCTCGCGGGTCAGCGCGGCGCCGCCGCCCTTGATCAGCTCCAGCCGCTCGTTGGCCTCGTCCGCGCCGTCGACGTAGAACTCCAGCTCCGCCACCGTGTTCAGGTCGTACACCGGAATCCCATGCTGCTTGAGCCGCTGCGCGGTGCCTTCGGAACTGGCGACGGCGCGTCGAAGGCGTCTTGTGCCGCGCCAGCAGGTCGATGAAGAAGTTCGCCGTCGAGCCGGTACCGACCCCGACGATGCTCTTCTCGTCCAGGTGCGGAAGGATGTGATCGACCGCGGCCTGTGCGACGGCTTGCTTGAGCTGATCCTGGGTCATGCGGGGCTCCCCGAGTCGGTGAAAGGCAGGGGGCGGAGTATAGCGGGGGAGGGCGCGAAGGAGGGTGCCGCCAAGGGGGCGGTTCGTTCACGGGGAATCAACTTGGCCTCGGTTTCGGAAGGCTTGCCAACGCCAGCGGTCACTTGCCAGGAAGCAGCCCGCGCTCGCGCTCCAGATCGATCAAGCGTGTGGTCGGGCCGTCAGGGTGCAGGCGCTCGGTGACGATTTGCGGCCAGCGGTTGCAGCAGCGGCGCTTGGCGATGGCGTAGGTGTATGCCTGTAGCCAATGCATGGGGGTGAATGGGCGCTCAAGCCAGGCGTGCAGGCGCTGGGCTGCACTGCACTTCGGCGAAGATATCGATGATCGAACGCTGTGGGTCGCGCTGGCGCAGGGCTTGCACCTGGCGGCTCTGGCGTAGCAGCTCCTCGCTGGGTTTGGCCCAT
>LZQQ01000056.1_pt1 | contig 17700 bp, 29 predicted proteins | sample 768581 | NCBI WGS metagenome assembly LZQQ01 (sample SAMN05207185, study PRJNA324510) | oil field metagenome | isolation source: sample BH-FW-20 from oil reservoir | place: India: Bombay High | collected 2015-11-25 | reverse complement strand
CGAAGTGCGCTCACTGGCGCAAAAATCCGCCGATGCTGCCAAGGAAATTACCAGCTTAATTACCGAAAGTGTGACTCGCATTGACCAAGGCACACAACTGGCTTCGGAATCCGGCGAAGTGCTGTCGGGCATTAATCAATCCATTGATGAGGTGGCCCAGATGATTTGAGCAAATTGCCCAAGCCTCAAACCAGCAAATGGGAGGGATTGATCAGGTACATAAAGCCATCAGCCAAATCGACGAAGTGACCCAGCAAAACGCGGCACTCGTAGAAGAAACCGCGGCGGCGGCCGACAGCATGAACGAACAAGCCGAAAGCATGGATCGAAACATGGCGTTTTTCAAAACCGGCCAAACGATTACGCTGCAACCGGCGAAGAAAGCCGAACCGGAAAAACGCGCTCAAGCCAGTCAAACGACAAGCCGGCCAGCCTGCCGCCAGCGAAGGAATCCAGCCAAACCAGCAAATCGAAAACCACACAGGACAAGCCTTCCGAAACGATTCGGATGAATGGGGTGAGTTCTAACTCAAATCTTTAAAACAACCCGGCCTGGCTAATGTCACCAGGCGGGTGATTATCGGTAAAGCCGTTGGTAAGTGCCGCCGGAGACCACCAGGTCTTCGTGGCTGCCGGATTCGATAATGTGCCCGTCTTCAAACACCAGAATACGATCGGCCTGCTTGATGGAGCTCAAACGGTGGGCGACGATCAAGGTGGTGCGCCCTTTCAGGAAAGGCGCGAGATCGACGTATAACTGACGTTCGGTTTCCATATCCAGCGCCGAGGTCGCCTCGTCCATAATCACCACTTTCGGCTCTTGCAGAATCATGCGCGCGATGGCCAGGCGCTGCCTTGCCCGCCGGACAATTTAATGCCATTGCGTCCCACCATGGTATCCAAACGCTGTTCCAACTTTTCCACCACGTCTTTGAGTTGCGCGGTTTCCAAGGCTTGCCACAGTTTTCATCGCTGAGATCCTGCCCCAGCGTCAAATTGAAACGAATGCTTTGCTGAAACAAGACCGGTTGCTGCAAGACGGTCGCCACATTTTCCCGCACGCAGGCCTGGCCAATATCTTCAATCGGCACACCGTTATACAACACTTGCCCGGCGTCCTGCTGATAAAACCCGAGCAGCAACTGCACCAAGGTGGTTTTGCCGCCGCCACTGGCGCCGACAAAGGCCAGTTTTCACCCGGCTGAATGGTAAAACTCAAATCGTGTAAAACGGCTTCGTCCTTACCGGGATAATGGAAAAACAGGTTTTTGACGTCCACCGAAACGGTATCGGCGTCAAATGGGTTCTGCTTTTGCGGGTATTTGGGCTCCTGCTCCAAATCGAGAACATTGTTGATGCGCTGCAACGCTCCGCTACCGGCACTGTAAGCGTATTGAATGGCGAGAATTTCCTGCACCGGCCCCATCATGAACCAAAGATACCCGAACACCGCCATCATTTCGCCGATGGACAGGTTGGAAAACACCACCATCAGAAAACTGACGCCACGGAAATGTCGAACCCGACCAGAAAAATCAAAAACGAAATGCGGCTGGCGGCTTCCGACTTCCAGGTAAAGGCTTCGGAATGGCGTTTGATGTCCTGCGCATTGCCGAGAATCCGGCGGAAAAACGGCGTATCCTGATTGGCGGCGCGCACCTGCTGCAACGCGTCCAATGTTTCCGACAACGCCTGCTGAAAAGCATCGATGGCGGTGTTTTCGTCTTTTTTCAGGGTTTTGACCGCGCGCGCATCCGCATGGTGAAATACACTACGATGGGGTTCATCAACAGGATGAACAAGGCCAGTTCCCAATGCAGCCACAAGAGCACGGCCGTCACCCGACCAGTGAGAAATGGCCAGTATCACCTTGCCGACGGTCGTGCCAAAAGGTGTCGATGGTATTGACGTCATTCACCATAGTGGCCGTCACGCTGCCGCTGCCCATGGTTTCATACTGACTCATGGCAACGCTTGAATCCGCGCCAGCAAGTCCTTGCGGATGCCAAAGGTCACGTCTTTGGAAATCACGGTGAACTGCTGCACCTGCCACACCCCGAACACCACTCCGAACACGCGTAACAGAATGGTAATCAAGGTCACAATCAGAATATAGCCAAGCGCGGTTTGCCAAGCCAGCGGAATCACATCATTCAACGAATGCACAATCCAACCGGGTTTATCCAGCAACACTTCGTCCACCAGCAACGGCAACAACAACGGCAAAGGCACCGTGGCCAGCATGGCGAACAACGCAATGATATGGGCTTTGATCAGACGGGATTTATGGCGCAACACCAAATCGAAAATACGCTGCCAGCTATACGCCGGACGATCGGATGCCACCGTTGATTCCGGTTGCCCCAATTGATCCGCCGACACACTCACTAAGGTGCGTCGCTTTTCCCGGCTCCTGCCTGACTCATACTGGAAAACCGACTCATAACTTAAACAGGCGTTTGAAATTGGCCGTGGTGGCTTCAGCCACGGCCTCCAACGGCAAGTCTTTCAAGCGCGCAATTTCTTCGGCCACGTAACGGGTATAACCCGGTTGGTTGGTTTTGCCGCGATACGGCACCGGTGCCAAATACGGCGAATCGGTTTCCACCAGAATGCGGTCTAACGGAATGGCTTTGGCCACTTCTTTCAATTCTTTAGCGTTTTTGAAAGTCACGATGCCTGAAAAGGAAATGTAAAAGCCCAACGCCATCGCGGCCTGTGCCGTCGCCACATCTTCAACAAAACAATGCATAATGCCCCCGACCTGGTCTGCCCCCTCTTCCTTCAGGATCTGTAAGCAATCCGGGGTGGAGTTACGGGTGTGAATCACCAGCGGCTTATCCAACTGTTTGGCCAACCGAATCATTTGCCGGAAACGATCCGCTTGCCACGTCATGTCCTCATCGTCGGCATTAAATGATAATAATCCAGACCGACTTCCCCCACCGCAAGCACTTTCGAGTGCGACGCCGCCTTTAACAGAGCATCATCGGTGGTGACCACATCTTTGGGTTCACATGGATGAATGCCGATGGCGGCATAGACTTCTTCGTGCGTGTCCGCCAACGTCAGCACCTCATGCCAGGCGCCGGGGCCAATGGCGATGCACATCATTTTATCGACGCCCAATTCATGTGCCTTTTCCAGCACCTCTTCCGTTCCGCCGACATCGTCGGGCAAAATATTCAGGTGACAATGTGAATCAATAATCATAGTAAAACTCGTCTATTTTGGGTGTGATGCTCATCCATTCACGAACACCCCCGTCATTTCATTACAAATCGCGGCGCGAATCAAGGCACCGGAAAACGCCGCGCCCGGCTGATAATCGGTTTGATGTTGTTGCAACCATTCCAAACAGATGCCTTCCAGCAACAAATCTTTATTGACGTTCTGATGCCAGTATTGGCGCGCCTGCAACACCGCTTTCTGGAAGGCTAACCAATTGGGACTGTAAGGCCGCTTTTGGCCATACAAGGCGGAACGCACCACATTCACCGACCAAGCATAAAAATAATCCAGCGCCACTTCCGGCTGGGGCCATTTTTTCCATTTTTCGACGGCCTGCGACACACTCAGGCGTCCTTGTTGCAGGCCTTTGATATCGTCCTGCCAAGCCGCTTCCCATTCAAACGCTTTGTCGTCAACCCAGGTTTTCGCTGCCACCGGCCACCCCAGTTGAGCGTCAGCGCTTTTTTCAACAACGGCAAATCCGCTTGCGGTAAGGCCTGTTGTAACCAGGCCAGGGCCTCATCACGCGACGGGGCGGCAAACGCCACCTGACGGCATCGGCTGATAATGGTGGCTGGCAGCGCACTCAACCGATGGGTGGTCAAAATCAACACCGTGCGTTCCGGCGGTTCTTCCAGGGTTTTCAGCAAGGCGTTGAAGGCCGACACATTCAAGGTTTCAGTTTCCAGCACCAGCACCACTTTGAAACCGCCCTGATGGGCCGTGCGGCTGACTTTGTCGGTCAGCTCACGCACTTGATCGATGGTGATTTCTTTTTTATCCTCCAGGCGTTTCAACACCCAAAAGTCCGGGTGGGTCGCCTGCCGAAACTGATGACATTGTGCGCATTGCCCGCAAGCTTTTACGCCTGGCGTTTGGCACAATAAGCCTTGCGCCATTTCCCGCGCAAAGGCATCAATACCAATCCCCGCCGCACCGGACAGCAGATACGCCTGTCCCAAATGGGCGGCCTGCTGCTGCCACTGTTGCCAAGCGGTTTCCTGCCATGGAAAAATCATCGAGTCACCATCCGTTTTAGCCACCCATCGTTTTTTCGTGCTGTATCACGCTGGTTCATAGGTAGATTGATTCTCATTTCGTTCACGGGAAGTTTGCATTCTAACACCCCGAGGTTGTTTCATGAAATACGTTTTAAAGAGGCTTAGCCCGGAAATTTCATAAATTTGCGGACTCGCTTACCATGCTCATCAGAGCGGCTTGCAACTGTGCTTGAACTGCTTCCAGCGGCTGCTGCGCATCCAGGACGGTATAACGCTCCGGTGCCTCTTCTGCCCGAATCAGATAGGTCGCTCGGACCTTTTCAAAGAAATCGATTTTTCCTGCTCGAAGCGGTCAATGTGCTGCCCCGACAATTCGGCCCGCGCAGCCACCCGTTTCATGCCTTCTTCAATGGGTAAATCAAACACAAAGGTTCGATCTGGAAAACGCCCTTTCTGCACCCATTGCTCAATTTCGGCAATGCGCTTGAACGGCAAACCGCGCGCACCGCCTTGATAAGCATAAGTTGCATCGGTAAAACGGTCGGAAATCACCCACTGGCCAGCCGCCAACGCCGGTAAAATTTTTTCCTGCAGGTGCTGGTTGCGCGCCGCAAACATTAATAACAGTTCCGTGTCCGGCGTCATCTCACCGTATTGCTTATCGAGCAAAATGTGTCTGACGGCCTCGCCGATGTCGTGCCGCCCGGCTCCCGCGTCACCACCACGTCGATATCCCGGTCCCGCAACCACTGCTCGATAAACATCAAATTGGTGGACTTGCCGGCACCTTCCGTCCCTTCGAGCGTAATGAATTGACCGGGCTGTGTGACATGAGACATGAATAAATCCTATGGGCTACTTGAGTTATTGGCGCGACAAAATGTATTTACGTACCGCGCGATTGTGTTCTTTCAGCGTGTTGGAAAACACGTGCTGACCATTGCCTTTCGACACAAAGTATAACGCCTTGGTGGTCGCCGGGTTCAACACTGCACGAATCGCATCGGCGCTCGCCAGTGCAATCGGCGAGGGCGGCAAACCGTTGATGCGATAAGTGTTGTAAGCGGTTTTGGTCTGCAAGTCTTTCTTGCGGATATTGCCGTCGTACTTATCGCCGATGCCGTAAATCACCGTCGGGTCGGACTGCAGCCGCATACCTTTACGCAGGCGGTTGACGAACACACCGGCAATCATCGGTCGCTCGGGCGCATAGCCGGTTTCTTTTTCGACAATCGACGCCAGAATCAGCGCCTCGTAAGGGGTTTTAACCGGCAAGTTATCCGCACGATTCGCCCAGGCCTGCTGCAAGGTTTTCTGTAACGACGCATGGGAACGCTGCAAAATCGACAAGTCCGTTTCGCCGGCGGAATAGAAATAGGTTTCCGGCAGGAACTGGCCTTCCAAAGGTTGTTTCAAACCCAGCTGGGCCTGGATGCGGCGGTGTCTTGATAATCGAGCACCTTTTCCAGCTTGGGTGAATTGCGCAGGGTTTCCAAGCCTTGTTGTATGGTCTCCCCGGCAATAAACGTCACCGGATACGTCACCGTTTTGCCTTGAATCAAGCGTCGATTAATTCATCCAACGTCCAATTCGGATGAATTTCGATTTCACCGGCTTTCACCTGCTCTGCCTGACCACGCCACTTCAGGACCCAAACCAGCCATTCCGGGTGACGCACCATCTTAGCCTCGTACAGCAAATGCGCCACTTTACGGGAGGTGGCGCCTTTCGGAATCGACACCACTTGCGCGTCGGTTTGTGAGGAAATCGGTTGGGTCAGAAACTGCTTGAAGGCCCAACCTTCCACCGATAACCAGGTGACCAGCACACAGGCCGCCACCGTCATAAGGAACAGTTTGATTTTTGCATTTAAACCCGTAACCCTCGGATATTCGTTAAATTCGTCTGTTGCCAATTCAGCCAGGCCTGGGCGATTTTATCACTTTGATGCATGGCGTAGGCTCGGCCCTGAAAATGACTCACCGGCATCACACCGCGCAAGGCATTGCAGCAAAAGAGTTCGTCGGCGGACAATACATCTTCGCGGCGTATCTCGCTCCATTCCACCGTCTGTTCAAACCCGCTTGCCTGCAAGGCGTGATTGAGCGAACGCAAACAGGTTCCGAAGACCCCGCTGTGCGTCAGTTTCGGCGTCAAAAGCCGCCCGCCTTTGAGCAGCACCAGATTGGCCTGAGTAGCACTGATAACCTGACCGTCACCGTCCAGCATCACCGCTTCGTCGAACTCGGTGTCCAACAACGCCTGGCGGGCCAAGACGTTTTCCAAACGATTCAAGTGCTTCAAGCCAGCCAATTGGGTTTGGCGCGACGCCTCGATATCGGACACGGTCATCTTCAATCGAAAAAATGGCCAGGCCTGGTCGTTTTCCAATGTTAGGCTTTCTGTCGCCCCCTCTTCCGGAAACGGCAACCGCTGGATGAAGACCGACGGATGAGGCTTGGCCAACGCTGATACCCCTTGCCACCTTCGCCGCGGGTAATCAAAATCTTAATGACTTCCAACGGTTGCGCCGGGCGCGATTTGATAAACGCAATCAAATCATTGATCATATTGACCGGATTCAAGGCCGGAAAGCCTAAATGCTTCTGGCTTTCGTTCAGTCGCGCCCAATGGGCGTCCCAATTGGCCAGTTGACCGTCGACCAGCAAGATCGTGGTAAAGAAGCCGTCGCCATACAACAAACCCCGGTCAAAACCAGACTGTGAAATCGGTTCCCCATTCAGCCAGATTTGTGTATTGAACTTCATAACCACTCCTCTTTGGTATCGACTCTTCAAGCAGATGTTACTTAAACATCACCCAGTAACGCGTTCAACAGCCCCTTGGCTTTATGGCGCGATTCCTTCAACTCCCGTTCCGGAATCGAATCGGCGACAATGCCCGCGCCGGTCCGCAGCGACACTTGATTCCCTTGCTGCAGAATCGTCCGAATCAGAATATTAAAATCCAACGAACCGTCCCGGTTAATATAGCCTAAAGAACCGGTATAGGCTTGTCGAGGCATTTGTTCCAATTCGGCGATGATTTCCATGCAGCGCACCTTCGGACAGCCGGTAATGGTGCGCCCGGGAAGGTGGCGTGAATGATTTCCAACGGCGTCATGCCGGGCTGGAGATGCCCGCGCACATTCGACACGATGTGATGCACATGCTCGTAGGTTTCCACCACCATCAACTCATTAACTTCCACTGAACCGGGCAAGCAGATTCGCCCGAGATCATTACGCTCCAAGTCAATCAACATAATGTGTTCGGCGCGTTCTTTCGGATGGGAAATCAATTCTTCGATCAAGGCGCGATCGGCCGCCAAGTCGGCACTGCGTTTGCGGGTACCGGCAATCGGACGCGTTTCCACCCAAGGTGCCCGGTATTGCACCAAACGTTCCGGAGAAGAGCTGAGCAATTGCCAATCACCAAACTGCGCACAAGCCGCAAACGGGGCCGGATTATTGCGCCGCAACGACGCGTACAAGGCGGCATAATCGGCCTCACTCAATTCAAAGCGCCATTCACGCGACAGGTTGACCTGGAAGATGTCTCCAGCCAGGATGTAATCTTTAATGGTTTCAATGCCGTTCAGATATTTGGCTTCCGGTTCTTCCCAGCGATTAGTGACCTGAATATCGACCGGTTTATCCGGCCGGCTTGCGCCGATTCAAATCCTGACGCATGGTGTCGAGACACGCTTCAAAACCGGCTTCGGCCATAAAGTGTACCTGTCCGGTTTGATGATCGACCATCACCGCCGCCGGCACTCGAACCAACACCGCCAACGGTAAATCGGACACAGGCAAATTCAGCGTCGGTTCGACGACCTGAGCGTAATCATAGCTGAAATAACCGAACCAACCGCCGGTAAAGGGTAAGTCCGAATCAATGTCTGGAACTTGGAGTGATTGATAGGCGTCGTGAAACGCATTTTGGAACGCCTCGGCGTCGGTTGCATCCGACAAGGTCAAGGTGTCTTGAGGAAAGGCGAACAGCACATCGAAACGTCCCAATTGACCCTGGGCCACGCTCTCCAATAAAAACGGATAGCGTGCCGCATCCAGCTGATGCAGCTTTAACAGGTCAACTTGTGGACAGTCAATGGAAACAACGTTCATTGTCTGCGTAGACGTGGCGGCCATTTGGTCGAACCTTTATTGATGTCGGAAGCAGTCAAAAACCATTAAACTTTAGCAAACACCAAAGAGGCATTGGTTCCGCCAAACCCAAGCGAATTGGACACCGCATAGGTGATTTTCGCCTCACGCGCCCCATCGGACACAAAGTCCAAATCACACCCTTCCGCCGGGTCTTCCAAATTAATGGTCGGTGCCAATACCTGTTCTTGAATCATCAACGCGGTGAACACGGCTTCCATTGCGCCGGCCGCGCCCAAGGCGTGCCCGGTCATGGATTTGGTGGAACTGACCGCCAATTTGTGCGCGTGGTCACCAAAGACGGATTTGATCGCGCTGGCTTCACACACATCACCGGCCGGTGTCGAGGTGCCGTGCGCATTAATGTAATCGATTTGATCCGGGTTCAGCTCGGCGTTTCGCAAAGCATTTTGGATACAACGCGCGCCGCCTTCCCCGCCGTCGGCCGGTTTGGTCATATGATATGCGTCACCACTCATGCCGAAACCGACGATTTCACAATAAATATGCGCGCCACGCGCTTTCGCATGTTCATAGTCTTCCAACACCACGGCACCGGCACCGTCACTCAGAACGAACCCATCGCGTCCTTTATCCCAAGGGCGGCTGGCGGTTTGCGGATCGTCATTGCGGGTCGACAAGGCTTTCGCCGCGGCAAACCCGGCCAATCCCAACGGCGTGGTGGCTTGTTCCGCCCCACCGGCGACCATCACATCGGCATCGCCGAATTGAATCATTCGGTAGGCATCACCAATACTGTGTGTACCGGTTGCACAGGCGGTGCCAATCGCCATATTCGGGCCTTTCAAACCGTGCATGATCGACAGGTTACCGGAGACCATATTAATGATGGAACTTGGAACGAAAACGGTGAAACACGACGCGGACCGGATTTCTGCAAGGTCGCATGTTGTTTCTCAATGGAGCCGATCCCGCCAATACCGGAACCGATGGACACACCGATACGCTCGGCATTCTCTTCGGTCACTTCCAAACCGGAGTCTTTGAGCGCTTGCGTGCCCGCTGCCATCCCATAGTGAATGAACGGGTCCATTTTTTCGCTTCTTTGGGTGTAATGTATTCGGTAATATCAAAATCTTTGATTTCCCCACCGAATGTCACGGCAAAACCATCCGTGTCAAAGCCTTTAATGGTTTCAATACCGCTTTGCCCTTTCAGCAAGGCCGACCAAGTGGCTTCAACCGTATTCCCGACCGGTGTGACACAACCGATACCCGTTACCACAACACGACGCATTTTCATCTTTCATTCCTTTACATTCACACGCCACCGACGCTTATCCGTCAGTGTTTTATTCCATTGTTCCATGCGCCTTTCGCCAAGCCCCACATAATTAAATATCGACTTGGCGATTTTTCAGTGGCCAGAAACAAAAAAAGCCGTAAAAACGGCTTTTCTGAAAAACTTTCAGTTTAGATCAGTCTAGGTTCGCTTCTACATAAGCAGTTGCTTGCGCTAAAGTAGAGATTTTTTCTGCTTCTTCGTCAGGAATTTCGCAGTCAAACTCTTCTTCCAATGCCATAACCAACTCAACTGTGTCCAATGAATCCGCACCTAAATCATCGATGAAAGAAGCATCAGGGGTAACCTGGTCTTCTTCAACACCCAATTGTTCTACAACAATTTTTTGACGCGTTCTTCAATACTGCTCATGGAATATTCTCCGGTTTACTAGTTAAATTAAAATTCTTCTTTCAAAAATTCCGCTCATTTTCGCTTTATCTTTGTTTTTTTTTCAAGCTATTTTGAAAAAAACATCCAGACGCATTATAAGCCAAATCCAATAGTTAAAGATTAAAAAAGCCTGAATCGGCTTTTAAATCATGTACATACCGCCATTTACATTGATGGTTTGACCGGTAATATAGCTGCCGCCTTCCGACGCCAAAAGGTGACGGTTTAGCAATGTCTTCCGGCTCGCCCAAACGCTTCAATGGAATCTGTTGCGTCAAGGCATCGCGCTGTTCTTCCGGCAAGGCGCGCGTCATATCGGTATCGATAAAGCCCGGTGCCACTGTGTTTACGGTCACATTCTTAGCACCGATTTCACGGGCCAAGGATTTGGTGAAGCCCATAATCCCGGCTTTGGCTGCGGCATAGTTGGTTTGCCCGGCATTGCCCATCACACCGACAACGGATGCAATGTTGATAATGGCGCCTTGCTTGGCTTTCATCATTCCGCGCAGACACGCCTTGGACATGCGGTAAACCGAACTCAAATTCGTGTCGATGATGTCGTCCCATTCATCGTCTTTCATACGCATCAACAGGTTGTCGCGTGTAATCCCGGCATTGTTCACCAGAACCGTCGGCGTACCAAATTCTTTGGTCACTTCACCCAATACGGTGGCAATCATTTCAGCATCGGTGACATTCAAACATTTCCCCACACCTTGCGCGCCCGCTTCCTTTAAATAGTCGGTAATGGCTTGCGCACCGTTTTCGGATGTGGCCGTTCCAATGACCGTCGCGCCATTCGCCGCCAAATCCAAGGCGATCGCCTTTCCGATGCCACGGCTCGCTCCTGTTACAAAAGCTATTTTTCCAGATAACATAAGGTTTTCCTTAGAGAGTTTCCAACGATGCCGTAAGTGTAGCCGAATCGTAAACGGCTTGCATCCCATTTACGATCGATGCGACGGTTCAGCCCATCAACACTTTGCCTGGGCCCAGCTCATACAAACGCTCGACACCCAAGGATTTCATTTTTCAACCGTCTTCACCCATTGCACCGGACGGTACAATTGTTCCACCAACGCCTGTTTGATTTCCACTTCCGAAGCAGCGGTTTCGACATTGACGTTATGCAGAACTGGAATGGCTGGTGTGTTCAATGTCATCCCGTTCAGTTTTTCAGCCAAAGCATCCGCAGCCGGTTTCATCAGGGAGCAATGAGACGGCACGCTGACCGCCAATGGCACAACACGTTGGCGCCCGCTTCTTCAAACACGGGCAGCACCGCATCCACGCAGTTTTGTCACCGGCAATCACAACCTGACCCGGTGAATTGAAATTCACCGCTTCCACCACACCGTCTGCGGCGGCACAAATGTCCATAATCTGCTGATCTTCCAAGCCCAGGACGGCGGCCATGGCCCCTTCACCGGCCGGAACAGCAGATTGCATCAAGCGTCCACGCTCAGCGACCAATTCCACGCCTTGCGCCAAATTCATCACACCCGCCGCCACCAAGGCCGTGTACTCGCCCAGCGAGTGCCCCGCCAGATACGCCGGCGCCAAGGCTTTCTGCTCAGCCATGCGCGCCAGATCGCAATGCCGGACGTCAACATCGCCGGTTGCGTGACATCGGTTTGGTTCAATTTTTCTTCCGGACCGTTTTGTACCACACTCCAAAGGTCATAACCCAAGGCTTCAGAAGCTTCATCAAATGTGGATTTTACAACGGCATGCTGCTCAGCCATATCGGCCAGCATTCCAACGGATTGCGACCCTTGACCGGGAAAAACAAACGCGTATGACATAATATAAACGTTCCTTAAATTTGATTAATCTGAATTCTGACCAGGCCTGCCATTAAAAACGCAGCAACGCAGAGCCCCAGGTAAAGCCGCCGCCGAAGGCTTCCAACAGCACGACCTGATTTTTCTGGATGCGACCATCACGTACCGCTTCATTCAATGCCAGCGGAATGGATGCACTGGAGGTATTGGCGTGTTTACTCACCGTCATCACGGTTTGATCGTCGCCTAATCTCAGCTTGCGGGCCGTGGCTTTAATAATACGGGAATTCGCTTGATGCGGAACCAACCAATCCAAGTCGGTTTTTTCCATCTGATTGGCGTTCAAGGTCTCCGAGGCGATTTGGCTTAACGTATTCACCGCAATCTTGAAGACTTCATTACCTTTCATCGACATGGTTCTTTCGGCAATTTCATCGGTTTGCGGCACTTTGGACGGGCCGGATGGGACATGCAGCAACTCTTCATACTGACCGTCGGCATGGATGTGTGTAGACAAGATACCGGTTTCTTCGGACGCTTCCAGCACCACAGCACCGGCTCCGTCCCCGAACAAGACGCAGGTATTGCGGTCTTCCCAGTTGGTGATACGCGACAACGTCTCCGCTCCGACAACCAAGGCGCGCTTGACCATACCGGTTTTAATGTATTGATCCGCCACACTCAAGGCGTAGACAAATCCGGTACAAACGGCTTGCAAATCGAAAGCCGGCGCGCGTGATTGCCCAAACGAGCTTGCAACAAGGTCGCGGTACTTGGAAAAATCTTATCGGGTGTCGTGGTCGCCACCAGAATCAAATCCAATTCCTGCGGCGTAACGCCAGCCATTTCCAGCGCCTGCAATGAAGCTTGTTCAGCCAAGTCACAGGTGGTTTGGCCTTCCGCGGCAATGCGTCTTTCTTCAATCCCGGTCCTTTCTCGAATCCACTCGTCGCTGGTGTCCACCATTTTTTCCAAATCGGCGTTGGTCATCACCTTTTCTGGGAGATAACCTCCCGTTCCAATAATTCGACTGTAGATTTTTGACTCATAGGACCTGCTTTAGCTGTCGCCTGTTATTCTTGTTTTTCCAAGGGTTGGTCGCCGGAGTGGCTGTCCAGAATCGTCTTCACTTCGGACGCAATTAACTCCGGTACGTTTTTAATCACTTCCAAGCGCGCTTCGGCAATGGCGTGATAAAACGAAAACGCATCGGCACCGCCATGACTTTTGATGACAATTTTACGTAACCCCAATAATGAGGCCCCATTATAACGTCTAGGATCGACTTTTTCTTTAAAAGCTTTCAGGACAGGGTACGCGACCAAACCGGCCAGTTTGGTCAGAAGGTTTTTATTAAAGGCATCTTTCAAGTAAAAGGAAATCATTTTCGCGACGCCTTCACTGGACTTCAAGGCCACATTACCATCAAAACCATCGCAGGAAACCACGTCGACATCGCCCTGGTAGATTTCATCGCCTTCCACGTAACCGACGTAATTGATGAAACTGTTTTTCAACAACTCATTAGCGTCTTTGATGCGCTGATGCCTTTGATTCTTCTTCGCCGATATTCAACAGCGCCACGCGTGGCTTGGCGTTATTATCGACCGCATTCGCCAAAACCGATCCCATTACACCGAATTGCGCCAAGCTTTGTCCGTCGGCCCCGACATTCGCACCCAAGTCCAAAACATGGACATGGCCTTTCATGGTCGGCATCTGAGTACAAATGGCCGGACGATCAATGCCCGGCAAGGTTTTCAGCACAAACTTGGAAACCGCCATCAAGGCGCCGGTATTACCGGCACTGACCGCCGCCTGTGCAACGTCTTCTTTCACCAGATTGAGCGCGATGCGCATCGACGATTTACGCTTATTCCGCAACGCTTTGGAAGGCAGGTCGTCCATCTCTACAATTTGTTCGGCATGTTCGACGGACAGCCGCGATTCATCATATTGATGGGAGGCCAGGGCTTTTTCAATCAAGGGCTGATTACCCACCAAAACAATCGAAAGATCCGGAAATTTTGACAAAGCTTCCAAAGAAGCTGGAACAGTTACCTTAATACCGTGGTCACCGCCCATCGCATCGATAGCAATTTTAATACTCAAGGTCAGATCCTAAAAACAGTAATCCAAAAAACAGAAATGGGGAATGCAAAAGAAATGAGAGGTGGCCGCCGGACGGCGACACCCCTTAAAAAGATTATTTGTCTTGAATGACTTTTTTGCCTTTGTAGTAGCCATCCGCTGTAACGTGGTGACGACGATGAACTTCACCGGTGGTTTCATCAACGGTAATCGGTGCCGCGCTCAACGCATCGTGCGAACGACGCATACCACGTCTTGAAGGGGTTTTACGACTTTTTTGTACAGCCATCTTAATATCTCCTGAAGGTTAATTCGGGTTGTCTTTTAATCCTTTCAACGCCGCGAAAGGATTTTCCTTTTTCTCTAATTCTTTTTCTTCCGGCAGTTCCACTTCCTCGGAAGGGTTCTGATAGTCCATTTCACTGGCTTCATCGATTGGCGACAAAGGCACCGATAACATCAGCTCGTCTTCCACCAAATCCATCAATGAGATTTTCTCTTCCGACACTTCGTAGACTTCCACATCGGAAGGCAAGTCTTCGGCCAAAGCCATGGACTCGACAAACACGCCGGTAATCGTTGATGAGGATGGATAGTCAAACCCTTTCAGCGAGCGCTGACATTCCAGCGTGAAGACCGTATCCAGTTCCATATCAAACCCGTGCATTTTATATTGCGGGTGATAATAAAAGTGTACGTCCACTTCCACATCATGTTCTGCCGAAAAAAGCAGTTGCTTCAGGCGCGGGAAACGCTCTTGATTGACTCGTGCAACAAATCGTTTATCATGTTGCGAAGAGTAAACAGGGTCAATCAAATCCGGAAGCTTGTCTAACATGGCGCGCATAATACTCTTATTACATTCCAAAGTCAAAAATAAATGGCGATAAAATCCGACATCCTATTTTAGCAAAATTTAAAAAAAACAAAGGCCTAGCATGACTTCGACGTCATCTCTCCCACAAATCGTTCTGGCATCCACTTCCCCTTTCCGAAAAATGCTCTTGGAAAAGCTTGGATTGCCGTTTATAACCGCCAAACCGAGGTGGACGAAACCCCAAACCCGAGCGAAACCGTGGCCGAAATGGTCAACCGCCTCTCGCTGGCGAAAGCCGAAGCCATCGCGCCGCATCACCCGGACGCACTGATTATCGCGTCCGATCAGAGCGCCAGTTTCCAAGGCCGTCCCATCGGCAAACCGCACCATTACGAAAACGCCGTTGAACAGCTTCGACAATTCAGCGGTCAAACCGTTACCTTCCGGACAGGCCTGGTGGTTTTAAACACTCGCCATAACCTTACATTACAAACGCTGGATGAAACGCATGTCACTTTTCGGAGCCTATCGGAAACCGACATTCACAACTACTTGATACTGGAAGAGCCTTATCAGTGCGCCGGCAGTTTCAAATCGGAAGGCTTGGGCATTACGTTATTTGAATCCATCGAAGGCAAAGACCCGAACGCTTTAATCGGCCTACCGCTGATCGACTTGACGCATTTTTGAGACAGTGCGGCCTGCAACTGCCTTACCTGCCGGATTAAGATCGTTCGCGACTTAAGCGTGTGGTAACAATCGGTCTTTTAACCAGGCCTGCATCGACATTAAATCGTCGAAACTGGCCACCGGGTCAAAACCTTGCAAACGCTCCAGCTCATGCACACCATGACTGAGCGCAATCCGGTCCATATCGATGGTCTGCGCCATTTGCATGTCAAATTCGGTATCGCCGACCATCACAGCCTGCTCCGGCGCCAAATCGAATTCATCCAAAATCTGTTGCAACATCAACGGGCTCGGCTTGGATTCGGATTCCACCGGGGTACGCGTAAAGTGGAAATACGGTTCAAACCCGACCTCATCCAACACCTGATCCAGCCCCTTCCGACTCTTGCCGGTGGCAATCGCGACTTTCACGCCTTCACCGTGCAAAATTGCAACAAAGCTTCCGCGCCCTCGAACGGCAACATCGGAACACAGGATTCATCCAAAAACAATCCGTATAACCCTTGGCCATCGCTCGATACCCGATGCATCGGCTTCGGGTACAGCGTTAAATCGCTTTTCCAGACTCAAGCCGATGATTTGCTTGGAAACATCGTACGGCAATACCGGAAAACCTACTCGCTCCGCCGCGGTTTGAATCGACGACACGATTCGCGCTTCGGAATTCATCAGCGTTCCGTCCCAGTCAAAAATCACACACTGGTATTGCCTTGTCATGCTTTCTCTCCCCGCAAATTCGTCAAGGTTAATTCAAAATCGTCATGCAACGGCGCTTCCACTTTTAGCCAGGCCTGGGTCACCGGGTGTTCGAATCCCAGATACTGCGCATGCAACGCCAAACGCTTCATCCCCAGTTTTTTATAAGCCTTATTCAGTGTCTTATCGCCGTACTTATCATCGCCCACCAACGGACAACCTTGCGACAAGGCATGCACCCGGATTTGATGCGTTCGACCGGTCTTGAGGCGTACCGCGGCCAACTCGCAATCGTCAAAACGTTCCAATATCCGAAAATAGCTGACCGACGGCTTGCCCTCTTTCGAGACTTTCACGACCCGCTCGCCTGACTGCAAGGTGTTTTTCAACAGCGGCAAATCGACTTTTTCCAAACCTTTCGGCCAATGACCGGTCAGCAATGCCAAATATTCTTTGGCCATCTTGTTTTCACGAATCTGTTCATGGAGCGCTTTCAGCACCGATGCTTTTTTCGCCAATAAAATACAGCCGGAGGTTTCACGATCCAAACGATGCACCAGTTCCAGACGTTTGGCCAGCGGGCGTAGCGCACGGACGACCTCAATCAAACCCCACTGAATACCACTGCCGCCATGCACCGCCACACCGGAGGGTTTATTGATGACCATCAAATCCTTATCTTCGTAAAGAATACTGTCTTCAATGCGCTGTAACTGGCCGGCCGGCACGGTGGACTCGGTTTTTCCGGCACCTTAATCGGCGGCACCCGCACCACATCCCCGTCGGCCAAACGAGTGTTTTGCTTGACGCGCCCTTTATTCACGCGTACTTCGCCTTTACGAATAATCCGGTAAATCAAGGTTTTGGGGACATTTCGATAATGGCGCATCAAAAAATTATCCACCCGCTGCCCCTCGTCCTCCGAGGTCACCTCAAGAAACTTTACACCCATATATATTCCATAAATCCGCCGACGCGACCGCAACATACCTCATGAAACGACCGGCATTTTAAAAACCGCCTATTTTACCTTATCCCGAGCACTAAATCAGGCTTTGTCGATGTGATGTTGACACTTTCAATGCGCCCACCGAGACCCGGTGAAATATTTCAATTGCATGGTACGTCAAGGGATGGTATATTAAATGCGCAATAAAAGAACATGAGAGTGGCTGTTTCCCATTTAAATCAACAAGCTATTTAAACTTTCGAAACAGCGGCTTAAAGAATTTTTTAACCTGAAGCGACCCTGTCAGCAGGCTAAGAAGCGAATAAAAAGTTAGCCGTCGCACCCGCAAGTAAACGCGACGTTCATAAGACGACGGCTCAACCACACGAGAGCAATTGCGCAATAAAAGAACATGAGAGTGGCTGTTTCCCATTTAAATCAACAAGCTATTTTAAACTTCGAAACAGCGGCTTAAAGAATTTTTAACCTGAAGCGACCCTGTCAGCAGGCTAAGAAGCGAATAAAAAGTTAGCCGTCGCACCCGCAAGTAAACGCGACGTTCATAAGACGACGGCTCA